>Ga0206679_10000465_pt1 | contig 33329 bp, 26 predicted proteins | sample M110012015metaG_FD_155464 | JGI IMG/M metagenome (GOLD analysis project Ga0206679, IMG submission 155464) | Ammonia-oxidizing marine archaeal communities from Monterey Bay, California, United States - M1 100m 12015 | ecosystem: Environmental > Aquatic > Marine > Intertidal zone | place: USA... | reverse complement strand
GCGTCGTGCTTCTTCCCGAGTTTCTTCGCGATATCCGGTTTCGAACTCGGCTTCGATGGCTGCTTCTTCGAAACGGTTCTTTTCTTCGCTCACCCGAGTGCTCCCTCCGCTAAGGACCGCTAACAGATCTTGCGTCGGTCTAGTCTGGCGCGTGGGGTGCCCAGAAGGCGGGCGATCCGAAGAAAAGGGTGGAGTACTCATGACGACTTGGCAAGTCGGAAATGTAGCGGTCACGAAGGTGTTGGAGATTGAGAAACACTGGCCGTTCTCGGCGTTGCTTCCAGGTGCAGAAGATGTCATTGACGAACTGGCGTGGTTGCGACCCGATTTTGTTACCGATGAAGGCCGAATGAAGCTATCAATTCACGCTCTTATTTTGAACTCAGAGGGATCAACGATCATCGTTGACACGTGTTGCGGTAACGACAAGTCTCGGCCGGGCGCTCCTCCGTTCGACAATTTACAAACGGACTTCATCGGAGAACTTGAACGGTCGGGATACAGCCCCGAAGACATCGACATGGTGGTCAGCACACACCTGCACGTCGATCATGTCGGTTGGAACACGCGCCTCGTTGGAGGCACTTGGACTCCGACCTTCCCCAACGCTGAATATTTCTTTGTTCAAGATGAGTTTGACTATTGGCGTAGCGAACCGCAGCATTATGGGCCAGTCTTCGAGGATTCAGTGCAACCGATAGTTGACGCCGGAATGGCGACGATGGTCACGAGTGACCACCGTTTAACCAACGAGGTGGCCTTGGAGTCGACCCCCGGACACACTCCCGGTCATGTGAGCGTAACTATTGACTCTGGCGGGCAATCAGCGCTTATCACGGGCGACATGACCCATCATCCGGTCCAGTTCGCCAAACCTGGCTTGGCCTCGAGCGCTGATTGGCGTCAGGATATTTCGACTGCAACCCGTCGCGAAGCGTACGAACGTTGGAGTGATGGTCGGCTGATTATTGGCACGCATTTCGCTGGCCAGACTGCCGGCCGAATCATTGCAGAGGGCGACGCTTGGCGGTTCGACGTTTCTTGAGTTCATCGATGCCTTGCAGTAATAGAGAAACGCTGACAGCAGCGATCACTGCGTAGTGAATCTGCGGGGCCATCACCAACGTGCAAATCAGGGTGCCCATTGCTAACAGGGCATCTCGATGTGACCTTTTGACTAACTCAAGCAAGGTGCGAAAATTAAATAACGGCAGTACAGCAATGATTACGGTGGCCGCAAGGACTGACTTCGGCAAGGTTTCCAAGACGGTAGCCAAGGGAAGAAAAGCCAAAACAAGAAGACCGACGAACACCCCGACCCAGCGAGTCTCGCCGCCTGATAACCGGTTCAGCGAACTACGAGAGAAGCTGCCCCCAACCGGGAACCCACCGAAAAGACCTGAAGCGAGGTTTGCGATTCCTTGTCCAGACAGTTCGCGTGATGCATCCCAGGATTCGTCGTCTCGGTTCGCAAACCCACGGGCGATGGAAGATGGTTCAGCAAACTGCACGAACGAGATCACGAGAGCGCTGAGGAAGATTGAACCGACCGCATTCCAAGGCAAATCCAGCTTGAATGATGGAAAATCATTGGGGATGGACCCCACTAAAGCTGCTGGATATGAGCCCGACCGACCAATCGCCACCGCGATGACGACTGCGATCAGAACGCCTGGGAATCGTCGACCAAATCGGCGACGCCCAAGGAGAACGAGAAGCCCCGTGCCGCAGGCCAATACGATCGCAAATGGTTCCCAAGTCTGAACTGCTTGAAGAGCTCTAAGGGCGCGAATGATTACCTGCCCGTCGGCCTCAGATCCGAGAGCAAACGGTAGCTGTGAGGAAGCAATCAACAATGCGGCTCCGCTCGTGAACCCGGCGACTATTGCAGGAGTCATCAAGAATGCGACGCGACCCCAACGCGCAGTGCCGAAAATGATCTGAAAGAACCCGAGCATGGTCGCCATGAGTGCGCCGAGTGCTACGTATTCGGCTGTACCGGGAGTTTCAACGGTTGAAAGAGCGCCGAAGGTCACGATCGCCGTCAGCGCTGTGGGTCCCGTCTGAAGAAACCGCGATGACCCAAACGGAGCTGCAACGATGGGAGGAATTGAGGCGGCTAGGAGGCCCACATACGCGGGCATGCCCGCTAACTCTGCGTAGGCAAGACATTGAGGAATCAACACAAGAGCGACAGCGATGGCTGCCGCGGCATCTCCCATTCGCGGTTTGGCCATTACTGGCCAAAGAGGTGGTCGACGCGAGTCTTTAAACATCAATCCCCGTGGAAATGATTCTCAGACCAACAGATTGAGTCGAAAAATCGTGACATTATCCGGGTCAATTCCTAGGTCGTGAAGCACAAATTCTTCCACCCCACCATGATTCTTGTCGATGTAGTCCAGAGTCCGTGTCATTGCGCCACGTGGTGCGGATAACGCCGGTCGGATGGCTTCAACATCGACACCAGCCGCCTCAAGGCTCGGTCTGAGTTGTTCAATACGACGCTCTGACCTGAGTGTATTTGTCAACTCGTAGTCATCGAGAACAAGGCCGCGTTCAACACCACACAACTCCAAAATCAACGCCGCAGCTATGCCGGTGCGATCCTTACCAGCTGTGCAATGAAAAAGCAGTGGCCAGCAATCGAAATCAGCTGCCAACTCGAGGAAGTTGGCAAATTGATCCCCCGAATCGGAGAGCATTTCGATGTAGCTGTCTCCGACGTCATCAACCGTTACGGAAGTGATCTCTCCGGAACGAATTCGGTCCACGAACTCTTGTTGCTGAGCTATTTCATCCCCGATTGGCAGTGGCGCATGAGTTGTGACCGTGGACCAAAGGCGAGACACGTCGCGATTGGCTTCCGCGGAGGTACGAAAATCGACCACCGTGCGAATTCCGTACGCGGCTAACTCGTCTCGGTCATCATCGGTTAATTGACTGAGGCGATCGGAACGAAAGATCGCGTTGGTACGCACGTAGCGGCCGTCCGCAGCTGGATAGCCGCCAATGTCACGACAGTTCATCGCTCCTTTTAGCGGGACCACAGCCGCATCGCGATTCACGACTTCGGACGCGGTTCTCGAGGTAGGCCGAGAATTCTCTCACCGATGATGTTCCGAAGGATTTGTGTGGTGCCACCCATGATTGTGTACGCAGGTGCATATACGACGTTTCTGGAAACTCTGTTCATGAGCATGGTCTCGGCTCCCACGACGAGACCGACGAAGTTAGCAACTTCTTGCTCAAATTCAGTGCACCAAGTTTTAGTCACCGCGGAGTACTGGGGAAAGGGTGTCTGGCGCAGCACATTACGAAGCACCATGTCACGGCCGATTCGGTATCCCGTTTCGATTCGAGCTATTTGTTGGCGAATGATTGGGTCGGCCGTATCGGCCTGCTCTTTCATATCTAGGTATAGGCGCTGATTTGATGCAAGTCGATCAATGCCACCCCGTTCGTGTTCCAGCTGGCGCATGGTTTGACCGAAGCTGTTATTCAACTCGCCCACCAGGTTTTGCTCGGGAACCATGACATCGTTGAAAAAAACTTCATTGAAGTGGGCGTCACCTGAAGCATCTTTGATTGGTTTGATTTCGATCCCGGGGGACCTCATATCTACAATGAACTCGCTCATACCCTTATGAGGCGCAGCATCGAGATCCGTGCGACAAATTAGATAACACCAATCAGCAGTTCGAGCACCGCTTGTCCAAATTTTTTGGCCGTTGACGATCCAACGGTCGCCGTCTTTGGTCGCCTTTGTGTTTATTGCCGCTACATCAGACCCTGCGTCTGGTTCTGACATGCCGATGCACCACTTAGATCGACCTTGCCTCATTTCTGGCAAGAAACGTTCTTGTTGCTCCTCGCTGCCGTAGCTGAGAAGCACCGGACCAATTTGTCTATCGGGGAAAAAGGAGCCTGCCATTGGAGCTCGACCGAGTAAGAGCTGTTCGGTTACAACAAATCGCTCGACTTCGGGACGCCCGTCCCCGCCTTTTTCGACCGGCCAGGTCATGCCGATCCAGCCCTTGTCGGCCAACCTCAAAGTGAATTCGTCGCTATAACCCACCAACCATCCGTCATCGGTATTGAACAAATCGGAGGTGGCTTCGGCGACCCAATACCTGGCTTCAGTTGCCAGTTCGTCAAGTTCAGTTGGCCAGGTGTAATCCATTGCCGTCTGAGCGTAGCGAGGAGCTTTAACTTCCGCCCGTTCGCAATTGGTTGTGGCCTGTAGCCTCACGCAGATGCGAGCAGTGGTGATACCTAAATATGGTGATGCAGATGTTTTGGAGTTACGAGAGATCGCTGACCCTGAACCGGGCCCAGATCAGGTTTTGGTTGAGGTTGTAGCGTCTGCGATGAATCGCGCTGACCTCCTTCAACGAGCGGGCCAATATCCGGCTCCTGGGCCTAAGCCTCTCTTTGAGATACCTGGGTTGGAGTTCTCCGGTCGGATTGGCTCTGTTGGGTCACAAGTACAGCGATGGTCGGTCGGTGACGCAGTGATGGGAATAGTGTCGGGCGGCGCGATGGCCGAAAAGGTCGTTACGCATGAACGGATGCTTCAATCGGTACCCGAACATATTGAGCTTGCCGACGCCGCTGCGATTCCAGAAGTGTTTATGACTGCTCATGACGCCCTTGTTTCCCAAGGGGATCTCACATCGGGTGGTCGGGCACTGGTTCACGCCGGAGGGTCCGGGGTGGGTACTGCGTCGATTCAAATTGCTAAAGCCATCGGAGCTCAGGTAGCCGTCACTTGTTCAACGAACAAAATTGACCCGTGCCGTGAGCTTGGAGCAGATCTGATCGTCGATTACACCGAACAAGATTTCGTCGAGGAAGTTGCGATTTGGACCCAAGATCAGGGCGTTGATGTTGTCCTTGATGTGATTGGCGGCGACTATCTGGCTAAGAACCTTCAATGCCTCAAGGTTCAGGGACGGATAATTCAAGTGGGAGCGATGGGTGGCCCAGTTGCTTCTTTTGCTCTCGGTGCGTTACTGCCGAAGCGAGCGTCGCTGATAGGAACAGTTTTACGTTCTCGGCCAATTGAACAAAAAATCGAAGCTAATCAGCGTTTTGTCGCGGAGTTATTACCCCGATTCGAAGATGGCAGCCTAAAGCCTGTTATTGACTCGAGATATCAACTGGCGGATATTGCCGCTGCACACACCTATATGGAAACCAACGCGAATGTTGGGAAGATTCTGATCGACATCTAGATGGTTTATTGGCTGATGACCGGTGTTGATCAGCGATTTGCCAACGGCACGTAGTCTCGTTCGCTCGGGCCGGTGTACTTCTGGCGTGGTCGATAGATCTTCTGCTCGGGGTCATCGAGCATTTCTTGCCAGTGAGCGAGCCAGCCTGGAGTGCGCCCGATCGCGAACAAGACGGTGAACATATCCATAGGAAAGCCCATTGCTTCGTAGATCAAGCCGGAGTAGAAGTCCACATTTGGGTAAAGGTTGCGGTCGATGAAATAGGAGTCACTTAAGGCGACTTCTTCGAGTTTCATTGCAATGTCTAATAGGGGGTTCATCCCGGTCACCGAGAACACTTGATCGGAGGTTTGTTTGATGATCTTGGCTCTCGGGTCGTAGCTCTTATAGACGCGGTGACCAAAGCCTTGGAGCAAGGTCTCCCCGGTCTTTACCTTTTCGACATAATCCGTCACGTTGTCGAAACTTCCGATTTCGTGAAGCATGCGGATAACAGCCTCGTTCGCGCCGCCATGAAGTGGACCGTAAAGGCCACACGTCGCGGCGGCCACAGCGGAGTAGGGATCAGCGTTACTGGAACCAACGGTGCGCATAGTCGTCGTTGAACAATTTTGTTCATGATCCGCGTGGAGGATTAACAGCACGTCAAGCGCTTTAGTGAGGACCGGATCTGGTTCATAACCGGGATCTGCGACATTCCACATCATTCGGAGAAAGTTGCCTGTATAGCCCAGGTGGTTGACCGGATATTCGTATGGAAGTCCGAGGCGGTTCTTGTAGGCAAACGCGGCCATCGTTGGCATCTTCGCGATAAGCCGGATGGTCTGAATCAACCGATTATGTGGGTCGTCTATGTCTTTGGCTTCGGGATAGAAAGTGGACAGTGCAGCGACTGTCGACACCAGGGTGCCCATTGGGTGGGCGTCATAACGGAAACCTTGCATGAATCGGGCAATGTTTTCATGCACGTAGGTGTGGTAGGTGATGTGGTGGTTCCACTCTTCAGACTGATCGTCAGTGGGGAGTTCTCCGTAGAGAAGGAGGTAGCAGACCTCAATAAAGTTTGACTTCTCTGCAAGTTGTTCGATCGGATAGCCGCGGTAGCGGAGAACGCCGTTCGCTCCGTCGATATAGGTGATTTGGCTATCGCAGTTGGCGGTCGACAAGTAGGCGGGGTCGTAAAACCACATTCCTTTGTCGAGCTCGCGAAGAGCTGCCGATGAGATAGTGCCATCCACAATTGGGACTGTGACGCTGTCTCCGCTGCGGTTGTCGGTGATCGTGAAGGACTCTTCTGACACGCGCTTTTCCTTTACTTTCTTACGTCGCAGTTTTCCACTTTGGGGGCCGAGCCCTCGGGTGCGTCGTTGCACTGCTCGACAATTCCCCGCTCCGGACCGTACCTCAACTTGCTGCTGCTCGCCTCTTTGAGTGGATTACATTTTGATGAGGAAGAGGTCGCGTTGCCTATTTACCTTGCTTGAAAACCTGTGGCGAGCGGTATTAGATCCTTCAAAGTGGGGAATTATCGTGCCGTCGGTTTGGCAGTTGTTCGCGTTTTGAGCTGAACAGATCAACGAGGTCAACAAGTTCCCTGCGGGTGTCTTCAGGGTTAATTACGGCGTCTACGAAACCTCGCTCTGCCCCCACGTATGGATTCAGATAGGTCTGTTCGTAATCCTCAACCCAGATCGCAGTGTCTTCTTCTGAGGCACCACGTTGCAGAATTTGAGCGGCCTGAGTGGCGCCCATGACGGCGATTTCGGCAGTTGGCCAAGCTAAGTAGGCATCGTTACCCATTGTTTTAGAGTCCATGACGATGAAGGCCCCGCCGTATGATTTTCGTAGAACCACCGAGATGCGCGGAACTGTTGCTCGCGCGTATGCGAAGGCCATCTGCGCTCCATGACGGATCATGCCTCTCCATTCGAGATCTTTTCCTGGATAGAAACCAGGTGTATCCACGAATGTGATGAGCGGCAGGTTAAACGCGTCACACATTGAGACGAAACGGGCGCCTTTTTGAGAAGCCGGAATATCGAGGGTTCCTGCAATCGCTAGCGGCTGATTCGCGATGACGCCGACGGGTCTGCCACCCATACATGCGAAACCGGTGACGAGGTTTTGAGCCCACCCGCTGCGTAATTCTAAGAAGTCATCGTCGTCTATGACTGAACGAATGACGTCTCGGACGTCGTAGGAGCCGGTGGGAGTATCGGGCAACACATCTCCGGCCTCAGGAGTGGCTCGGTCGACAGGGTCAGATGATGGTTGGAATGGCGGTTCGTCGCCATTGTGGTCGGGCATGAAGCGGAGAATGTCGCCGATAGTCGAGAGAACTTCATCGTTGGGAGCAATGATGCTGGCAGCGCCAGTGTCTCGAAAGTGAACCGAGGCGCCACCTAGTTCTTCGACGTCGATGCGAACACCGGTCATTTGTTGAACAGGAACGGGACCGCTAACGAACGCGTAAGCATCGTCGGCCATGACCACGACATCTGCGAGACCGATGAGTAGCGCCGTCCCTGATACCGCCGGTCCGGTTACTCCGGCCAGAATGGGCACCACACCCGATGCTTTGGCGAGTGCTCGCGCAGCGCGACCCCATCCGTCAAGAGCTGCTACGCCGTAATGGGCGTCAGCTCCTGAAGAGGCCAAGAGAAGGACGATTGGCATTCGCTTTTCGAGTGCCATAAGGGCCGCGGCGGTCATCGTGTCGCCATCTTCAGGTGTAAGTGCCCCTCGATGTTCAGGGTCTTCTGCTTGGATCAACATGACGGCGCGACCGGCCAGGTCATGAATCCCTGCCACTGCGTGTGCGGGGGTTCCTTCGCGTAGTTGCAAGGCGATAGGAGTCGTCACGGTCCCGAGCGTAGGCGCGTTAGGGCGGAGAGTAGCGATGATCAGGATGAACTTACCTAGACGGCTGTAAGTCCTTCGATTGTGGGGGCCACGGTGCGCACCACCTGTCGAAGCACATCGCGTGTCGCGGAAGCCGGCGCGGAGAGCATTCCTCTGCGACGGATCGCCAGACCGACGTGTCGTGGAGGGACTTCTTGTAATGAAAGGACGGTCCATCCGCCGCGACCGATCCACGAAGGGATCGCGGTTACTGGCACGATCGCCGGTGCGTATCCCTGAAAAGCCAACGTGGCAGCAAGTCGAATTCCATCGAGCTCAGCGACAGTTTGTAATTGGATGTTTTCGTTCCGTGCTGCTTCGTCGATCAAGAGACGTAAATTTGAGCCGGGCGGGCTGAGTAGAAGCTTGTGTTTTTTGAGTTCAGCAATGTGAATCGGTCGATCACCTCCGGAGGAGAGTTCGTGTCCCTCTGGGGCTATAACAACGAGCTGTTCTTCGAACATTGGACTGGTGAACAGTTCGTCATGTTGCAAGGGTGTATTGACGACGGCGAGGTCGAGGTCGCCATGTTCAAGTAGTGGAATTAACGCAGTGGTAGTTGAGTCGATCACCGTTGTGACAACGTCAGGGAAATCACGGCTCAACTCGTCGAGTAAGGGTGGCAGTAACCATCGTCCCGTCGTGCCGATTATTCCGATACGGACACGGCCTGTCACTCGCGACGTCATCGACGCGACATCGTCGCGGAGTGCTGTTAGCTCAGTATTGATCCGTCGAGCGCGAGTCAATACCACCTCGCCCTCAGGGGTGAGTTCCCCGGCGCTTCTGTCAACGAGAATTGCTCCGAGGTCATCTTCAAGACGAGCGATGTGTGTTGAGATATTGGATTGGACCGTGTCTAAGGCACGAGCAGCGGCCGAAAAGCGGCCGTGTTCCGCCACGGCGGCTAGAGCATCCAGTTGTTTAAGTTCCATGGATTCAGGGTACTCGGTTTACTCAATCCATCTATAAAATAGATTAAAAGTATCTACAACTTCGGCTTGATGAATGACCAATGGGTAACTAAGTTATTTGATGTCGGGAACATACGACTTCCCCCAAAGTCACTCGACACTGATCGATCGCCTATAGGGTGCCCCCCACCCTTGCGATCAGCCGAGGCGGAGCCCCAATCTGCTGACGGCTTTCGAAACCGGCCCGCCCCCCGGGCCGGTTTCTACTTTTGGCTGTAGCGATAGCGAGAGTGTTCTTTAATTTCTTGTCCTGCGCTACTCAAAACCTTGGACGCGGCAACGACAACTTAGATTGAGGCCCTGATGATGTTCAGGGCAGAACCCGCTCGGAACCATTCGGTTTGTTCTGCGCTATAGGTGTGATCGGTTTTGAATGACCAAGTGCCGCCATCGGGCCGGGTGACTTCAGCAACGACTTGCCGTTCGGGTGCAAGTTCACTCAGGGACCGAATGGCGATACGGTCGTCTTGTTCTATGCGCTCATAATCTTCGGGGTCGGCGAAGGTGAGTGGGAGCATTCCCTGTTTTTTCAGGTTGGTTTCGTGGATACGGGCAAATGATCGTGCAATCGCCACAAGTCCGCCCCGGAACCTTGGCTCCATTGCTGCATGTTCGCGACTTGAGCCTTCGCCCATGTTCTCATCGCCTATGACGACCCACCCTTGGTTCGCCTCGTGATACGAGCGAGCAATTTCGGGGAATGTTTCGGTTTCACCAGTGAGTTGGTTTTTCCCGTGACCCACCTCATAGCCGTCGTATGCGTTAACAGCGCCGAGGTAAAGATTTCCGGAAATGTTTTCTAGATGGCCTCGATATTTCAGCCACGGGCCAGCCATAGAAATGTGATCGGTTGTGAATTTTCCTTGGGCCTTTACCAAAATCGGAAGGCCTTCATAATCGGAGCCGTCCCATGCTGTGAAAGGTTCAAGTACCTGGAGGCGGTCCGAGGTGGGGGACACTTTGACGTCGATGACGGAACCGTCCGGCGGGGGCGCGACAAAAGTGTTCTGGCCGGGGTCAAAACCTTGTGGGGGTAACTCGATTCCTACGGGGACTGATAGTGCGACTCGCTCCCCTTGGTCGTTGGTGAGGGTGTCCGCTAAGGGATCGAAGTCAAGGGTTCCCGCTAGAGCAAGTGCCATCACTGTTTCAGGTGAAGTGACGAAAGCGAGAGTTGCTGGATCACCATCATTTCTTTTGGGGAAGTTGCGGTTATAAGACGTCACGATGACGTTTGGTTCTCCGGGGGTGTGGCCGGTTTCGGCGCTTCTGTCCCATTGCCCGATACAGGGGCCGCACGCGTTCGCGAGGACGGTGGCTCCTAAGGCTTCGAAGTCCGCCAGAAGCCCATCGCGCTCAATTGTTGAGCGAACTTGTTCTGACCCTGGGGTGATCAAGAGTTTTGTCTTCACCGTGAGCCCGTTGGCGGCGGCTTCACGAGCGATACTCGCGGCTCGAGTGATGTCTTCGTAACTAGAGTTGGTGCACGAGCCGATAAGTGCGGCACTAATGCTGGTGGGCCACCCGTTATTGTGCGCTTCCTCGCCCAGGGCTCCAACTTGGCGGGCTAAATCCGGGGTGTGTGGGCCGTTGATATGGGGGCTAAGGGTAGATAGATCGATCTCGATGAGTTGGTCATAAAACGCTACGGGATCATCAAATACTTCTTGATCTGCTCGGAGGTGTTCAGCTACTCGGTTCGCTGCATCAGCGACCTGTTCGCGACCGGTGGACTTGAGGTAACGACCCATAGCTTCGTCGTACCCGAAGAGTGAAGTCGTAGCGCCAATCTCTGCGCCCATGTTGCATATGGTCGCCTTTCCGGTACAACTCAATGACTCGGCCCCTGGACCGAAGTATTCGACGATGGCTCCGGTTCCACCACTCACCGTGAGGATCTCGGCGACCTTCAAGATGATGTCTTTGGGCGCGGTCCACCCCGAGAGTTCGCCGGTCAGCTTGACACCAATTGCCTTAGGCCACCTAACGTTCCAGGCGAGTCCGGTCATCACGTCAACCGCGTCCGCTCCGCCCACGCCCACAGCAATCATTCCCAACCCGCCCGCGTTGGGTGTGTGGCTGTCCGTGCCAATCATCATTCCACCAGGAAACGCGTACTGTTCGAGGACGACTTGGTGGATGATGCCGCTTCCCGGCATCCAGAAACCCGCACCGTATTTGGCGCACACGCTTTCGAGAAAGTTATAGACCTCTTCGTTACTCTCAGTTGCCGTGAGGAGATCAGTTTTGCCGTCGTCTCTAGCTTGGATCAGATGATCACAATGGGTGGTAGTGGGTACCGCGACCTCAGAAAGTCCGGCAGTCATGAATTGAAGCCACGCCATTTGAGCCGTGGCATCTTGCATGGCTACCCGGTCCGGTCGCAGGTCCGCGTAGCTGACACCCCGCTCTAGATTTTGATCAGTTGACGCCAAATGATTGATCAGTACCTTTTCGGTGAGCGTGAGTGGTCGACCCAGTTTCTCTCGCCCCAGAGCAATGCTGGCGTCAAGATTGGCGTAGACGCCTTCGATCAGTTCTATGGGCGTGCTCTCCGCAACCGCCATGGGGGCTCCCTCTGGGATCGTGCCTTGTGGGCGCAGCATTAACAATACTCCCGTGTTGGTATTTCACCACGGGTGGCTCGACTTTAAACGTAGGGCCAGCGACCCCGACTTCCGCCTTGGTCGTCTTCATTTTCAGTTAAAGACCATCGCCGGCGCCACGCTGAGGTGTCGGGGCCTTGGAGCCCAGGACTGTCTTCGGTGTGGGCTCTTTGGCGAGCCGCGAACCAATTACCAGTAGCGGTCTCATCGGCTAACGACTCGACGGCGGCTTGCAACTTTCTCGTGAACCTTCGGTTGTTATCTTCCTCTGCAAATTCGAGGGGCCGCCCGAAATTTACAACGGCCTTGGATCTCTTTGGCCAGTTGTGCCCTTTGCGCAAGATATCGAAAGTTCCTCGTATGTGGACGGGCACCACAGGCACACCGGCTTGTTTGGCCAAGAACGCGGCTCCCGGACGAAACTCTTGGCCCCATCCATCAGGTGAACGGCCTCCTTCGGGGTAAATAACCATGCTCCACCCGCCTCGGAGCAGGGCGACCGCTTTTTCGATGGTGTTCCGATTGATAGAAGTGCGTTCGATAGGAATGGCACCAATGAACAACGCCGAGATAGCTGCAGTGGTTCGGTTGCCGAAGAAATAGTCAGCGGCAGCTCCGACAAAGGCTTTGTGGCGCCATGGAGCTGGTATCGAGGTCAACATGACCAATGTGTCGGCATGACTCTGATGATTTGACGCGAAAATTGCGGGACCGTCGAGATCATGTAGACGGTCTAGCCCCCTGATCGTCGGACTTGCGTAGTACTGAATTACCGCTTTTCCGAGTGTTGAGAGCGCTATTCGTCGAGTAACCCTGGACGCGTATCTGCGGGCCCAGTCAGTCTCGTAGTTCGCGCCCGTGTTGGCTGGTAGTGGTATCTGTCCGTCCGGTGTTTCCGCTGATTTAAGGGGAAATTCGACCTTACGTACGACGCGCGATAGCGAGGCTTTTGCGCGTCGGTCAGTCAGATGACTGATAGCGGGTCGGCGGTTTGGATCTGCCATGGTTGACTCGCGTTACACGACGTCGGCCATGAGGACCGGTGGATTGTGGACGTGAGTTAGGGTCGGATCGCGGCCGACTACATCGGTTGCCATCTCAAGAGCGTCGCGCATAGTGGTGGCCGAGCGAAAGCCCATGCGTTTAACAGCGCGTTGATCGCCTCCCACAATGATCACCTGCCCGACGTGTTCAAGAGCATGAGAGCACCAGTACCACATGTAGAAGGGATGTACGCCGTGGTAGGCGTACGACGTGCGATACAGGTGACGGTACCACTCGTCTTCGGCATAACGTTTTTCGTATTTTTGTTCGATTTTCTCGGGATCGGTGCTATCGGCGAGCACCTCTTCAAAGAAATCGATGTAGCTCGGATGATGAACAGGATGAAACTCCCAAGGTGTGGGGTGGCTCATAATGACCACTCCGCCTTCGCGCACCAAGGGCTTGCCCTTGTACAAGTTGAAGAAGTAACCCAAACCTAGACAAGCAACAAGAATCGGGTTCATTATCGAATTCACGTTGTAAGGCCCGAGGTAAGGCAGGCCCATGGAAAGAATGTCGGTCTGGCCCTCTACACGGACTAGGTGTTGTTTGTAAACGTTTGCAGTGGTTACTTCATGCACTGCTTCGACCTCACCGGCTTGAATCGAAGTCAGGCCGAATGGTGAGCGAATGCCTTGGAAGATAGATCGCGCTGAGCGTCGAGGAATTTTGTCCAAAACTTTCTTTGTGCCGAGAAGCATGACTCGGTCTTTGCTTGTCATTTCCCACTCACGTTTTTGAAGGAAATTCCAAGGGGAAGGAAAGGTGTCGTTGTTTAAGGTTGTCTCGATTTGAAAAATTTTGACGCCTGCGTCTCGGATTAATCGCCCTTGGCGCCAGTTTTTTGTGTGAAGTTCACTTTTCTCTTGATCCATGAAGGACTTCGAACGACGCATGGTGTGAACGTTGTGATGATGACGTAGCGCTGCGTAACCCGACAATCCAGTAGCGACGCTCTTGTGGCCGCCGTCCATCGAGACGAGGTTGATGTTGACGTAGACAATCAAATCGGATTCAACAGCGCGCTTTGAGATGACGACTTCCTCGCCATGATCGGTTTCGCCCAAATGGGTTAAGCCTTCTGGGTCTTCAGCATCAAAATTGTAGAGCTGCCCAGTGGGAGCAAAAGCGTCGTATACCCGGTCGCCGACAGCGTGTCGCAACTCGGCTTCAGTCATTCTGCGGTGGAGTGCAAGTGCCGCAATCAGATGAACATCGTCAACGCCACAAGCCGCAGCGACATCAAGTACCTGTTCGATAATGCGACCGCGAATGTCAGGGGCTTGCATCTGGGGGAGTGGCAAAGAAATGTCATCGAAAGCAATGGTCAATTTCATGCCGGGTGTAAGGAGCGCTTCTAGTGGAGGCGAATCGCCCAATGGATTAGCGAGGGCATGTCGAATAGCGCCGTCGACGTCTTCGATTGGTTCGATTGGTTCGTTGGGGTACACCACTCGACTCCCAGTGGGTAGCTTCTCGAATCGGAAGCCTTCACCGTGATGGAAGACAATCGGAGGAGTGGTCTTGTCCACATCAAGTACGAGACCGCGTCGGGCCGTCATCAGTGAACTCCTTGGGGCGTGCGTTTGGGGCTTGGGCGTGAGCCCATTGGCAACACCGGTTTGGGAGCGCCAGCGGTTTTGGGCCAGTTTTCAGTTAGCCAGCCGCGTTTATCCGCAATTGTTACGAGTCGAGTCTCGGGATTCACTGCGACGGGATAGCCAACAGCCTCAAGCATCGGAAGATCAGATGCGGAGTCCGCATAGGCCACTCCTTGGGCAGGATCAAGGCCGTTCTGGTTGGCCCAATCCACCATGAGCTGTGCGCGTACTTCCCCTGTAGGGGGCACATCGAGCATTTCACCGGTGAGTTTGCCGGCTTTTCGGTCAATGGTTGCGGCGATTATGTGATCGAAAAGGGGACGAAGGGGCTCCACGGCGACGTCTAAGGCGCCGGTGATTAAGACTGTCTGATGGCCTGCTGCTCGGTGGGCACGAACTCGTCTTAGCCCAGCTGGGAAAGACTTGATCAAGATAAGTTCGCTGAGCATTTCGGCGGCGTCGGCTTCTAACTGGTCGACTGGGGCACCCTTATAGCGCTGATAGAAATAGCGAAGGAAGTCGGTTCGATCGCGTTTATCTCGCCGCCATAGTCCAGGAGTCTCGCTCAGGGTTCGGAGAGTGAACTCGATCCGTTTTCTTGTGCCCAGATGTCGAGTGGCGAGCCACGCGTAACTTTCGACGACGTTGCTCGCGATCAAGGTATTTTCTAGATCAAACGCAGCGAAGTGCCGATCGGTATCGAGAACCGCATTGCGGAGTCGTTCGGAGCGGGTCGGCCCCGTGCGTTTTTCGGGGGAGGTCTTGACTCGTGCTTGTACGACCACTGTGGGTAGGTGTACCTCGGTGATGTAGTGATACCAATCGATGGCGCTTGGGTCAAAGGCAAAGTCGCGTTGGTCTTCTATCGATAATGAGTTCCAAAGCGCCAGAGTGCGCTCGATCCCATAAAGCGCTTCACACTTGCCATACGCGCCGTAGATCTCAACGTAGCCTTTGATCTGATCAAGGTTGCGCCGCCGCTCAGCGAACTTGCTCGTAAAACTATTTTCGCCTCTGATCGGAAGCCTGTTGATGACCTTGGCCGCGAGGTCGAAGGCTTTTACTACCCGTTGAAGCTGTTCCTCAAGACCGCTGGAACCCGCGTACTTCCATTCAGTGCTTGCCGTGGGATGCCCATTCGCGTCATAGACGGGATGCTCTCGGAACCACTCCATAGTCGTGTCAAGGAACTTTTTGTATTGAAGTGGGTTGGTTGAGCCAGATGCAATTTGGAAAACCTCAGGGTTATCTTCAGGGCCTTTTGCGGCTACGGCGATTATGGCGGCCGCGACCATATCGACGGGGATTACATCAATAATTCCTTCGGGGTAACCAGGGAAAGTACTGAGTTCTCCCTTTGCAAAAGACACGATGAGCGGTTCGGCCATCCGAAAGCCGCGGATCCATCCCGGAGATGGTTCAGTCCACGCGGATTCGATGATGGAAGGGCGAACAACGCTCACCGGTATGTCACCGTGAAGTTCAACGAGTGCCGTTTCGCCCAAGGCCTTTGAGTACGTGTAGACGTCGGGCCAGCCAAGCGAGATAGCGCGGCTTCTCCCTGCCTCAACCATTTCGTCGTTGACCCACGCCTCCCGCAGTTGCTCTGTTTTCGCTGCGAGCATAGGTACACCAGCAGCACCCAACTCTTCCCTGGCGCCCGCACGAAAAGCGGTGAGTCGTTCGGGGATTCGACTTCGTGCGTCAAGATCCGCTCGAGTTCGTCGAGCGGCCTCAACCTCTGCTCGCCAATCAACATCGACTTGAAATGGTGTGCCGGCCAGAAATTCTTCGTTCGCTGCACCCCGTCGATTTCCGGCGACGTAGCAAGTTGATACTGAAATCATGTGCGGCGTTACGGATTCTTGTTTGAGAAGGTTCAGTATCCGATTAGGCCCAAGCAGATTGATTTCGATTGAGCTGTCAAGGGGGCTGTCAAAGCTGACTGTTGCAGCAGAGTGGATGATCACATCACATGACGTGAAGAGTTGGTGCCCTGCATGATCGAGGCCGAGGCCTTCGCTCGTGACGTCACCCTCGACTACTGAGACACGTTGTTGGCAAATTTCGTCGAAATCGTCACCCCACTGCGAGCGGAGCGTGTCGAAGGCGTCGTTGCGGAAAATTTCCCTTTGAACGCGCCGCTCAGCGCTGTTTCGGCGGCCGGGCCGAACGAGCAAAACCAGTTCGCAATTAGGCACGGATCGCAAGAGGCGCTCCACTAAAGCCGTGCCAAGGAACCCTGTGCTCCCCGTCACCGCTATCCGCTTGCCCGAGAGAGACTTGCTGATCACAGGTACAGTTCTAGCAGATAACTTACCAAATGGTAAGTCTATGTCTTGTTTCGTTCTAGAATGGTCATGTGCCCGCACAAACCCGCGACCGCATCTTGGACACATCGTTGGCCGCTTTTGGATTGCGGGGATATGACTCAACGTCGCTTGACGAGCTGGCCAGTGACCTTGGAATCACGAAGCAGGCGATCCTCTATCACTTCTCATCTAAAGAACATCTGCTGAACGCAACGATTGAACTAGCGGTCAAAGAACTCGGTTCTGCATTGGGGGGAGCCTCTAAGTCACAGTCGCGAGGTTTTCAACGAATCGAAGACCTGGTGCGGGCGACCTTTTCATTAGCGGCGCGCCGACCCGAAGTGCTTGGACTCGTCAGGTTGGTTTCTAGACAGGGTGGCGCTGCTTCTGGGGAATTGGCATCGGCGATGAGCGTCATGTTGGGCGAGGCAGTGCGCTTCGTTGAAGCGGAAATGGCTGCCGGTCGTTTCCGACGTCTGGAGCCACGCATGCTGTTGCTAGCGGTCTATTCGGCTGTCATCGGCGTAGCTACCGAACCTGAAGTGATGCGTGCCTTAGGTCTTGAACCAGATCTCCGTTCGCTCGTGAAAGCCCGCCGAGAAACCATCGAATTCCTTCGTGCCGCGCTAATAGCTGATTAGAGACGCTTAAGTCGCTAGGTCTGCGAACAAGCGCGGACACGGAGCCACCGCTCTCCCTCCACAGGAAACACCAAACTGCATGTAGAGGCTGTCGACGGGGGCGAACTTGGATAGGTCCTTACAGGCTCGAGCGTCGCGACCACCGCACAGCTCCCACAGGTGGTCAAGTAACTGGTCTTGACCAGGGGGAGTTTGATCTGGTGCCAAGGAGCTAAGCGTCGGTGGTTCGCCGTCGTCGTCAAGAATCAGAGTGCAATAGGTGGTGCCTCGAGCTCCGCAGCTGATTCCGAACTGGGCATAAAGTGACTGACTCGGCGCTATTAGACGCAACTCGCCACAGGCGAGAGCGCTGCCCTCGGCGCATCTGACCCACCATCGGTCAAGAACCTCGTCTTGTCCTGGTGGGGGAGTGAGCGAGGTGAGAGCGCCCTCCGGTTGTTCTATTCCGAGTAGCAAAGAACAGTCGATGTTTGCTCGTCCACCGCAACTGAATGCGAACTGCTCGTAGGTGCTGTCTCGAGGCGCTGAGTAAAACAAATCATCACACGAAATGGGATCGCCGGCGCCACATTCCAACCAAAGGGCATCGAGCAACGCGTCCTCGCCCGGTGCACGGTCAGTGGGTGAAAAAATCTTTGGCGAAGCCAAAAGGTGATCCGACACCTGAGGCTGGTCATCGGATACCAAAAGCTCTTGAGCGGACCCAGCAGGGTCCAACTGACACAACTCGATGGCCATATCGACTGCGATTTCTTCCTCAGGATCGAGTTCCACAGCCAAATCGGCCAGGTCGAGTCCCCATCCCTTCAAAAGACGATCTTGCACACAACGCTCTTCTGACGGATTCAGATCTCTAGTGACCTGCCCCATTCCGTCGTCCGACATCGAGCGATACGAACACGAAACCCCGAACAGCAGCACGATCAAGAGCGCGAGGCGGCGTTTCACTAAGCCAACTTGTGAGCTATTGCCCCGACATCGCGCAAGGCGGAGCCGTCAGCTCCATCAGTACGAAAGCCTTGGACCGGGTTCTCGGTGGCCTCTTGCAGCATTTCCGTTAGGAGTCGCGCAAAAGGTATTCCCTCTTGATTCCAAAAATACCAACTCAACGACCCTGGGATTGTATTGATCTCGTTCACCCACAGTCCGTCAGGATTCCATAAGAAATCGATGCGAGCTACCGATCGCACCATCGCTAACTCGATTACCTGGGAAGCGAGCGTTCGTAACTGGCCTTCTACGTGGGCCGGTAACTCCGCGGGTAATTCCCGCGGTGCACTTGCCATTCCTTCAGGGCCCCTGAGGTATTTGTCGGCGTAGCTGTATATGCCCGTATCTGCCGGACGCAGAGGACGCTCGATGGCACTCAGATTGACCTCAGGGTAAGTCCGAACAGAGATATTCAGATCGACCGCATCAGTCAAATATCGTTGGATGACCGCACCTTCGCGTAGTAACGGTTGGGTTAAGACCAAAGCGTTTGCTGTTTCTAAATTTTCTACGATTTCGATGCCAATAGAAGAACCACCAAAACGTGGCTTAACGATAAATGGTCCAACCTCGTTAAGCAGCAGGTCGTCGGTTACAAGATGAAGCGGCAAACTGGACAAACCAGCTGCCTCCATCACGCCAGAAAAAGCCAATTTGTCCATGCCTAGAGCGGCGCCAGATTGGCTCGGGCCGGTGTAACGAAGGCCGGCAAGATCAAACATTGCCTGCAGGCTTCCGTCTTCTCCAGGTCCGCCGTGGCAGCAGACGACCACGGCGCTAATTTCGAGTTGACTTTGCTTTCCCCGCTTAGCTACCCGGTAGAACCCGCCGGTTTCTCCAAGCTGAAGAACGACGGGATCCGCTGACCGAGGGAGTCCATCCGCAAATTCGCTTGGTTCCACAGTTGAAGGAACCTCGAACCAGTTGCCGGTTTTTGACCAATACAGAGCGAGCACGTCGTTGCCAGCTTCAGATAAGGCGCGGACCGCTTGCAATCCGGTGAGGATCGAAATGTCGTGTTCTGGAGATGGCCCGCCGAAGCAGACTGCTGGACGATTCATGATCTGTCATGAAACCGTAGATGCCCCTCGACGGGATGTCACCTCACCTCCGCCCAACACCTTCCTCAGGGTCACGCGTAGTGATCAGGCAAATCATTCTCATAGAGAACCGCGTCTCCGGTTGTGAGATGTTGCCGAACCCATTTCACTGCGTCTTCACGACGCGAAACGAAATGAACCCGAGCGTTACCATCTCGGGAACCCGAAATGAGGGCGGATTTGTTAGTCCGCCCCACGATCACTAAGTCATCAGCAACCAAACTCGCATCAACTCCGAAGCGCCGGTTTTCTGCTACTTGGCGATGCCCAAGCTCGACCATGCCAGGTGTGACTACTGCCTTTCGGTGCGCGTCAAGTTCGCTCAAGGTCTCCAACGCCGCGGCCGCACCATCCGGATTGCTGTTGTAGGTATCGTCGATCACCGTCACACCAGATTGACTTACGAGGACTTGCCGACGATGTTCGATGGTGGGGAGATTGGCGAGACGTTGAGCAATCATTGCATCAGGTATTCCCAGAGTCGCGGCGACGGCCACAGCGCATGCGACGTTTGTTGGGGCCGCGTCAACTACTAATCCAGCGAGAATTTGGCGACCCGACACGATGACCTCCAACCCTTGATTGTCTTTGAGGACGACAATGTCAGCAGTTCGATCATTTGACGAACATCGCAAAACATCTATACCTGAAACCTGAAGTCGGTCCGCTTCGCTGGCCAGTCCATACGCATCGATATTCACAATTGCTGTTCGGCTGGTTGAGAAGATTTCGCTTTTCGCTTCAACGATCGTGTCGAGATCACCGAAGCGTTCAAGATGGACTGGCCCTATTGACGCCAGTACCGAGATTGACGGCCTAATCCAACTCACTAAATCGGCGATTTCCCCGCGGCCGTAAGTGCCCATTTCGGCGATGAACACCTCAGTGCCCTGAGCAAGATGTTCGTTAACTGATCTAGAAAGGCCCGGGCTGTTGTTGAAACTCGCAGGACTCGCTACGACGCTGAAGGTGCCTGATATCAAGTGCTTGATGTAGCCCTTGATAGTGGTTTTACCGTAAGAACCCGTCACGGCGATCCGTATGGGATCAATGCGGTTCAAGGCGTGAGTCGCCTGTACTACGTAGCGACGTGCAAGCCTGCCCTCGACAGGTTTCAACATGGCTAGAACCCCGTCGATCAGGACGGGTGCCATCAAAGCGACCGTGGCGCAGCCCACCGGTCCCAAACCGAACCAGCGAAACAGCAGCGAAATAATTACGGTAAAGAAAAGCACAGTGACAGCGACTACGCGCAGGCGCCTCGTCCAGGCCAGGGGGCTGGTTCGTCCCCGTAAACCGAGACCGAGCGGCCCAATACACACAGCCAGCGCAGTGATCATACAAACAGGTGGGAACCAAAAACATAACGCCACGGCTGCAATTGCAACGATGATAAGGGCGGGGTTAGCTACCCCCAACGCCCACCAGCGAACAGCGAAACGAGTCGTTGAAAATGGCAGGTAATGCTCGCGTTGTGCGACGCGAAGCCACCGCGCCCCCGAAGTAATGGACCCAACGACACAAACAAGGGCATACCAGTCGGAGGAATTCATGCCAGAGCATCCAAACGACGGTCGATTGCTTCGCGGAGTGCAGCAGGAGCTGCGCTTGGAACGAAGTGATCGACGCCACCTAAGATTGTGAGCCTCGCATCTGCCAGAAGCGCTTCGGCTCGTGCCGCGATTTCGGGAGGTGCAGCGTCGTCGCCGTCGCCCCAAACCAGGTCGACGGGAGCGGAGATTGACCGCAACTGTTTTTCGTACGATTCATTCACCACCGTTACCAATACGTCGCGCATGACTCCTGAAGCGGCTCGATAATCGGCGCTGCCGTACCTACTTCGAAGACGCTCGAGATAGTCGTCACCAACCAGACCCCAAGAATGCAACATGCGACCAAGCCGGTAACGCAGCGGAGTACTCACCTTCCGGTGAGCGCGGTACAGCAGGGGAACACCGGTAAGTACTAGGCCCCCGATGGCGGCGGGACGGCGCGCTGCCAGATGGACTGCAACCCGACCGCCGAAGCTGTGCCCCACTACAACCACAGGCGTTTTACATGTATCCAGAATTGGTGAGATGAGGTCCGCGTACATCGCTGCACCTCCTGGCTGAGAAGGAACAGGAGATGCACCAAAACCCGGGAGGTCGATACTCACCGCGTTGAGTCCGTCTAGACAACGATCAAAATCTCGGTGGTTGCGGCCCCAGCCATGCAACGCAATGACCCGCGGTGGATCATCGCCAAACCTGGCCCCGAACAACGAACCGTTCGCAAAACTAGTTAACGCCACGTGAGAATTCTGGCCGAAGATTGACGAGTCGCCGACCCAGTTAACTGCACTCGGAACGGTTAATGGCCGAAAGCAACGCATGGAAGCTAGCGGTCACGATGTTTGGGTGCAGACCGACTCCCCAATGGGCGGTGCGGTCCGAAGCTTCAATTTCGACGTACGCAGCAGCAGCAGCGTCTGCTCCGGTGCCTATCGCATGTTCTTGATAGTCAACGAGGGTGATATCTACCCCACAACCGCTTGCAAGAGCGTTTTTGAATGCAGATAACGGCCCGTTGCCTTCACCAGTAATAACTTTTGTTTCACCCGAAAGCGTCAGCGTCGCTGTCACATTGGACATCTCTGATGATGCGGAATCGAAGGTGCTCTTGTGGCCCTCGTAGGTGAATGGTTGCGTGGTGTGAAGATATGTCTCATCGAATGTCTTTTTGATGGTTTCAGGAACAATTTCGCCGCCATCGTCAGTGATTGATTGGATCACTTGACTGAATTCGATTTGCAAACGCCGAGGCAAATCAAGTCCAAAGTTATTTTTCATCACATACGCCACGCCGCCTTTACCTGATTGGCTATTAACGCGAATCACGTCTTGGTACGTGCGCCCCACGTGAGCGGGATCGATCGGCAGATACGGCACCTCCCACATCGTGTAGTTCTCGGAGAGTGCCTCGAAACCTTTCTTGATGGCATCTTGGTGGCTACCAGAAAAAGCGGTGTAGACCAGGTCTCCGCCATATGGATGGCGAGGGTGAACGGGCAGTTGATTGCAGTACTCGGCTATCCGCCGCAAGTGATCAATGTGGCTGATGTCCAGTTCGGGATCAACGCCCTGACTGAAAAGATTCATTGCCAGGGTGACGATGTCAACGTTGCCGGTTCGTTCACCGTTGCCAAATAGTGTTCCTTCGACACGGTCAGCGCCCGCCATGACACCGAATTCTGCGGCAGCTACGCCGCAGCCGCGATCGTTGTGGGGATGTAGCGAGAGAACAATGGCATCTCGATTCGCGACGTTGCGATGGAAAAACTCAATCAGGTCCCCATAAAGGTTCGGGGTGGACATTTCAACTGTTGCCGGCAGGTTCAAGATGATGGGGTCATCGGTGGTAGCCCCCCACTCGTTTGTCACCTGTTCGCAGATGTCAATAGCGAAGTCAAATTCTGTTCCGGTAAATGATTCCGGTGAATACTCGAATCGGATGTTGGAATCTTTGACTGCTTCGCGCAGTTCGCGACATTGGCGAGTCCCAGTAAGCGCAATGTCAACGATTCCGTCGAAATCGAGCCCGTACACCACTCGGCGCTGAAGAGTCGATGTCGGGTTGTAAAGGTGCACTATTGCGTTATTAGCGCCCTCGATCGCTTCGTAAGTCCGATCAATGAGTTCCGGGCGACTCTGTGTCAGCACCTGAATCCATACGTCATCTGGCACTAGATCTTCTTCGATGAGGATTCTGCAGAAATCAAAATCAGGGCCTGAGGCCGACGGGAAGCCAACTTCGATTTCTTTGAAGCCCATTTCAACCAACGCTTCGAACATTTGCCGCTTCCGCGGAACGTCCATCGGGTCAATCAATGCTTGGTTGCCGTCTCGAAGATCGACAGAACACCAAAGAGGAGCTTCATGAGTAACTTTGTCCGGCCAGGTTCGATCCGCTAGTTCGGGAGCGTAGGGGTAGTGGATGTACTTGCCGAATGGCATTGAACTGGGCTGCTGCTTACTTATGCCCTTTATGTCCGCCATGGGTTCTTCCTCCAGTTGCGCCTAGTTCCGCCGTTTGCACTGTTCCTCTTGCCTTGTTCCTGCCCCGAAAAGCAGAAGAACCCCCCGACCTTGCGGCGCAGGAGGTTGTGGCGAGGGCCTCTTTGTAGTGGCCCTCACCTAAGTAAGAAGAAGCAGTCCGCGCAGCGATCCGTTCACGACGAAAACCATATCACTGGAATGCCAAATTGGTACAGCGCTAGATAGTAGGAACTTTGGGATGTCTTAAGCGGCACGTGCTTGCGTCATCAGCCGCGAAAGAAGGCCATCCTTTAGTCCCATGGTTGAAACCGAAGCCTCGTGCACTCCGAGCGAACGCATTGTTTGCCTCAGAATGGCCACTGCTAGCGGAAGATGCAGTGATCTTCGTTGTTTCATTCCTGGTAGAGCCAAACGACCGGGTAACGAGAGTTCAGAAAGCTTCTTAACGAGGTGGCCGAGATCAGAGCAGTCGATCCCAAGACCGTTAATGTCATTGGGCACTTCACCTCGACGGGTCGTGTGAATTAGTTGAGCTACAGCCCGCACCGTTCCGCCGGTTAGGACAATTTGTTCTTCAAGAACAGGTCCGATGCTCGCTATGGCCGGTTTGAGCGTTTCGGCAATGTGATGTTCGAGTCGGGTCCGTGTGGAGGTTTCCAGATAGCCATCATCTAGGACCCGCGGAGCGAGAACGCTGGTACCTAGCGGGAAACTGAAGTTGTGGCATGGGCTTTTGGTGTTCGACGCGCCGCTGCCTAAACCCAGGCTGCCCCCGCTGAGATCGACCATGGTGACGCCCGGCCTGTCAGGAAAATCATTGACCACGGCGCGCCAGGTCAGAGCGACTTCTTCGGCTGGAGACAAGATCCGTACCGGGCAGCCGATCTCTCGAGAAATGTGGGTGGCGACGGCTTCGCCGTTCGCGGCGAGGCGAAATGACTCAGTTGCTACCGCAACGATGCGTTGACAGTTGTGCATCCGCGCCGCGGTCATGAACTCAGCCGCGACGCGAGTCGCGGCGGAAATATCCTGTTCGGTGAAGGAACCGTTGGTGCTGACCGATGAACCGAGATGCAGATGCTGGCTTCTGTGCTCTGTGGCCTGATCTCGATAGATAGTGAGACGAAACCCGGTGCTTCCCATCTCGATTAGCGCGACCCTCACCCTCCCGAGGCTAGGAACATCAACTGGGTGAGTGGTGGACCTTCGTTGGGTATAACGAGTGCGTTGTTTAGGTCAACTCGAAAGTGAAGTCTGAAAGTACCTCTACCGACCGTCCGACGTGTTCCTCGTCCATCATCGAGTTCATAAGGGCCGGGTCGTTTGTGGTTGCCCACTGGCGACCGTTTGACGTGCGCAGGGCCGCGAGTCCTTTTTCAGGGCCCTCTGCGCCGTGCATGACGGTGTAAGCCTCAATGGTTGCATGACCAACGTGATCGGCATCTAGATCAACGCTCGGGAACGCGGTGATTTCCTCCTGGCAGTCTTGATGCTGAAATCCACTGGTCGGCGGTGTGGTGCTGTACACGCCAAAAGCATGTTTGGTGATGTAGCCACCGTTGGCTGAACAAAAGCCGACGGACCCTGGGTCGTCGCGTAAGACATTCGCCATCGTCGCTATGGAATGGGTGACGTAGTTGTTCAAAGGACCCCCTGCGAAGGTAAGCCCTCCTGTTTGAGTGAGCTGCCGGTCAACCCCTAATCCCAACTCGGTGGCAGCAATTTGTACCGCAGAAGGAAAGCAGCTGTACAGGTCAACGTGATCAAGATCATCTGGCGTCACACCCGCTAATTGCATCGCCCGCTGGCCCGCGACTCTGATCGCAGGTGACGAATGGAGATCGGCGCGGTTAGACACGAACTTCGTGTCCGCTCCGTCGGTTCCCGAATGGGGGAACAGCCAACGATCTTGGGAAACTCCGGCGCCCTCAGCAGCCTCAGCAGAGCAGAGGATGATTGCAGCCGCTTGGTCTAGATCCCAGTTTGAGTTCATCGCCTTGGTATAAGGAAATCCGACTAGACGATTAGAAGGACCAGGGTTCCGGATTTCGTCAGCGGTCATAGGTGTACGCACCCACGAGTAAGGGTTAGCGCAAGCGACACGGTTAAAGGTTTCCCAAAGCTTGCTCACCCGGTCTCGATGATCCGCGACGGTTTCGCCACGCGACGCCCGAAAAGCTGATTCGAACATTGGATAAAAGTGGATGGGCATCGCGAATCCGCGTTCTAACTCCACCGGATGACTCATCGTGACGTCTTTACCGAGCATCTCATCTGGTTGAGTTGGTGCTTGATCGGTGTAAGGGATTCGTTCGCCGGAGCGCTTCGCTCGTCTCCTGCTCCAGATCCCCTCTGCGCCCACTATCAGAACGACGTCAGCCTCACCTTGTTGAATACGGACAGAGGCTTTGTTCACCAGCGACTGGGGGGTATTGCCCCCATCAGTTGAAAGACCAGTCTGGCTGTTATTTCCGAACTCGTCTCTGAGTAAAGCACCGGGATCTGTATATGGCCAGGCTCCTTTGACCACCCAGGTGTGCGTGGCTCGATCCAGCAGACTTTTCGCCCCGGCATCGTCGGCCGCAGCTTCGAGCGCCGCGCGCATCATTGCAACTGGCTCAAGGGCATTCAATGGATTCTCTGGTCTTTGAATCAACTGGCCGGAGCCCACCAGAACAGGAGTGCGGGGATCTACAGAACTCATTGCTGTACCACCTCAGCGATCGTACGTAGTAGGGATGTTGGGCCGCTTACTTGAAGAGTGGTGACCACCGTATCTCTCCAACGTTGAAGGTCCTTAGCGATCTTGTCTAACGGGCCGACCAGAGCAACTTCCTCCACCAGCGACAGAGGTATAGCAGCGGCTGCCTCGTCTTTGCGCCCAGTCAGATAGCACTCTTGCACTTGATCGGCAACGTCTTGGTAACCCATGCGACAAAAGACGTCGTAATGGAAGTTGGCGCCCTTGGCCCCCATACCGCCCATGTAGAGAGCGAGCATCGGTCTCACCCTGTCAGCGGCGCGTTCCACGTCAGAATCAGGAACGATTGACACAGGACACACCACTTCGAAGTTATTTTCCTCAGGGATTCGACCATCGGCCCCTATGCGTGACTTTCCAACTTTTGTGAAGCCCTCGTTAAGCGCATCTGCGTAGAACTGGTTGTCTTTTGGCGCGAAAAACAGTGGCAGCCACCCGTCACATATTTCCGCCGCGAGTGCCACATTCTTTGGCCCTTCCGCGCCCAAATAAATCGGAATATTTTTGCGGAGTGGATGCACCGTTGACTTCAGCGGCTTCCCCAACTCCGACCCACCTGGAAATGGCATCTGGTAGTGATCCCCCACAAAAGAAACGGGTTTTTCGCGATCACAAATCTCGCGAATGACGTGCACGTATTCGCGTGTCCGTGCCAATGGCTTGGGGTATGGCTGCCCGTACCAGCCTTCAACGACTTGTGGACCGCTGACACCGAGCCCGAGAATAAATCGGCCATTAGTCAGGTGGTCCATAGTGATGGCGGCCATAGCCGTAGCAGCAGGCGTACGAGCGGACATTTGGACAATGCCAGTACCCAGTTGAATTTTTTCGGTTCGGCTACCCCACCATGCGAGCGGAGTAAGCGCATCACTTCCATAAGCTTCCGCCGTCCAGAAACTGTGAAAGTCAAGGGCTTCTGCTTCCAAAATCGTTTCTTGCGCATCCGAGGGCGGTCCCGCCGCCCAATACCCCGCTCCGGTTGCCAGCTTCATTCGATCTCTCCCACTTGATGAATTGCTTGCCAAGAGCATGTCACTCCTTGGTCGTATCGCGCATATTGACCTACAGACGGTGGCAGCGCGCCGTGCTGGTTCTACCCTCGAACCAGTGCATTCACTTGAGCAGGTAGCTGAGGAAGCAAGTCGACGACGAACATTCGCGATCATCAGTCACCCCGACGCGGGTAAAACCACCCTCACTGAGAAATTTCTGCTCTATTCCGGTCAAATTGGTGAGGCAGGCTCAGTCAAAGCGCGATCAGGACGAAAAGCTGCAACCTCGGACTGGATGGAACTTGAACAAAAGCGCGGGATCTCCATCACCTCAACGGCGTTGCAGTTCGACTACCGCGCTTGTGTACTCAATCTGTTGGACACACCCGGACACCGGGATTTCAGCGAGGACACGTACCGTGTTTTGGCCGCGACTGACGCAGCAGTCATGGTGCTTGACGGTTCCAAAGGTATTGAATCTCAAACATTGAAGCTGTTTGAAGTTTGCCGACAACGAGAAATTCCAATCCTCACGTTCGTCAACAAATGTGATCGCCCTGGACGCCCTCCCCTCGAACTGATTGACGAAATCGAAAACACCTTGCAACTCCTCCCCGCACCGATGTCATGGCCCGTCGGAGTGCCCGGAGACCTCAGAGGAATTGTTGACCGGACCACAAGATCGTTTATCAAATACGACCGAACTGCTCATGGAGCGACTGAGTCGATGGAGCAACGATTCGAAACAAATGAGGTGGATCCCTCAACGCCCGGATGGAGCGACGCCCGCGAAGAATTAGAACTATTGGAGGCTCTGGGCACCGAAGTAGATATGAAAGGGTTTCTCGCCGGTGAAGTAACCCCGATCTTTTTCGGATCAGCGTTGACGAACTTTGGGGTGCGACTTCTTCTAGATTCCGTCGTAGATCTGGCGCCAACGCCGTCTCCACGATTCGACGTGGACAGCGCCCCCCGCCCTATCGAAGCGCCTTTCTCGGCTTTTGCGTTCAAAGTACAAGCCAATACAGACAAAGCTCACCGTGATCGGATTGCCTACGTCCGTGTCTGCTCAGGTCACTTTCAGCGAGGTATGAGCGTTACCCAAACCAGAACCGGTCGTCCTTTCGCCACCAAGTACGCGCACACGATGTTTGGCTCGGATCGATCGACGGTAGATGAGGCTTGGCCGGGCGACGTCGTTGCATTGGTCAACGCCACCGATGTGCGTGTTGGCGACACTTTGTATGCAGACGAAGCGGTTGAATTCCCTCAGATTCCGCTCTTCGCTCCTGAAATATTTCGACGGATACGCGTTACCGACACGAATCGGTTTAAACAATTTCGGCGCGGTTTGATTCAACTCGACGAAGAGGGCGTCATCCAAGTTCTCAGAGATGAAGAAGTCGGCGATGTTGAGCCGGTGCTAGCGGCGGTAGGTCTCATGCAGTTCGAGGTCGCCGTTCACAGGTTAGAGAACGAGTTTGGCGCCCCGGTTGCGTTAACAAATGCACCGTATTCGGTTGCCAGACGAACTGACTCAGCATCTGCCGGTGAGTTACGTCGGCTTCCCGGGGCGACGGTATTGGCGCGAAGCGACGGCGCGTTGCTCGCTTTGTTCGAGAACGAGTTTTATCTACAGCGCATACAAAATGAGAAAGATCACTTGACGCTCGAACAAGTGCTAGCCGAACAGGAGTGGCTTGGTGATGGAAACAGCTAACCGTGGTCGGTTCATATCACTCGGTGGGAAGCTGATCTGGCATTAGAGGACTACGCCCAACCCGGTAGGACGCGAGAACTCTCGCGTCGCAGGAACGACAAAGATAGACAACTTGGGTGGCGACAATAGATAGCTGACTCCCACGTGACTTCTCCACAACTGCCTTTACTGCGCCCTCCATGTCATCTCCGCCGCAACGGTCACAGGTAGGTATCGCGTTCGGATCCCGTTCCCATTGTTGGTTGCATCTCTCACAAGTCACTTCAATCATCTCGTCGTTTTCGCGACCGACGAGATCCTCAGTTTCTCCGCAAGCGGGACATCGCAACTCATCCACGACAGTACGGTAGCCCCACAGCGGTAGTTTGCCGTGTGGAGGCTCTTTGGCCGTGCCTATTGACCATTACGCAACGCTGGGGATAGAGCCGTCTGCTGAATACGAAACCATTCGTCAAGCGTGGGTCGCAGCTGCTCGGGCACATCACCCCGATGTACTTGGGGAAGTGTCGGAAGACGAGCGTCGAAGTGCCGAACAGCAAATGCATGCCATAAACGAAGCATGGCGAATACTGGGATCGCAAGAACTGAAATCGACCTATGACAAAGAACGCGGCCGAAACAAGGAGGCGTCTGCGAGTGTCGAGGAAACTTGGTCTGACGACTGGTTTGACCTTGACGCGGTGGATCCCCCGGGCTTCGAGGTCGGTAATCCGCTAGTCGCAACCGTGCTGCGCGTTCTTCCGTGGCTCGTCGTCGGGGCGATCGGGGTGGGCATCTTCGTATTGTCTGCGTTCGCCACGAATAGCCGACCTGAACGTTGGGATAATCCCAACCCCCGAACGCTTCCAGAAGAATGCGTATTGATTGGAGAAAACGGAAGAGTTGAAGGCGATGCTAGTTGTGATGATGACGCTACCCGTCGGTTTGAACGGGGACCTATCCCAGAGGGTTCCCCCGGGCAGAGGTGTCCCGTCGGTACTGATAAGGCGTTAACACGTGACGAGTTGAGTTTCTATTGTTTGGTTCCGTCGAAGCAAGCTGGAAATAGCTAACCAACTACGTCGTGTTCATAGAACTGAGTGATCTCGTCCTCAGTGAAGCCGACTTCTAATAAAACCTCAGCCGTATGTTGACCCTGCCACGGCGCTGGCCCTCGGACTGACTTCTCAGACCCCCCAAGTTCGAAAGGCGGTGACACAGTCCGAAAGGGATGTGTCGCATTTGGAACCTGTTCAAAGGCTCTCAATGCTTCTGACTGGGGATCAGCTAGCACCTCTTCAAGGTTCTGTATCAGACTCCACACCATCCCTGCAGCGTCCAGCCGGTCCGCCCAAACACTGGACTCAGCGGAAGCAAAGATTTCATCACACAAAACCATCAACTCGGGTCCGTGATCAGCGCGCTCATCGGGGTCAGCGAATCTTGGGTCTTTCAACCACTCGCGTCGATCTACTGCACCGCAAAATGCTTGCCAATAGCCATCAGCAGGCATGGCGAGCATGATCCATCTGTCATCTGCGCAACGGAATCGCCCAACTAAGGGCGACGGTGTTTCAATTCGCATGATTGGCTCGGGAACTTCTCCAGTTACTAGACCAGTTGACAGATCAGTACTCATCGTCCAAATAGCTGTATGCATAAGAGCGACCGAAACGTCTTGCCCTTCACCGGTCAAGTCACGCTCCCTAAGGGCAAGCAAGATCGATGAAAGAATCGCCAAGGACGTTGTGTGGTCGCCCTGACCAGGGCGACCGGCTGGCGGCGTATGGCCCGGTTCGCCCATGGTGTTAATCACGCCGCCGCGACTGAAAAAAGCTGTGTAGTCGAAACCAAGTCGATCTTTGTCCGGGCCACTGTTTCCGTAGCCGGTAAGAGTCAGGTGGATTAGTTCCGGATGCTCGCTTCGTAAATCCGATGGCGTGACGTGAAATCGAGACTGACGTTCCATCGTTAGATTTGTCACGAAGACATCGCATGACGCAGCAATCTTGTGGGCTACGTGCCTGCCTTGTTCTGTGTTGAGGTCAACAACAATTCCACGTTTCCCTCGGTTATCTAACTCCCACCAAGGATCTGGGCCCTCTGGAACTGCGACTAAACCTCTCAGTAAGTCACCCTGAGGCGGCTCGAGTTTGATGACGTCGGCCCCGAGGTCGGCCATCATCGCACAAGCGCTGGGAGCGGCAATCATTCCTGCAGCATCTAAGACACGTATGCCCGCTAAGGGCCCCCCGGGGTTACTCATCGGGACAGGTCACGGCTGACCATAGACATCACGTAGTTCTCGTTTAAGGACCTTGCCCGTTGCGTTGTGTGGGATCTCGTCAACATAGACCACAGATTGTGGAACCTTGAAGCGAGCGAGATTCTTTCGGCAGTGATTAATCAAATCCGCTTCGGAAAGATCTTGGCCGTCTTTTAACACCACGATCGCTTTTCCGACCTCAACCCACTTTTCGTTTGGTACGCCGATTACGGAAACTTCGCTGATAGGCGAAAGTTGGTAGATCACACTCTCAACTTCAGCTGGGTAAACGTTTTCTCCCCCTGATATGTACATGTCTTTCCAACGATCGACGATGTAGTAGAAGCCGTCTTCGTCTTGGCGAGCAGCGTCACCAGTTTTGAGCCAACCGTCCTCGAAGGAGGCTTCTGTTGCTTCAGGAGAATTCCAGTAGCCAGGAGTGATATTGGGGCCCTTACACCAAAGCTCCCCGGTTTCACCTGTTTGGGCCTCTCTACCGTCTTCGGTCACGATTCGAACAGCGGTATGCATCGCAGGCACACCAGCCGACCCGATTTTGGTAGTGCACCTATCAGGAGGCAAGGCCAACACCAGAGGGCTGGTTTCGGTCATGCCGTAGGCCTGTTGAAGAGGCATTCCTTTGGCCGCCCACGCCTCGATCAATGGCACCGGGGTCGGTGACCCCCCAACGGCGGGTGCGACTACGGTCGGGAAAGATGACGCCTCGAATTCCGGCACTTGACTCATAAATAGCCAGTTCGCGGGTACACCAATTGTGTGAGTTACCCCGACTACCGGGTCGCTTAAGAGACGTAACGCCTCAGCTGGCTCGAAAGTTTTCATCACTAAGTTCGTCCCCCCAAAATGGAACGTGGGGTTGGCGAACACATTTAGACCGCCGGTGTGGAATAAAGGCAGAAAAGCCAAATTGATCATCGATTCAGCGCAGGCGTAGTACTCGACGCTGTTCACCGCATTCCAGAACGTCATCCCATGAGTAATGATGGCGCCCTTCGGACGGCCGGTGGTACCCGAGGTGTACATGATGGTCAGTGCATCATCGTGAGTGCAGGTGACCGAGTTGGCGAGTGGCGGATGGCTCGCTAGCACCTCTTCGTAGGCCGCGGCACTACCAATAGAGGGACCCCAAGTAATGCGGTGATCTATTTCGCACAGTTCAGCGAGTTTTATTGCGTTATCAGCAAATGGATCGTCATGAATGATGACATCTGGGTTGGCATCACCGATGATGTATTCCAACTCAGGGATTGAGAGACGCCAATTCAGTGGGACGAATATGGCCCCCAACTTCCAGCATGCGAATTGAACTTCGAAGAAATTGGTGTCGTTTTCTGCAAGAACAGCGACTCTGTCGCCACGTTCTATTCCGAACTCCTCGCGAAGGGCGTTAGCTAATCGACTATTCCTGTCGTTTATTTCGCTATAAGTGAACTTGCGCCCGCTGGCTAGGTCATGTGCTGCGACTTTGTCGCCGCGCACCACGGCGTGATGGGCGACCCAATCGTAGGAAGGGCTAGTCATAGCGCTAAAACCTAGTCGCCGAACCACCACGCATCCCCATCAGAAATGGGTACTAAAGATACTGAAATTGAGTCAAATATACTGAGAAACATACGTTCTGGACTGGATATGAAAACCTGAGTGTGTTATGGTTGATTTCCACGTCGCCCGAAGGGCGGCTTTCGTAGTTTTAGGGCCGAAAGTCCCCGTACACGTCGAGTTCTAGAAAACTGAAGCCGTTCCCAACAGCGAGAGCCAATTGAACCGCTATCGTGACGGCCCGCGGGCGATTGGCTCAGTTGGTTAGAGCGCTGCCTTCACACGGCAGAGGTCACTGGTTCGAATCCAGTATCGCCCACACCGAGAAGTAAAACTGCTGGAAGGCCGTCTCTGGTTCGTTGCAAACCAGAGTAATTCTTGCAGATCGCGAGCGCGAATTTTGAGAGCGCCCGCCCTGCAATGTTTGACCTAGCCGGTGGTGTCGATGGCGGTGGTGTTGGGGTTGGTGTGTGCTCGCAGCACCGTGTTGTGTTGGGCGCCGAGCATGTCGAATAATCCACCGTCAGCACCCAACGCACACAACCCGGTGCCTGCTGGTGTGACGTCGATCAACTGACCGTTCAACGTCTCTGAGTTGAAAACCTTTG
>Ga0206679_10000457_pt1 | contig 33555 bp, 34 predicted proteins | sample M110012015metaG_FD_155464 | JGI IMG/M metagenome (GOLD analysis project Ga0206679, IMG submission 155464) | Ammonia-oxidizing marine archaeal communities from Monterey Bay, California, United States - M1 100m 12015 | ecosystem: Environmental > Aquatic > Marine > Intertidal zone | place: USA... | reverse complement strand
GCAACTTTTAAAGCCAGTGAATTTGCAACTGCTTTCGCTATCAGGGTTTTACCGCATCCGGGTGGTCCGTATAATAAAATTCCTTTTGGAGCCGGCAAATCATACAGAGAAAAGAGTTCTTTGTGCATAAAGGGAAGCTCTACCGCATCTACAATCATTTCAATTTCGCGGTCTAGCCCGCCGACATCTTCGTATGTTTCATTTGGTATTTGCTCCAAAACCAGATCTTCAACTTCAGGTCGTGGTAGGCGTTCCAACAAGATTCCAGACCGTTCGTCTACCCGGACGGAATCTCCGCTTCGGAGACCTGAATCATGAAGATCCTTGGCCATTCCCACTACGCGCTCTTCATCGGTTCTTCCCACGACTACAGCTCTGTTTCCACCGTCGAGGATTTCTTTGATTTGAACTATTTCACCACTGGTTTCTGGTTCTCGTGAGTCAACGACAACCATTGATTCGTTAAGAATCACTTCATCCCCTATTTTGAGAGTTTCTATTTTAGACGGGAGAGCATTTAACCTCATTTTCCTACCGGAGGAAGTTACGTCAATAGTCTGATCATCATTTATCATCACGATGGTTCCATAGGCGGCAGGCGGTTTTGAAAGATTTTCTATTTCATTTCGCAAAATAAGAACTTGATCTCGAACAGATTCGAGCGTGTCAGTTAGTTTTCCGTTTCGCACTTTTTCTTGATCTAAAGAAGAAAGAATTTCACGATTTTGTTTTCTAAGTTGATTTATTTTTTGAGCGTTATCTAATCTATGTTTACGCAACTCTTTAACTTCTTCGTGCATCGCTTCGCTTTTCCGCAAGAAGTCGGCGGGAATATTTTTTTCGTCAGATGGAACCACCTGATTTGAAGCATCTTTTGAATCTGTCATTTAAGCTCCTGAAAAAAATATTCGTGTGAAGTAATTCACGTTAATACATTTTAAAATTTATGCATAACATTCATCAAAATTCGCTTCTTAATTGTTACTATTTACATAGGAGAAATCTATACTTCACTCAGGAGGATACAGAAATGAAAGTTTGGATTGATCAAGATCTCTGCACAGGGGACGGATTATGCGAAGAAATAGCACCAGACGTGTTCGTGCTTCTCGATGATGGACTCGCTTATGTAAAAGAGGGAGACAAAGTTTTCGGAGCAGGACCTGAGGGTTTGGCAAATGTCCCAGATGATCAGGTTGAAGCTTGTATCGAATCTGCTGAAGAGTGCCCTGGGGAATGCATCTTTTTAGAAGTTGACTAGTTCAATTAAGGAATACAGTTAGTGGATCTGATCAAGTCAGGTTCTTTTTCCAATATTTTCCTCACTTCTGAAGACTGAACAGCATAAGCAGTTGAACTTACACCTCTAGAACGTGAAAATATTACTCCAATCACCGAAGAGTCTGTATTAATAATAGGGGCTCCTGAAAAACCTAATTCTATATTCGCCTCCAAAGACAGAGCTTCTCTTGATTCTCCAGGCTGACCAAAAATATCTTTTCCTACAGCTAATATTTTTTCTCGAACTTTGACCTCAGTGACAATTTTCTCACCATCTTTGACATAAGCCACTACTATTCCTGATTCTCCCTCTTTCGCATCATCTAGCTTCAAAGGCTTCTGTGAAAAATTTTCACTCTTTAAGATTGCTAAATCACTGTTCGGATCAAATGAAATAAATTCCAAGTCAAACCCATTGCCCTCATAAAAAATCTTTGGTGAATTTACTCCTGCCACTACATGGGCGTTAGTAACAACAATATTTTCTTCAACAAAAAAACCTGTTCCATATTGCAAAGATTTGCAACCCAAACCCTTTATCTGAAACACAGATTTCTCTTCATCTGGTTCCGATATTTCTTTATTTAATTGCAAAGATTTTTCAACCAAGCAATTGTCCAGACAGTTCGAATATGCAGAAGACTTATCGGTACTCTCTAAAAATGAGTCGCTGATTATTTCTTTTGCTGGGGAAGAGCATGAAACAATTACTAAAAGAACAGAGTTCAGTAAAATTGTTGAAAGTTTTTTCACTTGTGAAGCAATCGTCCTGAACTTATAAAACCCGTATGTGCAACCATACGGTGGTCTGGTCTAACGGCTTCTCCGTCAATATGCCATCCACGATGTAAGACCTCGATAGTTTCCGCGAGTGAAAATCCATTATTAGAAATCGCTTCTCGGAACTTTATTGCTTGTTTTATCGAGGGAGTATATGCGACAACAATTCCTCCACTTAGAAGAGCTTTGTTCAAATGAGGTACGACCAACCAGGGTTCTGGTAAGTCCAAAATTGCACGGTCGAAATCTTCCTCTTCGACATTCTCGTAAGAATCTCTAATTTCCACATTGTATTTTTTGAGAGCATCCTCTCCGAGCATAACTCTTACGTTTTCTTGAGCCCGATTGGCGAAATCTTCCCTAATCTCGTATCCAAATACATTTGCCCCACTTCTTAATAGCGCCATCGATAATGCTCCCGAACCTATTCCAGTTTCGAAAACTTTCGCATCCGGATACACATCAGCAATCATCATTATTGCTCCGATATCCTTCGGGTATATAACCTGTGCACCTCTTGGCATCTTTTTTATATATTCAGACATAGACGGTCTGAAGGACATGTACATAGAATTTGAACTTGAAAGTACTGACGTTCCTTCTGGATTATTAATTAGTTCGTCGTGAAAAACGACACCTGCATGAGTATGAAATTCACCACCCTCTTGGAGAGTTACCAGATACTGTCTTCTTTTTGTATCTATTAGTAGGACCTGATCTCCAATTTGGTAGGGCTTATTCATCAGTTTCCGGATCAGCACTCCGCTCCAAGTGAGAAATCGAAATATTTCCACCTACTTCGATGTCTTCAATTAAGCGATTTGATTTTTTTTCCCTTTTAGAAAGCCAGCGTAAAAAAGAAGTAACCCAGCCGAGCAAAACGATGGGGGCGAATAGTTTATTTCGCCGAGTTAAAAACCGGAAAGTGATTCGTAGAAGGACTTTACGAACAGACATTTCTAGGATCTCCTAATTTCAACAACAGTAGACAGAAGTTTGCCTGACCGTTTTCCAACAGTGAAAGCCCCAAAAATTACCACACCAACTAATACTGTTGCACCAACAATCAACAAAGATGAAGCCTCCGATTCGCCAGCAAGGCTTCGTCCAAAAAAATTTTCAAAAGCTTCTTCAAGGTCTGTTTCAGAAATTATTTTTTTAGACATCTTGACCTTTTTTAGTAATCAGAATCTTAAAAGCAAAAAACGCCATGATCAGCAGGGCAATTGATCCAGAGAAGTACGGGACCCATGAAAACCAAGCGTTCATTTCGTCGAATCTTTGAATTAAACCAACTAAACCGATGGAAATGAGGACAAATCCGGCCGCAATGAATAAGGAACCTAAAAAAAGAAAAAAAATCGAACCAAAAAGAAATTTAACTGGTTCTACGGTTTCTTGACGAATGTAATCCCGCATCATATTCAACATGCTGTCTAATTTTCCTTTTGAACTCATACAACAACGCTATCTTGCGAGACACCCCAGACCCTCTTATTCGAAAAGTCGAGAATTGGCAGTTTCTTCAATAGTTTCAAGAAATCTTTTCAATAAAGTACATCTTTCATCAACTGAAGCAGCTTCCAAAAGCTTCTGTGAATCATGCGATGTGATGGGAAGAATTGAACTCATCTGAAAAGAACCAAAAAGTGGATCCTCTGAAATCTCTATAGAAATTGGTGCCACATCATCTCCAAGTTCAGCGAGAATCGCCAACACCTTCCTCATATGAGTCACGATTTTAAACCAATCTTCTGCCTTATATGGCATAACCTGTTCTTCATCAAAAAATGATATTTCTGCTCTTGGATACGGTGAATCTTCAAGCCACCTAGCGGCTTCGATTCGCTTAGTTCCTTGAACCATAAGAAACCATCTTCCATCACTTGTTTTTTTAGAATCGATTATTTCAGCCAGAGTTCCCACATTCTTTCGAATATCACCGCCCCCGACTTCACTTCCACGTTCAATTAAAACGACACCGAATTCTTTGTTACTATCAATTATTTCCCCAACCATTATTAGGTAGCGATCTTCGAAAATATGTAAAGGTAAAATTTGTTCAGGGAAAAGAACCGTACCAAGTGGAAACATTGGGATCGTTTTTTTACTCATTGTTAACAATAGGCGCCAACAAAGCCAAAGAAGGACCTTGTGGGTACTTGACCATTTCTAACAAGATTAGGTCATGAAGATATTTCACTCGCCCTTTCTCTCCATCAAAATTTGTTATAAAGGCGAAACTCAAACTTCTATCAAAGATGGTGTCAACTGTTCCAGCAAGACTTATGACGCCGTTCAAAGAACCAGTTTTTCCTCGAACACGACCTTCTGCAGGAGTATCTAAGAGTCGTTTTCTTAAAGTGCCGGTTTTACCGCTTATCGGCAGACTTTTTCTCAAGTCAATCGAATACGAACCTCCATCTAATAGTTCTGTAAGGAGCGCGCATGTAACACTATTTCCATAATCGAGGCCAGATGCATCCATAACTTCGACTCCCTCCATATCGTACCCAGATAGTTTCAGCGACTCAGTTACAATAGAAGCACCTCCACTCGAAGTTCCAGGTGTTTCGACATTCGCTGAAAGTCCCTTAAGTAATATTTCTGCTGTGGTGTTGTCGCTCCCTAGAAGCATCTGGGAAATCATTTCGTCCATTGGCGGAGACTCAATAATAGCTATTTCGAAAAAAGCAGTCTCGGGGGCAAGACCAGTCGAAGTATTACCACTTACTGTAATTCCATTCTCTTCTAAAATTTCCTTCAATACATCCACCGCATATTCCGCAGGTTTTTCAGCCGGAGTATTAAACCCATTCGATTCTTTTACGGGATCCCATTGAGTGAATCCAGCATTCAAAGATAGAGCACTAATAGGTCCAGATTGTTTTTGATCCGTGTGTCTAAACCTTTCCGGCCAAGTGTCTACAAATCTCATGTCATCAAATAAACTTTCATCTCCGATTAATGATCCATCAATGTGGTTTATTCCCGAAGAAATAATTCTTAACCCAAGGTCTTTAATATTTGTGTAAAGAAATGGGTCTTTATATCTCTCAGCGTATTTTGAAGTCATCAAGAGAGGATCCCCTCCACCGATTACCCATAAATCATCTTTTAAGATTCCATTTACTGGTTGCGTTTCGGAGAGAACTTTGGTGGAAAACTTGTGATCAGGTCCGAAATTTTCCAACAATGCAGTGGCAGTTAATAATTTCTGAGTACTAGCTGGTATTACAGGTTCATTAGAAAGCCGCTCAAAAATTACTCTTCCATCTTCGAGTAAATTAACGCAAGAGAGTCCAGGGAGTTGCGCAACAATTTTTTCCAATTCATTTTGCAGTTCTTGATCGGCGAATGGTGCTTGCAGATAAGCAGGTGCTCTTCGCGCTGAAAACAACGGGGTTAGCAGTGAAGTTTTATTTTCAGAGACGACAACCTCCAACTCTCTTCCGCTTTGACTATCCAATGAAGCGGCATTCAACCAAGCGAGCGCTGACACGATAAAAAGAATTAAAGGTGCAGCGATTTTCTTAATCATGAAATTCATGGTATTCCGCACAGATTCAACCGTGTGTCATAAGAGTAGATTTGCGATATCGCAAAACAAATTTTCTGAGAGTTTCAAAAAGATACACTCCTGAGTACATCGCGACGTATACGGTGAGTATGCATGCTTTGTCTAGTTGAAAAATAGAAATATGCCCTTTAGTGAAATCGATCACCGCTCAATTGCAATAATTAAAGGCCTGGCAATGGACGGTCCCCACGAAGCAAAATCTGGACATCAAGGTACCGCTATGGCCCTTGCACCTCTAGCTCATGTTCTTTGGACGCGGATCATGACCTACGACTCCAAAGAACCTCTTTGGCCTAATAGAGATCGATTTATCCTCTCAGCAGGACACGCATCCATTTTGTTATATTCAATGCTTCACTTAACGGGATATGAACTCTCATTGGAAGATCTGAAACAATTCAGAAAATTAGGCTCCCTCACACCCGGACATCCCGAAAGTTGCCTCACTGATGGAGTTGAGGTAACTACCGGACCCCTTGGACAAGGTTTTGGCAATGGAGTCGGAATGGCGATAGCTGAACGAAACCTGAGAGCACGTCTAGGAAACGACATCTGTGATCACAACATATGGGTTGTGTGTGGCGATGGAGACCTGTCTGAAGGAGTCAGCCACGAAGCCGCTTCTCTAGCCGGACACCTCAAGTTGAGCCGTCTAACTGTCATTTATGATGACAACCGAATAACCATTGATGGAACAACCGATCTGGCATTATCTGATGACGCATCTTTGCGCTTTAAATCTTACGGGTGGAACGTAATTGAATTAGGTGATGAAAGCAAAAACCTTGATTCACTCGAAACCGCACTACTCGAAGCAAAAAATGAAAGTCAAAAACCAACTATCATAATTTTGAGAACACTCATTGGCGAACCTTCACCTCACACCAATACAGCGGCTGTGCACGGTTACTCTCTAAAAGATGAAGAAATAAAAGAAACGAAAAAAATACTAGGAATACCAGAAAATGAAACTTTCTGGATACCAGACGATATTTTGGATTATTACCGTAAAGCAGGAATTCGAGGCGAAGAACCTCGTAAAAAATGGGAACAAACTCTTGCGTCAATAGGTGAAAAAAGCGAACTTTGGTCTACTCTTTCAGGTTCGGGTCTCATGGAAGATTGGAAAGAATCTCTTCCCATATGGCAACAGGGCGATACTGTTGCCACAAGAAAAGCAAGCAATGAATGCATTCAATCGTTGATGGAGTTTATGCCGGGACTCATTGGTGGAGGTGCTGATCTAACGGGCAATACAGGAACATCGATCGCCAACTATGGAGTTCAATCGGCTGAAACACCGGAAGGAAGACAAATCTTTTTCGGAGTACGCGAACACGCTATGGGCGCTATAAGTAACGGTATTGCTCTGCATGGTTCTCTGTTTCCGGTAACTGGAACTTTCCTTGTTTTCAGCGACTATATGCGAGGTGCTGTCCGGTTAGCTGCCCTAAGTAACGCGAAGAGTGTTTTCATTTGGAGTCATGACTCAGTCGCTGTTGGGGAAGATGGCCCTACACACCAACCGATTGAACACGCTGCTTCTCTACGTTCTATACCGAATCTGGATGTGTTTAGACCAGCTGATGCCAATGAAACATCATCCGCTTGGGAGATTGCTGTAAACCATGCAGGCCCCAGCGCGATGCTTCTCAGCAGACAAGATACTCCTGTGATTACAAATAGTAAGAACACAGATGGGGTTTCAAAAGGAGCGTACATCATTCAAGAAACTCCTTTAGAACTTAGTTTGACGCTCATTGCAACTGGAAGTGAAGTATCGATTGCATGTCAAGCAGCAGACGAGATCGAAAAGGAACTTGGCTTGGGCGTTCGTGTCGTATCGATGCCTTGCATGGAAAGATTTGACCGTCAAACAACCAAATATAAAGAGAATATTATCAGTCCAACCATTCCATCTATTTCGATTGAAGCTGGTTCAACTTTTGGCTGGAATAAATGGGCAGATTTGCCGATTGGTATCGACTCTTTCGGAACTTCTGCTCCGGGCGACATTGCTCTAGCTGCATTTGGTATTACTACTCAAACTCTCATTCAAGCTGCAAATAAGTTACTTAAGAATGTTGAGGAATAAATGACAAGACTGCAAAAACTGTTTTTAACAGAAAATCAAAGCCCATGGCTTGATAATCTTCGTAGGTCTTGGATAGCGACGGGTGAACTAGAAAATTGGATTAATAATGGAGTAAGGGGAATCACTTCAAATCCAACGATTTTTCAAAAAGCAATGACAGACACTGATGACTACGATTCACAACTAATGGAATTAATCGCTACAGGTAAATCAATCGAGGAAAGTTACTGGGAACTTGTTGTGGAAGATATAAACGGTGCTCTTGACATACTCCGCCCACTTTATGATCAATCAAATGGGTTAGATGGTTTCGTTTCACTCGAAGTCGACCCCTCTTTAGCTCACGACACCGCACAAACAATCACCGCTGCGCGTCATCTCCATTTACTTATAGATAAACCAAACCTGTATGTGAAGATACCTGCTACTTCTGCTGGTGTTCCCGCGATACAGCAACTTATTTCTGACGGTAAAAGTATCAATGTGACTTTAATTTTTTCGCTTGAAAGATACGAGGAAGTTATTGAAGCTTACTTGTCCGGACTTGAATCCTGTGAGGGTGACTTGGCCAATGTTTCCTCGGTTGCCTCTTTCTTTATAAGTAGAACAGATACAGAAGTTGATAAAAGACTTGAATCCATAGGATCAGAGAGTGCTCTAGCTCTTCAAGGCAAGGCCGCTATTGCCCAAGGTCGAGCCGCATATCAAATTTTCAAAGACAGATTCAACGGACCAAGATGGACTGCACTCCAAGAACGAGGCGCACGACCACAACGACCTCTATGGGCTTCGACTTCAACGAAAAATCCAGACTTTCCCGACACTTTGTACGTTGATGAACTAATAGGTCCTGAAACAGTTAACACTATTCCTGATTCAACCCTGGAAGCCTTCATTGACCATGGGAGAGTTGCTCGCACTATAGATTCTGACGATCATGATTTTTCATTACTTGATAAAATTGAAGAAGAAGGTGTAAATCTCCAAGAGGTTTCACAATTACTCGAAGAACAGGGAGTCTCCTCATTCATAGAATCCTTCAATGATCTTTTAATGACCCTCGACCAAAAGGTCATAGAATTAAAAAACTAGACTCCAGTCAGTTTAATTATGAAACTTAGTGCTAATTTATTTAAATGCAGACCACCGAATGCTCCATCGAAGCGACTCTGAAAACCGTTGGTGACCGCTGGACACTTCTTATACTGAGAAATATTTTCCGAGGTATCAAACGGTTTGAAACAATTCAACGAGATCTCGGGGTAGCTAGAAACCTTCTAAGTAAAAGACTCCACCACTTAGTTGAAAATGGAGTAATTGAACGCTATCTATACCAACAGAGACCCGACCGTTATGAGTACAGATTAACCCCCAAAGGCAGAGACCTGTCCCCTTCACTTATTGCCCTCATGCAATGGGGTGATCAATGGTGTTCTTCTGAAAAACCCCCCGTTATGTTGATACACGAGAACTGTGGGTCCCCATTAACCCATTCAGTTCAATGCAGCACATGCGAAACGGATGTAAAAGCAAAGGAAATTCGCAGTCTCGCAAGACCCCATCATAAAACAACTAATTTTGGAGTTTCAAATGCAAATTGATGACATTGAAAATCTTCCTACAAAAACTCTCTTTGAGTTAGCTAACTCAATCAGAGATGAAAACTATCGAAATACAATCACATACAGTCCTAAAGTATTCATCCCTCTAACAAAACTTTGTCAAGATCGTTGTGGCTACTGCACTTTCGCGGAACCGCCCGCTCGTCTGGAAGCTCCTTACATGGACCCAGAAGAAGTCTTATCAATAGCAAAAGCTGGTAAGCAAGCAGGTTGTCATGAAGCACTTTTCACATTAGGTGAACGCCCTGAACTACGTTATCCCTATGCGAAGGAATGGCTCTCAGCAAGGGGCTACTCTTCTACTGTCGACTATCTAGTCGAAATGTCAAAACTAGTATTAGAGGAAACAGGACTTTTACCACATGCAAATGCGGGTGCTCTTTACCGCGATGAACTACTCGCTCTCAGGGATGTATCTGCCTCACAGGGAATGATGCTAGAAAGCATTGAAGCTGATCTTGACTGCCACCGCAACTCTCCCGACAAAATCCCTGAAAGACGTATCTCAACTCTCAAAAATGCAGGCGAACTAAAGATTCCATTTACAACTGGAATTCTCATAGGTATAGGGGAAGATCGAACTTCAAGAATAGAAAGTTTGAAAGTCATAGCTGAAATACAAAACACTTTCGGACATATACAAGAAGTCATCATTCAAAATTTTCTTCCGAAACAAGGCACTGCCATGCACAAACATCCACCCTGCCCACAGGAAGATTTTCTCGAAACAATTGCCTTGGCTCGAATAATTCTTCCTAAGGAAATTCATATCCAAGCACCTCCTAATCTTTCTGATGATTTCAGTAAATTACTTGCAGCAGGTATCGATGATTGGGGTGGTGTTTCACCTGTCACGAAAGATTATGTAAATCCAGAACGCCCTTGGCCTGATTTGGAAAAACTACGGCAAGTAACCGAAACCGCAGGTTTTGAACTTGTTCCACGCTTGACAATTTATCCAGAATTCGCATCCAACCTAAAAAAATGGGCCAGCCCTGAGCTTTCTTTTCCAGTTATGGAACTAAGTGATTCATCTGGCTATGCACGCTCCGATCCCCTGACACCAGATGAAGACTCCAAAAATACAGACTCACTTGAAACCGAAGAAACAGAATTATCTGATGCCGTTTGGTTTTCAGGATCTCCAGGCTCTTTTCCTAACCTCGTCACTATGACTAAAAAACCTACTGGAGCAATCAGAAATGCGATAGAAGGAGTCAGATCTGGGGAAGAAGCAGATGCGGAGACATTAGAACTTTTTCTTTCAGCTCGGGGCTCAGATATACCTGCCGTTGCAGAGCTAGCTGACTCTCTCCGTAATGAGGCAGTTGGCAACAAGGTTACTTGGGTAGCAAACAGAAATATCAACTACACAAATGTCTGTACTTTCAAATGCCGTTTTTGTGGTTTTTCAAAGGGACCATTATCCCTAAACCTTCGCGGAACGCCGTATTTACTTGAAATGGATGAGATCGCTGCACGGGTGGCTGAAGCCGCCCGCGCTGGAGCTACCGAAGTATGTCTTCAAGGAGGAATCCACCCCAAATTTGACGGCAACTATTACATAGAAGTTGCAAAAGTAGTTCGCGAAGCCGTTCCAGACATTCATATTCACGGTTTCACCGCTCTTGAAGTTCTTGAAGGAGCTAAACGCTTAGATGAATCGCTGGAATCCTATTTAAAACGTCTCAAAGATGCCGGCCTGGCTTCCCTACCCGGAACAGCCGCAGAAATTCTTGATGATGAAATTCGTAAAGACCTATGTCCCGACAAAATCAATACCGAAGAATGGTTAGAAGTTCATCGCACCGCTCATAGAATTGGTCTCCGTTCAAATGTCACAATGATGTTTGGATCCATCGAACATCCTCGGTATTGGGTAAAACATTTATTACTTTGCCGAGAACTGCAAAAAGAAACAGGCGGCTTTACCGAATTTGTCGGTCTTCCATTTGTTCATATGGCTTCACCAATTTATCTTCAGAAAAAATCTAGACGAGGGCCTACTTTTCGCGAAACTCTTTTATTACACGCTGTTGCAAGAATCGCTTACAATAAACTTATTCCGAACATTCAAGCTTCTTGGGTAAAAATAGGCTTTGAAGGTGTTCGTCAATTGCTTCAAGCAGGTGTCAATGATTTGGGTGGCACCTTAATTGACGAAAATATTTCTCGAGCTGCTGGTGCTCAACACGGTCAAATGGTTAAAAGATCTGACTTCGAGGCCCTTATCGCTCCCCTGGGAAGAGAACTTGTGCAGCGAAACACCCTTTATGGCACTTTGACGTCAGATCGAAAATTGGAAGTGAAGGGAAAGGGTCGTCTCCTTTTACCAGTAATAAGTGCATGATTTCAATACTCTAAACCCGAAAGAAGATGGGATGCTTTTTCTAATGAGCGCCTGACACGCACCAGTTCTTTCTCGTTCGAAGATGATTTCACTTCACCAGCATCAATTGTTTCTCGTAAATCTTGCATAGCTAAGTCTGCAACTCTTTCAACAAGACCTTCGATCTGTGATCTGATTTCTTCTATTTCACTATTCATTTAAAGTTCCTCTGTCATCGGTCCGCTTAATTGAGCTACATACTCTGCAACCACTTCGAGAGGATGCTTAATTTCGAAACCTTCAGCCTGAAGATGTGTTACACATCCAGGATTAGCACTAACGACTCGACATTCTTCTCCATCAATCATTTCAGTTAAAACTCTGACTTTAAGTTTTCGAATTTCAGTTGAAAGCTGTTTTTGTGAAACAGAAAATGCTCCACCTGCACCACAACAAAGCCCTTCATCCGGTAATTCAACTATTTCGACGAAAGGAGCTAGGACTTCTCGGACGTATTGGTGGGACTTTTGAACATGTCTGAGATGACAGGGGTCTTGAACTATTAGCCGCTCTTTTTTTTCAATCTTGTCAGGTAGTTGATGATTCTGCGCTATCCATTCATGCACATCAAATACACGATCCGAAAATCTCTTTGCTTTATCTGTCTTTAATAATTTTCCATAATCCTTCAACATCGCCCCGCAGCCAGCCGAATTGACCAAGACAGGTCCGCTAGTCGGCATTTCATCAATTACTTTCTCTGCCATTTTTAGTGAAGTTTCTCTCAAACCTGAATGTTCATGCAAAGCTCCGCAACAGCCCACTTTTTTACCCGATAAAGCAACATTCACACCAAGGAAATCAAGCGTTTTCAACGCTGCTGTATGAACCCATGGGGTCCAAGCTTCCATCACACATCCCGTAAATAGAACTGGGTCTGTTGAAGAATAAGTAGTCAAAATTTTACGTCGGAAAACCGGTACACCCGAAGGAATATAGGAAGAATTTCGCAAAAAGCCTAATTTTTGCATAATTCCAATAAAAAAAGTTCCCACTCTAAGCAACCGTGGTTTATCAAGAATGAAAAGTCCACCTCTGATGGCAACCGGTAGTTTTCTAATTTTTGCTAATGCTTTCTTAGTGTCAGCCATCAAATCTCCAAACGGAACTGATGAAGGGCATGCAGTTTCACATCCTCGACACTGAACACAGGTATCCATAGAGTTCACCCATTCAGAAGTGGGATTGAATTCTTTTGATTCAGTTTCACGCATTAATACAATTCTTCCCCTGGGAGACATGCGCTCATCTCCTGTTACACGGTAAGTAGGGCAATGAGGGAGGCATAACCCACAAGAAACACATGCATTCAGTGCTTCGGGTTCCAGAAGAAACGGTTCTTCTTTTAAATTCATTTCCGTATTCATATTAATTTCGATATGGACTTCGACCCGGGTTCAATCTTCCGGTCGGGTCAAAGTTGTTCTTTATTCGGTCCGAAAGTTTCTTTACGCCATCTGCTAACGGCATTTCGCTTTGAGGGTCATATGAATGAAAGGCTCCAATTTGAAGATCCAAAAGCCCTTCGTTCCAATCGTCCTTTACAGGTCCTTTTACTACGGGAGGAATTATTGGAGCACTTTCCATGACTCTCATTCCTAGTTTTTCAAGAGATGCACTCTCTTTTTCAACATCTTGTGCATACCCCTCGATGAGTACAAAAGTTTCTGAGCCATCGCTTAAAACACTAGCCGGACGGTAGCAAGATCTCACTATTTCCTCAAAAAGGACTTTACCTTTAAACCAAACTCCCATTTCTGGTTTAGGACGAGTCCTCAAAGTCACCAACCCCATCAAAGCAAGAGTTCCTAAAGAAGAAACCAAGAGTTTGCAAATATCATAACCAGTGACATTTTTTACAGTGGGTCCTCCCGCTACAAATTGTTTTCCATCTGCTCCAACACAATCAGCTTGTAAAAGAACATCTGAAGCTGCACCAATTCGCGCCCTTCTATGACTACTTGAACCAACTGCGAGACTTCCCCCCACAGTTGAATTTGAAAAACCTTCAAGAGCAACTTCCTGTTTTAATTCAGTCAACTCCTTCTGCAAGGTGCTCAGTTTTGTTCCAGCACCAACTCGAACAATCATTTCTTCAGGTTTAAAATTAACTACACCTATTGGTGCTGTAACTTCAATTGCTCCCTCCATCAAAGGTCCACCAAGATTCCAGCGCGTCCCACCACCGCGAACTGTTACAAAAGAAGTTTCGCCTACTTCTTCTGTAAATTCTTTCATGCTTTTCATATCCAAATACCTTCTGGTATTTCATTTAGAGAATTCATTTCCCCACATGAACTACCACTTGGAAGTACTTTGTGTGGATTTGATCGATTCTCGGGATCAAAAGAACGGCGAAGTGCATCTTGTGCTTCTAGATCTCGTTCTGAAAATTGCTGTGACATAAACCTCTGCTTCTCCAGTCCTATTCCATGCTCACCAGAAAGAACTCCTCCTGCTTCAAGTGAAATTCGTATTATTTCTTCACCAGCTTGTTTTACTTTCTCCAAAGTTCCTGGAAGTCGTGAATCAAAAACCAACAACGGGTGCAAATTTCCATCTCCCGCGTGAAAAACATTCATTACTAGCAAGTCATGCTTTTCCGCAATTTCATACACCTTTTGAATAACTTCAGCCAAGCGCGATCGCGGTATTACAGTGTCGTGCAGGTAATAGTCAGGTTTTATCCTGGCGATTGCTCCGAAAGCACTTTTTCTGCCTTTCCAGATACGTTCTCTTTCTTCCTCATCAGCAGCTATTCTCACTGTTCTAGCGCCATTATTAATTGCTATCTCAGTAATTATTTCAACTTCATTAGCAACACCCCCGGGTAATCCATCAACTTCAGCTATCAACACTGCCTCTGCATCTAATGGGTACCCTGCTTTAGCAAAAGGCTCAACTGCCGCTACGACATTCCTATCCATTAGTTCTAGTGCTGCTGGTAACACACCATTCGCAATTATTTGACTTACTGTTTCCGCGGCATCAGTGATTTTTAAGAAATCAAGAAGCAACGTAGCTATCTCTGGTGGATCCTCTGTTAAACGAACAGCAATTTGTGTAGCAACACCTAAAGTACCTTCACCACCCACAAAAACACCCCTAAGGTCATAACCACACGCCTCACCTTCAATAGAACCAAATTCGACAATCGAAGCGTCAGGAAGTACTACTTCTAAAGCTGCGACGTGTGAATTGGTAACCCCATAAGCCAAACAGTGCGGTCCCCCTGAATTATTAGCAACATTGCCACCTATAGTGCACGCTTGTTGACTCGAGGGATCGGGAGCAAAGTGTAGACCAGTTTCTTTTAACGAGTGTGAAAGATCTAAATTAACCACTCCTGGTTGAACCCAAGCAATCCTCTTTTTCAAATCAACATCAAGGATCTTGTTCATGCGCGTCGTGACGATCATTATCGGGTCATTACATGGCACGGATCCTCCCGCCAAGCCCGTTCCTGCACCTCGTGTTACAAATTCACGATCAAACTCATTAGCTATCGAAACACACTTTGCGACTTCCAAAGTATTTTCCGGAAAGCATATAATTCCAGCGCGGCCTCCTTCCATAACCGAACCATCTTTGCTGTATATACGTCTAGCAGAAGCACCATCTGTAACTCTGTCTTCGCTCAAGGCTTTTATTAGAGCGAGAAGAAGAGGGTCTTTGAGTTTACGCTGCCTTTTTCTCATAACTTATTGTGCCTCTTATTTTGAAGAATTCAAGTCAATCTTCTCACACATGAGGATCAAGCGCTCGCTAGCGATATGAATGGTCTAATGGAGAAACTCAAAAAACTACTACCAACCGGCAATAGTCCAGTTCTCCTCTTATCCATAGCAACTGGTTTTCTAGTTGCGTTTGTCGTAGCGGGTTTCGAAATACTTACAGATGATCTCCTCTTGGCTAAAATTTCTAGTCGCCCTTTGTGGCAAGTAGCGTTAGCACCTGGCGTAGGTTTAATATTAGCTGTTTCAATTATCCAGTTCTTTGGGAAAAATTCAGGAACAGGTACATCAGATGAATTTGTAAGAGCATTTCACGAGAGAAAACCTCGTTTACCTTTAAGAGATTTACCCGTCAAACTTTTAGCAGGAGCGGCAACAATCGGATTTGGTGGTTCTCTCGGCTTAGAGGGACCGTCAATTTATGCGGGTGCTACAACAGGTATTACCCTTTCAGAACGTTTCAAAAATTGGTTAAGACGAGAAGACATCCAGGTTTTACTCACTGCAGGTGCTGCTGCCGGAGTCGCAGCAGTATTTAAAGCCCCAGCAACGGGTGTTCTCTTCGCTCTGGAAGCTCCCTATAGGGATGACGTAAATAGGCGTGCTCTACTTCCATCTCTTTTCGCTGCAGCTACGAGTTACGTGACTTACATAAATCTCGTGGGAACTAACCCAGTTGTACCTTTCCTAAATGACCCCGAATACCGGATAGGTATAGATCTCAAAAGTGTTCAAGTTGGATCAGGAGAAAGCATGGCATGGTTCGACGCTTCTAAACTCGCTGACCTATTTACAGGAGTTGAAACAGGTGATTTATTTGGTGCTCTTCTCTTAGGTGTTTTGGCAGGCTTAGGCGGACGCTCGATGGCATGGTTGGTTAGATGGTCAAAAGCTCAATCACGAAAAACATCTTTTGTGCCAAGAGTTGCCATCGGGGGGCTTCTTTTAGCAGCTCTCGCTATTTCTGCTGATGCTGCTTTTGGATCTCCATTGACCATCGGTCCGGGAATCGAAGCAATGGAGTGGGTTGTATCTCCAGAAAATGGACTGGGTTTAATAGCTTTACTATTTGGTCTTAGAATTTCTGCGACGCTCGTGACTTTAGCCGCTGGTGGTGTTGGGGGTCTCTTCATACCCTTAGCCGCGCAGGGAGTGATCTTGGGACAATTTACTGGCCAGTTAATTGGATCCGATAGACCCGGCTTGTATCCCACACTTGGACTCGCCGCCTTTTTAGGGGCAGGTTACAGAGCACCTATTTCTGCCGTAATGTTCGTTGCGGAATCAACAGCTGGAACCTTTGTTGTGCCAGCACTGATTGCCGCTGCCGTTAGTCAGCTGGTGGCTGGAAAATCATCTGTAGCAGAGCATCAACACAGTGTACGTTTAGGACACCTCGAGAGAAGATTTACTCTCCCAGTAACTTCTGCTTTAACAACAGACGTTTTAACCGTTCCTCCAGATGCATCAGTCTCAGAGTTTGTTTATTCACACGTTTTAGGAAGACGTGAACTTTCAGTTCCAGTAGTTGACAAGGAAAAATACCTCGGCATAATTAGTCTTAGTGACATTTCGGAAGTCGACCGAAACGATTGGGCAGAAATAAAAATTGTGGATCTAATTCAGACTGAGATTCCCGCTGCTATGCCATCATGGTCATTAAGAGATGCGATTGCAGTAATGGAGAGTAAACACACAGACATTCTTGCCGTAACGGATCTCGCCGGATCATTTATAGGAATCTTACGCGAAGATGACATTTTAAAACTTGATGAGATACTCGAGGAAACAGGGGGTTAGTTACTCTTTCTCGTTCTCTTTCTCATTCTCTTTCTCGAGGTTGGTTTCCCCACCTTCAAAATCTGATGCCCAAGCTTCAAATGCAGGCGAGTCGCCTGCATCTTCAATTTCAGGTTCTTCGTCACTATCAAGACTCTCCAAAATTGAGTCGAAATCCATTTCCTGGTTCCGTTTTAAAGCTCTCGCTTCCTCAAACCGACGGTGCCGTCCTTTTTTCAACGTGAAACCTCCACTTACGATTCAACAAAAAGCAATCTTAGCGACTACTGAAGATCAAATGTGTCACTTTGTTTCTAATTTCGAGGTTCTAATAATATTCTATTAGTTCCATCAAAAACTAATGAGACCTTTCCAGCGAGAATTTTTTTGATTACTTCACCCACAACCTCTCCCCTCCAACCTTTAGCAAGCTTCGAATTCATATCACCACTTATTAATGCTTCGATATCATTTCGAGTTCCTAGTAAAGAAGGATCGAGCTCCACATCGCGCGCCAACTGATATATATAAGCAGTTACCAAGGCAACAGCAGCTCTTAAATCTGAATTTTTTGATTTGACCTCTTCGTTCTTACTTTCTTTAGGCGTAGCAGGAGCTTTCACTATTGCATCCAAAATTGCTTCTGCGTTTCTAATTTTTCGTTTTTCAAATCCTCGGACTTTTTCGAGTTCTTGTATCGATTTTGGAAGTTGTTGTGATATTGAAATAATTGCCAAATCCGATAGAACTCGTCTGACCGGAATATCCAATCTCGCAGCCTCCAATTCACGCCATCTTGAAATTGATCGAGCTGCATCTTTTGATTTTCCTTTTAGACGTTTTAATTCTTTTATCCGCTTCCAGGCTTCATCAGGTGAACGACGAACAGATTCCCTCTCAAGGAAAGATTTGCATTCATCCTCTACCCAGGAAATTCGCCCTAACTGACTTAGTCTGTTGATTTGAAAATCATAGATTTCAAGCAAGTATCTAACATCGGATGCCGCATAAGATTTTTGATTCTCCGTCAAGGGGCGCGACAACCAATCAGTCATCCTGTCTTCTTTAGGAAGATTTATACCCAAATACTGCTGATGTAAAATTGCCAAAGAAGGACTCGACAGTCCTAAGAAACCGGCAGCAATCTGAGTGTCAAATAATTTCTTAGGGAAGTTTCCGCAAACTCTAGAAAAAACCTCTATGTCTTGCGCTGCTGCATGCATTACAAATTTTATTTCACTTTCGAAAAGTTCTGATAGTGGAGCAAGATCGCAAGAGAGAGGGTCAAGCAGAGCAACATTATGTTCAGCCCAAGCAATTTGGATCAAAGCAACTTTTGGAAAGTAAGCACCTTCGCGATGAAATTCGGTATCGACAGCCAATACATCTTCATTCTTTATCTCAGTAAGCAAACCTTCCACACCACTATTTGAATCAATGAACTGAAATTCTTCATTCTTTGCTCTCAGTTGAATCTTCCTTTCGGGAGGCCAATCATTACAAAACCTTTGTTAAGTCTTCCGGTTGATCTACATCAAACAAAACAAGAGGATCAACTCCTTCAATTTTCAATAATGTTAAACCTTCAGTCGCTCTCCATGGGGCTCGCACACCACTCGAAAAAGATTTTAACAGAGTAGTAAGAACGGCGGTCGGCCACAAAGCATGCATCCACTGTAAATGCCCCTCAACTACTGGCAGCACTATCGACTCAGGCTTCATAAGCGAGTCTTCAAGTATTTGATTAATAAGAATTTCTGAGATATTTGGGAGATCACAAGCGACTATCAGAACATGTTTCTTTCCGTGAGTTTTAAAATAATTAAGCGCAGTAATTATTCCCCCAAGAGGTCCTTCTCCCGGGTAGTCATCCGTTAGGTAGTCATAGCCTAGAAGTTCAAAAGAGTCACTATCTCCCCCAACGATCTTCAAATCAGTGATTCCTGCTCTATTTACCGAGTCAACAACTCTAGAAATTAGAGGTTTACCATCGATCTCTAGAAGGGCTTTATCAAACCCCATCCTTTTGCTTTCTCCACCGGCTAATACAGCGCCCCCGAAGTTAGTGCTGAAGTTTTTGCCCATTGTTTTTACTCTATTTACATTTAACCGTTAAAATCTTTAATTTGATCTATTTTCGAAACCCCTCCACTTATCTTCTAGCGAGTCTGGCTAACCTTCGTATGTGTCTGAAATAATTCCCCAGATTGGTTCTGCGAATTCACTTCCTGATTGGATTTCACCAGAAATTACTAAAAATTTAAGCATTCTTGCATTAGTCCTTTTAGGAATACTGTTACTTTTGGTTCTTAAATTCATAAGTAAATTTCTACTCAAGTTAGCTTTCATAATAATTATTCTGGCTTTAGCTTTGGGTGTATGGAGTGAGAGGTCTGATCTATCTGGTTGCGTTAGCACTTGCAGTTGTGAAATCTTTGGCCAGAACCTGCATATCCCACCAAGCAAAAATCCATTCTGTGATGAACCTTAAAATTTTAAGCAGAGGGAATTTGTTCAATTCGCAAAACATTGGTCGCTCTAGCGTTCGCATTTGTTCCAGCTAAAACTGCCACAAGTTCGCCTTCTTTTAGACCTGCTTTATCTCGAACCATGTGTAATGCAGCATTGATACGTGATTCAACATCTCCACCTTCCTTAAGGTGGATCGATTCTGTCCCCCAACTCAAAGACAACTGTCCAACCGTTCTCTTGTCAGAAGTTAAACCAATTATTCTTGCAGTAGGTCTGAATCGTGCCATCGATCGAACTGTGAAACCTGTTCCTGATATACAAAGAATCGTTTCCACTCCCAATTCAGTAACTGCTCTATAAGTTGCCTGAGTCATAGCATCCGTGACAGAAGTATTAGGATCATCAGCGTCCGTTAGTCTCATTTCCGACAATTCTTCTCCCCATGAACGATGATCAAACACATCATCAGCCCTCTCTGCTACCCGCGACATCGTTTCGAGAGCGTTCACCGGATCAGCTCCTACCGCTGTCTCGCCGGACAGCATCAATGCACTCGTTCCATCCCAAACTGCATTCGCCACATCCGAAACTTCAGCACGAGTGGGATCGGGCGCAATAATCATTGACTCCAACATTTGCGTTGCTGTTATAGCTGGACGTCCAAGGGCTATCGACTTACGGATTATTTCTTTCTGAAGAATAGGGAGTTCTTGTATAGGCCACTCATTACCGAGATCACCTCGTGCGACCATCACCGCTCCGGAAGCTTCAATAATTTCTGAAAGATCTTCTACGGCGTCCCGAGTTTCAATCTTCGCAACCACTAAAGGTCCATTTGGGTGTGGATCTAATGAGAGTTTCTCCAGATCAGAAGCAGAGCGGACAAATGATAGAGCAACCATGTCAACTTCCATCTCTAGGAATCTGTCAAGCGCTTGTAGATCCCAATCTGTTGGAGCGGAAATCGACAAGCGGCTAGCGGGTATATAAAGACCCGGTCTGCCGCTCATTACTCCACCATGTATAACACGGGCATCTAAATGATTCTCGTGTTTTTCTTCGACTTGTATCACTCCACGACCATCACCGACAATAAGACGATCACCTAGTTCAACATCGTTAAATAAATTTTCATAATCAACTTGAATGATCTGACCGTTGCTCAAAGAATTTCCAATTTGAACTTTGATCTCGGAATCCTCTGCTAAAAGAACAGGTGAGTCGCCAAAAGAAGCGAGTCTGATTTTAGGACCGGGTAAATCAACAAGAATGCCGACTGTTTTATTCTCTTCTTCAGCGATGCAGCGAATCATTTTTAGACGACTGATTGCATCTTCTATACTCCCATGCGCTAAACCCAAACGGGCAACGTCCATTCCCGCCCGCACCATGTCTCGAAGAACCGTTTCAGAATCAGAGGCTGGTCCGATAGTTGCAATTATTTTGGTTCTTCTAGCCATTCTTCAAGGTTACTGTTGAGCAACAACCCATAACGTTAATAGTCCGTGAAGATTGAGTAATCTTTTCATATGACCCCTTTATTGAATCCCAAATCATTACCCTTCCTTGATCATCCCGGACCAATACCTTTCGCTCATAGAGGTGGCGCAGGAATGTTTCCAGAAAATACGTTGCCTGCATTTCAAAATGCAGTTGACATGGGTTACACATATTTAGAGACCGACGTGCATTTAAGTAAAGATGGAGAAGTGTTTGCCTTTCATGATGACTCATTAGATCGCGTTACCGGTCATGTCGGAAAGATTTCTGACTTCACTTCAAAAGAAATCTCGCAGATCAAAATTGATGGTTTCGCTAAAATTCCGACTCTCTCAGAACTCCTGGAATCATTTCCAGAAGTAAAGATAAATATCGACCCGAAAGCAGATACCGTCGTGCTCCCTTTAATAAATCTCCTAAAATTCACAAATTCTGTAAGTCGCGTGTGTGTTGGTTCCTTCTCAGATAAGAGAATTAAACAAATACGTAAAACTCTGGGTTCTGAACTATGTGTTTCGGCAGGGCCAAAATCAGTAATAAAATTCCTCGCAGGAAGATTTCGCTTTCCGAGTTCAAAACCGAACTACCACTGCCTTCAAGTGCCACAACGCTCCGGCCCAGTAAAGATAGTTACTCGTGATTTCGTAAAAGAAGCACACTCAAGAGGGTTACAGGTGCACGTGTGGACCGTTGACGATAAAAAAGAAATGAACAACCTTCTCGACATTGGAGTCGACGGTTTGATGACAGACGAACCACTTGTGCTTAAAAATGTTTTACTAGAACGAGATGACTGGTGGAATTAAATTAATGCAACCAGCCTGTGGATTTATCTGTGTATACCGACATTTTTCTTGTGGAAACATTTTATTTTTTTGTGGATTTCTTTTACTGGGCTTGATTATTTTTTTAGTCTGAGTATTCTGGCTTTCATCAGTTCACGAGAAAAAATTCGGATGTACACAAAACTTTGAAATGAAGTCACCGCTTTAGATCAAAGTATTGAGACCCTGAAAATTTAATCGTAAATTGATATCTTTAGAGAGTTGGTGTTAAAACCAACAAGATTTCTGTAAAGGAATCAAACTCTAAAGTTAGAAGTGGCTCCAAGGAGTTGACCGGTTTACCGGAAGGCTACTTGGAGCCATTTCTTATTTACAAATGCTCTTGCATGGAGTTGATAAGTTTCATAACGGAACCATCCTCAATTGAAAGTGCTGCCTTTTCTAAACCCTTACTCAGATCTTCTACCACATCAGCCACAACTAATCCGGCAGCTGCGTTAAGAAGAACCATCTCACGACGAGCTCCTTGCTCTTCTCCACTAAAAATTCTCTTGGCTATTTGAACATTTTCTTCAGGAGTTCCACCCTTGATACTCTCTGAGGAATGCAGAGAAAGCCCCAAAGTTAATGGGTCTAAAACCCACTCTTTTATGAATCCATCTTTGACTTCCATAACGTTACTAGATCCAGTAACGGCTATTTCATCCAATCCGCCATCACCTACTACCACCCATGCTCGTTTCGCTCCTTGAGCAAGTAGAACTTCCGCCATTTGTCTCGCTAAAACATTATCCACAGTTCCTATCAAGTGTCGCGAAACTCTACCTGGATGAGAAAGTGGACCAAGTATATTAAACACTGTCGGAATTCCAAGTGCAGCTCTAACCGGACCGGCGAAACGCATTGCAGGATGAAAGGTTTTAGCGAAAGCAAAAGCAAGATTTTTTTTATGTATTTGATCACTTACCTCGTCAGGTGTTTGTTCAACAGGTAGACCAAATGCTTCGAGAAAATCAAAAGAACCAGAGGTGGATGATGCTTTTCTGTTTCCATGTTTGCATACAACTGCTCCGGCAGCAGCAGCTATGAAAGATGCCATAGTGGAAACATTCAAAGCAGCTTCACGCCTTTGAATTGACCCTCCAGTTCCAACTATATCGATTGCATTAACAGGTACGGAAAGAGGTTGAGAAACTTTCAACATGGCGTTAACTAAGCCTGTGATCTCCTCGGTTGTTTCACCCTTAATTTTAATCGCTATTAAAAAAGCTGCTATCTGAGAAGCATCAGCTTCACCGGAAAGTATTTCGCTAAGTAACGCTTCAGTTTTTTCAGCTGTTAGATTTTGTCCACTGCATAATTCAGAAAGAATAGTTGACCAACCTCCAAATTTTTCAAGCATCTCTCCCCCAATGAAACCTATAAGTTTTCGGTTACGCCTTTTATAAATTCTATTACAAGCATTATTCACAAGGGAAAAAATTTATAAAAGTATAAAGAAGAACAAATTCTTGTTGTTTATTACCTATTCATTCAGACAGACTGTATGTGGTGAGCCGACTGGGTGATCGCGGTGTGTTAAGCATCGAGGAAGGTCGGGGCTCCATAGAGCAGAATGCTGGCTAACAGCCAGTCAGGGTGACCTGAAGGAAAGTGCCACAGAAAATAGACCGCCGATGATTCGATTTTTCGAAAACAGGTAAGGATGAAACGGTGCGGTAAGAGCGCACCAGCGAGCAAAGTAATTTGTTCGGCTAGGTAAACCCCATTCGGAGCAAGGTCAAGAAGGGAGAGGGCGACTCGTCCGGCGACACTCCCAGGTGGACCGCATAGATGGATGATCACACAACCGGATCTGAAAAGATTCAGTGGACAGAACCCCGCCTATAGGTCGGCTCACCATCCACATTTAATTGCATATGCGCATTAAATATGAGAGAATTAAGTATGGAAAATTTAAGTTCAGACTGCACGTGCGGCTCTAACTGTCAATGCACAGAAGAAGTTAATTGTGGGTGCACGTGCTGGAAAGAAGAAAATTAGGCCCTGTTAGTCGTTAGTGGCAAAATAAATTATCAGGCTGAAGTTGGGCAAACACCCGAGTTCGACATGCCATTTTGAACAAGTCTGGTTACTACATTTTCAACAGATGGCGACCAACTCTCACCATTAGACAAAGAATCAACTTTAGGTGCGGTCGTAGCTGAATTAGCACCTGACACTAAGCCAGTTGCAGCTAAAGCTAAAGTTATTGAGAAAATTACCGCAGCATACTTTTTCATACTTACATGGTAACTCAATCTTTCATTTGAGACTATTTCTAGTTAATAAATTTAGGTGATAATTGTCACCTAGAGGGTCAGTTAAGCAGGTTAAAGTTCTGCAGAACAGGTCCGTATGGACCGATTTTTATCGCCATGGAAGACCCGGGAGAAACATGACACTTCCAGTCAACTCCATCACCTAAACCCAATACCCACGCTAAAGCTGCTTTAACGGGAGAAACGTGGGTCACCACTACTACTTCCCTGTCTTTGGAAATTTTGGCAATCTCTTCACAGGCTTCCGAAACTCTAATAGCTAATGCTCCTAAAGATTCACCTTTATCTGGTGCCCAGTGGATATCTGAGCGCCATTTTTTCCAAACTTCATCATCGATACTTTCTATTGAGCGTCCCTCTAGCGTGCCGTAATCAAGCTCCAACCAACGTGGGTCAGTTTCCACCGTACTACTTATATAACTGGCAGTTTCCATGGTGCGTTTAAGAGGACTGGAAATAACCAAATCGATCTCACCTAAACGATTTGCTAAATCGCTTGCTTGCTTCCTTCCAATTTCGTCAAGCTCTGGATCACTTCTCCCTAAGAGTTTCCCCGCTGCATTAACTTTAGTTCTTCCGTGGCGCACTATGTACAACATCAGTTTTCACTCAATGAAAGCAAGTGACCATTCTTCTTAAATGCGGAAATGTTTACTGATTCAGATAATTCAAATTTCTTCCATCCCCACATCGCAATAACAATTCCTAACATTTCAAGCATTATCGCTGTCGGAAAGAAGGAAAATTCGAGACGGCTGGCTGTGGTTCCCATGAAATTCCTTCCCGTGAAAGGCCACCAAAAAATATCTTTTTCGGTCCAAGTGCCGTCTAATATCAAATGTGTTAAGAGACCAATAGGGACTGGTAGCAACTTCTGTTGAATTTTACGTTTGCCTTTCCCTAGTAACATTATTGACAACAGGACAAACACTCCAAAAAATAAAGTATGCAATAACCATTGGAAGCCGACGATTGTTTCCAATAACGGAATCACCGATCCAAGCGCTAATAATCTGTAATCAAGAAAAGGACTTCGGAAGATCAGAGCTATTCCTACTACTGAGGGCACACAGAACCATAAAAACATTTAACGAACCACTAATCGCCCGCATTCTGAACATTCAGTTAAAGCACCAACTTCAAGTCCTTTAATGCGATCAGTTTCCATGGCTGACATTGTTAAATGGCAACCGTTACAAGTAGGTCCATCAAAGCGAACAACAGCATCTGCGGGGAAATGTTCGCGGTGTGCTTCGTAACACGTCAAAATCTCTTCAGTTAAGACTTTTACAGTTTCTTCACGCCTAGTTTTTGTTTCCAAAACTTTCTCACTTAATTCATTTACTGCAACGTTTAAAGCAATTTCAACAGATTGAATATCATCATTTTGGACTTCGAGCTGTGAACTAAACTCATCGATATTAGAAGTTGTCTCTTCCATTAGACCCAATGTTTCAAGTAAGTCGGACTCCAACGCGTCTTGCCTCTCCTTCAAGTGGCCAATTTCGTCTTGCAGACCTTTTACCTCTTTTTCGGTTGTTATAATCCCGCTATACAATTTCTCGTCCACTTCCATCAACCTTGTTTCAATAGAAGAAAGTTCAAGTTCAAGTCTTTTTTCTATTTTTCGCTGTTCTACACTTTCAGCTTGATGAATGAAAACCTGTTCTTCAGTTGTGTTTTTCATCTCTTTTAAAGAAGTAAGTTTTTCGCGTTCTGGTAAAGAATGAATTCGGTACTCAAGTTGACCTAAAAGTGTGTCTTCCCCTTGGAGGTCGAAGAGTCGTTCCACTGCATCGTTGGACACAAAAAGATTTTCCACAGATCCATGTTAGAGCAAGTTTTCGTATCCGTAAATTTCAGTAACTGCCAGCAAGTTTTGTGTGATCCCAAGAAATAACTTCATGAGGTTCAATAATCACTGCCGTACGCTTGAGTGACATCTGTTTCGCTGCTTCTGAAAGAATTTCCTCTCCATACTCTGGTTGGTTTCGAAGCATCACAGCTTTGGCATACTTTTCGACATTTTCTGGTTTACTCTCAAGCACCGCTTTTCCTTTGATCATCACTCCTCTTAACTTTTCATAAACAATGCCATCTTCTAAAAGAACAGTTACATGAGGATTTCGCTGTAAATTTAAAATTTTCTGAGAGCGCGTATAGGTTTCGAAAACAATCTTTTCGTCAACCAAAGCAAACCAAAGAGTCGTCAAATGTGGCCAGCCGTCGGCACCGATACAAGAGACTTGAAGGCTCTTTTGTTCTCCAATAAAAAGACTCATTTCTTCCTCAGTCATCTGAATAACTTCTCGTCGATTACTACTCATCTCACCCTCACTTTTTATACGTGAAATTATCTTAATAAGAAAAAAAAACGCCGTAAATAGCGTACGCCTCACTTAGTGAGGCGTACGTTCTTCTCGGCAGTAGATCAGGGGGGAAATCCAACCGAGTATTAAGCTTTTACAACACCTCAGATTACTATTTATTTTTGATATTTTTATATTCTGTGACTTCTATTTTCGTGACTTCTGACACGTTTTAATTCGATTAAGACCGGCAATGACATAAACAGAACTTACGAGTAATGTTCAGATGTAACCAGTTCTGGAGCATCATGCCTAAACCCAATGATAAGCAACTACAAATGATTCTTGAAGACATGGTTGTCGCTCGTACTCAAGCAGGAAGACTTTGGAATTTACAACGTCAAGGACAGATAGGAACAATCGCTCCAATCGACGGTCATGAAGCAGCCATCGTCGGAGCGGTTCATGCACTTGAAACTGAAAGTGATTGGGTGCTACCTCAATATCGCGAACCACTCGGTCTCAGAAAATATGGTCCAGAAGTATTAGATACCTTCATGCTCTACAACCTTGGTCACCCTGCTGGAGGTCACATCCCTGCTCCGATAAAAGTTGCCCCTTCACAAATTTCACTTGCTGCTTCAATACCCCACGCCGTTGGACTCGCATGGGGTATGTCGCTCAAAGATGAGCCCGGCGTAGTATTAGTTTTCTTTGGAGATGGAGCAAGCTCAGAAGGAGACTTTTATGAGGCGGGAAATCTTGCGGGAGTTATAAAAGCGCCAGTTATTTTTCTTTGTATTAATAATCAATGGGCAATCTCTACACCCACACACCTACAAACTGCAGCCGATAGTTTCTCTTCAAAATCGGAAGCTTTTGGAATTCCTGGAATAACGGTTGATGGCAATAATCCGTCAACCGTCTATGAAGCAGTCTCTGATGCACGCAATAGAGCAATGACTGGGAAAGGTCCAACTCTAATAGAAGCCACTGTCTACAGGTTAGGCGCACATACAACAGCCGATGATCCAACTAGGTATGTTCCTTCCGAAGACCTGTCAGCCGCTCAGGAAAACGATCCCGTCCACACACTCATCAAGGATTTGAAAAACAGAAATCTATGGAGTGATGCAAAACAAAAAGAAGTAGAAACTGTTGCGCTTGAAAGAATGGATGATGCCTTCGAAAAGGCTAAAAATACTCCCCTGTCGATAAATTCTTTGATGGATCACTGTTTCGTCTCGGACACTCCAAGACAAGCTCGACAGAGAGCTTTCCTCATTGATTCGATGGAGAAAATAAATGAATAATAAAGCCTCTGAACTATCCATCCTAGAAGCTATCAACGAGACATTGCATAGCGAAATGGAACGAGATGAAAGAATCGTTATCTTAGGCGAAGACGTCGGTAGAAACGGTGGAGTGTTCAGAGCCACCGAAGGACTAATCGAAAAATTTGGCGAAAATCGAGTTGTTGATACACCAATCTCTGAGGCTGCTATTGTCGGTTCAGCTGTTGGTTTGGCAATGGCCGGATTAGTTCCAGTCGTAGAAATACAATTTCTAGGCTTTTCATATCAAGCTATGCACCAAATAGCGGGACAAATAGCAAGATTGCGTTACAGAACTCAAAGCCGTTTCGAACCTCAAATAACGATACGTGCTCCTTTTGGAGGTGGAGTAAGGACCCCTGAATTGCATTCTGATTCTCTGGAAGCTCAATTTGCCAATATTCCCGGTCTAAAAATCGTCTTACCCTCTACAGCATCGGACGCAAAGGGTTTACTCACCTCAGCAATACGAGATCCTGACCCCGTGCTTTTTCTTGAACCTCTACGTGGATACCGAGGAATTCGTGATTTAGTTCCAGATGAAGAACATATTGTTCCTTTAGGTAAAGCGAATCTAATAAAAAAAGGTGACGACGTAGTGATAATTTCGTGGAGCTACCAAGTTGAGCTTTCAAGACGCGTAGCTGAATCTTTAGAAGAAAATGGGATCTCCACTGCTGTTTTGGATCTCCGAAGTATCGTTCCACTAGATGTCGAAGCGATAACTCAAATCGTCACTCACTGTGGACGAGCAGTGGTAGTTCAGGAAGCTCCAGAAACTGGAGGTTTTGCATCCGAAATTATTGCCACCATAAATGACGAATGCTTTTGGTCATTGGAGGCCCCTGTGGCAAGAGTCTCAGGCTTTGATGTGCCTTATCCAGTAGGAATGCTGGAAAATTTATACGTTCCAGATGAAGCTCGAATACGATCAGCTGTTTTGAAAACTATGGAAAACGATTAGTAAACATGCCTTTCGAATTCCGTTTACCTGATATAGGCGAAGGTCTAGAAGATGCTGAAATAGTCTCATGGTATGTATCGACTGGTGATGTGGTAGAACGCGACCAAGCTCTTCTGGAAGTCTTAACTGACAAAGCTAGTTCTGAACTTCCCTCGCCGGTGGCTGGAACGGTCATAGCTCTCAACGGACAAGAGGGTGAGAGGATAAAAGTTGGAGACGTTCTAATTCAAATCGAAGAAACAGGTGGTAATGGCTCTCCCGAAATCCGTTCCGAAAAAAAGAATATGGAAATTAAACCTGAAGAACCGAGTACTTCTATCGAGGATCAAGAATCTTTCATTTCAGTCGCCCCAAAAGTTAAAGCTTCTCCCGCTACAAGAAAACTCGCTCGAGAACTAACGGTTGATATTTCAGAAATTTCTGGAACAGGACCATCTGGGCGCATAACCACTGAGGATGTGAAATTAGCGGCTAGAACTGATCAGGAAGTCAGTCGCGACTCATCTCCAATGGCAGAATATGAAAATTTACTGTTAAGAAAAGAACGTTCTGACCTCGGCTACATGACGCCTGGAGAGCACAAAATAAAAGGTGTGCGAGGAGTTATAGCAAAGAACATGTCTGCCTCTTGGGCCGAAATACCACACATCCACTCATTAGATGAAATTGATGCCTCCTTGCTTATCGATTTTCGAAATCGAATTAAAAAAGTCAACCGTCACGGTGCTTCAAAAATTACACCTCTGTCAATCGTTGCAGCGGCGACTGTAAGAGCTCTAAAAAAGTACCCGATGATGAACGGTCACGTCGTCGGTACTCCGGCAGAAAAAATCATAATCCCCCCCTTCATCAATTTAGGAATAGCTGTCGCTTCAGATTCAGGACTTTTAGTTCCAGTAATTAATGAAGCGAATGACATTGATATTTTTGAGCTTGCTGAAAAAATATCTGAACTGGTAGAACTCTCACGCGATCAAAAAATTACTGCCGACCAAATGCAAGGAGCAACTTTCACAATAACCAACTACGGCTCACTAGGCGGACGTTGGGCACTTCCTATAATTTCCTTAGGTCAAGCAGGAATTCTTGGCGTTGGTAAAATCGAAGAACGACCCTTTGTCGTGGAAAGCAAAGTAGAAGCCCGACCCACAATGCCGTTAGTTTTAGGGGCTGATCACCGTCTAATAGATGGAGATGTGGCCGAAGCTTTTAAAAATTCAGTTATGGATGACCTTCTAGAACCGCTAAATCTATTGGTTGCAGAGTGAGGTTTTCTTGGTAGTAGGTGAGGTTGCTTCGTCAGTTGACCTACTTGTTATTGGAGGAGGTCCCGGCGGTTACGCTGCTGCATTAAATGCAAGTCGTTTGGGCAGAAAGGTATCGTTAGTTGAGAATAGATTTATAGGTGGAACTTGCCTTAATGTCGGCTGCATTCCTTCCAAGGCACTAATTGAGATTGCAGATCTAGCCCATTTAGGAAACGATACAAAAAATTTGGGTGTAGAAATCTCCACAAATGTTGACATGGTTAATGTTAACGAGCATGTAAAAAATATTGTAAACGAGCTTAGTAATGGTGTTTCATTTCTATTAGACAAAGCAGCAGTTGCTGTAATCAATGGAACGGCAAGATTTACAAGACCCAATAGAGTTGCGGTCGAAAGTGGTGATGGTCACTTGGAACATATTGAATTTCGTGATGTAATTGTGGCAACTGGTTCATCTCCAATTATCCTTCCGAATCTGCCTGTGGATGGCAAAACGATTGTCGACTCAGACTCATTACTCTTTCAGGATTCATTACCTGATCAATTGACCCTTGTAGGAGGAGGTTATATAGGGGTGGAGTTAGCTACTGCTTATGCGAAATTGGGATCGCGAGTAGTTATTGTTGAATTTGAAGAACAGCTTCTACCAGGTTTTAATAAAAATCTTAGTAAAAAGTTGGAAGATGGTCTTCGTTCATTGGGAATTGGAATTTGTCTAGGTTATAAAGCTGTTTCATTCAGTAAAAATGAACTCATTATCGAGAATAATGAAGGAAATTCTTCTATACCTAGTGATCTTGTGGCAATTGTGGCTGGAAGAAAACCCAACAGTGACACTGTTAATGTCACGGAAAGTGGCGCCTCTCTGACCGCCTCGGGCCATGTAAAAGTGGATGCGCAACGACGCGCAACAGAACATGTTTTTGCAATTGGTGATTTGACCTTAGGTCCTGCATTAGCCCACAAAGCTACTGCTGAAGCAAAAGTTGCTGCTGATGTAGCCTGTGGAATTCCAAACGCTTTTGACCCAAATTGCATACCAATGGTTGTGTTCAGTGACCCTCAAATAGTAACTGTTGGAATCGATCCAGATTCAGATCAATATTCAGAGCGAAATCTAAACTCTTTTCGTTTTCCTTTTTCAGCCTCCTCAAGAGCAAAAACACTCAGGGACGCTTCAGGGTATGTGAATATCGTGGCTGATGAAGAAGGTACTATTGTGGGTTTTCAAGCCATAGGAAAACATGTAGCTGAATTAGCCGGCGAGGCGGCTCTAGCAATTGAGACCGCTGCAAGCATTGAGGATCTTACTGGCACTATTCACGCTCACCCAACAATGGGTGAAACCATTGCTGAAGCCGCTCTTGGTCTTGCAGGCGAACCACTTCATTTATCAGGTAAATAGTTTTCCTTAGTGATGATTTGCGAAAATAAGAATTTCTACTTTTACTATTCAACATTAATTCTCCAGAAAGCCTACGATCACTCAGATGGATTCTAATTTTGATTTTAAAAGCCGCTACGATGCGGGTCTTAGAAAATGGGATAAGTACGGACCTGACTTCATACCCGCATGGATAGCAGAACATGACTTTGGACCCCCACCCGCTGTCAATGAAAGGCTCAACCATGTGGTGTCTTCAGGTGCATTTGGATATCACGACGCAGATCGGAGGCTTGGAAGTTCCTTTGCCTTCTGGGCTGATACTAGGAGCTCTTGGAAAATTAATCCGCAGCTAGTAATACCTACCGTAACGGTACTTCAAGGAGTCGCAGCTTGTGTAGAAGCTTTCAGTTCCCTCGGAGATGGAATTTTATACAACACTCCTTCTTACCCTCCTTTTCTGGATTTACCTTCACATTCAAAAAGACGTTCTGTGGAATGGCCTCTGAAGAAAACTGATGAAGGCTGGCAGTATGATATGGAATCGCTTGAGAAAATATTGAAGAACGACTCTGGTATACGACTATTGCTCTTATGTAACCCACACAACCCAACAGGCGTTGTACTCAAAGAAACCGAACTTACTCAAATCGTAAATCTGTGCCATGCATACAATTTGACATTAATTTCAGATGAAATTCACTCTGATTTTATTTACAAAGAATCAACTCACATTCCGACCTTGACAATCGATGGTGCTGATTCAATAACAATTTCTCTTACCTCTGGAGCAAAAAGTTTTGCTCTGGCTGGTCTCCGTTGCGCGGTGGCAATTCCAGGTAATGACTCACTTAAAGAAAAACTTTTAGAAGTACCAAAATTTCTTTTAGGAGGATCCAATCGAATGGGTTGCGAAGCGACCATAGCAGCGTGGAAAACAGGATCCACATGGATGGATGAACTTGTTAAAACACTTGATGAGCGAAGATTGCATCTTAAGTACCGACTTGACCATGAAATTCCGAAAGCAAAAATGTTTCTGCCCGATTCAACTTTTTTAGCTTGGATAGATCTTTCAGAATTTAATCCCGGAGAAAACCCTGCCAAATGGCTACGAGAAAAAACCGGTATAGCTTGTGGCAATGGACCTGATTTTGGTTCTGGTGGAAAGAATCATATTCGATTGACTTTTGGTACCTCTGCAAGTCTTCTAGATGAAATAATAGAGAAGATTATCAAAGGCCTAGTTTGAGATGATCAAAGGTTTAGGTTTTCAAAAAACTCCACCTTCTCAACTGGCCTTAGCAGGAATGGTCAGCGCAGCCTTGGCACTCGCTTTTAGTGAATTGGTAGCGTCCATTACAAACAAAACAACTTCTTTGGTTTTCTCTGTAGGTGAATTTATTATTGATGTCACTCCAGGAAATGTAGTTCGAGCGAGTATTGAAACTTTGGGAAACTCTCAAAAGATAGTTCTTCTATCCTCTATAACTATCCTTTCAATTCTTTTTGGAGGATTTCTGGGACTACTTTCACGCAAACATCCCGAAGTGAGCTATTTACTTTTCATTCTTTTCGGAGGTTTTGGTGGTTGGACATTGAACCGCGACCCTCTTACTTCCACAGCCTCCGCCCTCTCTCTTTCTTCTACTGCCACACTTCTGGGAGTCTCAACATTTTTTTTCCTAAATAATGTTTTGAAGCGGCCTGAAACCACTACTTTTGAAGATCCGAAACACAGGTATGCAGACAGACGTCAATTTATTAATTGGGCTACAGGTATATCTGTCGCCGCAGGAACCATGACAGGTGTGGGACACTTTCTACTTAAGGACAACACAGTTCAAAATATTCGTGAAAATATTGTTTTACCAAGTATTAAAGAAAAAGAAGAAACACACAAGAGTGATGATATGACTTCTGAAATATCTTCTTCAAACACAGTAACCCCTTCGAAG
>Ga0206679_10000455_pt1 | contig 33590 bp, 24 predicted proteins | sample M110012015metaG_FD_155464 | JGI IMG/M metagenome (GOLD analysis project Ga0206679, IMG submission 155464) | Ammonia-oxidizing marine archaeal communities from Monterey Bay, California, United States - M1 100m 12015 | ecosystem: Environmental > Aquatic > Marine > Intertidal zone | place: USA... | reverse complement strand
AAGAGTTGATTCTCGTAGCTATTGTGGTTCTGATTCTTACGGGATAAGGAGCTTGAAAGGAAAATAAATACTCGCCCATTATAAGTAAATAGATATTCGTGATTTGCTCTACTGATAACATGCCTTTCACGACCCAACAGGGCCTGACGGAATGGACTTTTATATTCTTGAATCTCATCCCTAAAACCTACCTCTTTTTTCTCTTGCTCCGCTGATTTTGAATCTTATCCCCACGTTTTTGAGGCTTCTTATATTTCTCCTTAAGCCTTCTGCGGTATGCCTTTTCAGATTGAGGTTCCTTGCTATTCTTGGTCGATTTCTCATGAAAAGCCTCTCCTTTCTCTACGACATTGAATTTGTGTGCGATCTCCTTTTGATTCGTCGGCTTGTTCTTTTCCTCGGGTGTCTTTTGCGGATTGATTGGGACTTTTTCTGGAAACTCCACAAAAGGAATAGTGTAATTCATCAAACTCTCGACCGCTTCTTTCTGCTTAGCTTCTTTCTCAGTATAAAGAAGAATTGATCTTCCATGTTCTTCCGCTCGACCTGTTCGACCGATACGGTGGATGTAGTTTTCAGGATAGAAAGGCACGTCGAAGCTTATGACTGTGCTGATCTTCTCAATGTCAATACCACGCGCAATGACATCCGTGGCAATCAGTATTCTGCTCGTGCCGGCCTCAAATTTCTCGATCGACTTGGTCCTGTGGTTTTGTTCCTTGCTGGAGTGGATGACGGATATTTCTGATCCGACATCTAAGAGCTCACCCAATCGATCGGCGCCCACTTTCGTCGCCATGAAGATGAGTACCTTTTTATGTTCCTCTCGATCCTGCAGAATGTGGTTGACCAAATTCACCTTGGTATACCAGTTCTGAACAGAATAAACTTGTTGGCTTATCGTCTCCAGAGGTGTGCCGCTGATCGAGATGGTTTTTTTCAACGGATTGACCAGAAACTCGTCCATCAATTCATCGACATAGGTAGTCATCGTGGCGGAGAAAAGAATGTTTTGACGCTTTGGCGGTAGGTATTCAAAGATGTTTTTGAGCTGCGTTTTGTAGCCAAAGTCAAGCATGATGTCGACCTCGTCAATTACCAACTTCTTCACTGATTTGAGCCTTAAAACATTGGATAACGCCAAGTCGTAGAGCCTTCTTGGGGTGCCAACGATGATGTCAACTCCCTCAGCAACGGCTCGCTTTTGACGGTTGATGTTATTCGAGCCGCCATGCACGCCAACGACTCGAATGCTGAGGTAGGGGATGAGCTTTTCTATTTGCTCGACAATTTGGATCACCAATTCACGTGTAGGGACGAGCACAACCACTCGAGGCTGGGGTTGATCTGAGAATTTTAAATCCTGGAGAATTGGGAGTAAGTATGCAATCGTCTTTCCTGTCCCGGTTTGGGCAATTCCAACAAAATCAGAACCCGCTAAAATAGGGGAGTAGGACTCCTGCTGAATGGGAGTAGGCGTTTTAAATCCTAGTTCGGCAACGGCATTTTTGAGTTGATTCTTGATTTTAAAATCATCGAAACTGTTCATACCCCGCAATTAAATTAAATCTTGTTGGAGTTCGGGCACTACGGTGATGAGGTGATCAATCATGTGTTCTTTCTTCGAAGTAATATAGAGTTGTGCGTCGATTGTTTGCCGTTCCTCACTAAGATTAAGACCCTCCCAGCTTATACAATTCCGGATCGTTGAGCATATACTCTAAGATCGGGCGACACTTCTTTGTGCAAGATGGATAAAATTCAAGATGTTCTCGCTCCTCGTCCTTGGACGGAATTCCCCACCAAAATTCGGCTATTGCGATGGGTTTTAGGCTATTCGCAAAAGCGTATTGGAGAAGTTTTGGAGCGGCGCAATCTCCAGCTGCAGCGGGTGGATGATCTCGTGTAGATTGTTCGAAGATTTGCAGGACGTTTTTTTGCTCGCCCTTAACGTTTAGGAAGTCATAACTCTCAAATAGCCTTTGCTGGAGTGCAAATGACTTATTCCTTCGTAGCTCTTTGAAAGTAGCGATCTTGGTGGCATCATTGCTGGATTTGATTTGAGCGTTGATCTCGCTGAGTTCGGTCATGCCACGGTCCAGAAAGTGGTCGTTGAGCGTCTCATCGAATATTGGCGGTACAAACTCCTCACACGTCGCTTCTCCGAGAAGATTGCCCGATACTGCTGCTAGGTAGGCGTACGATTCATCTGGCATCTGAACCACCAGTGCGCCAAACATTTTGCCTCTCTCCGTATTCAGGTCGTGATTCCACGAGTTGGATTCCAACGCTATAAATTCTTGTAATTCTAACGCCGCTACCTGAGCTATTCGAGGAACGAAATACCCAAATGGGTTGTTCAAATTTCCGGATATATGGATCTCAGAAATGTCGGTTTTAAAGCGGAAGAGGTGTTGGTGATTCATTGTTGACTCAATCCGAAGTTGTGCGTGGCTAGGTTGATTAATCAGGAATGTATTTAGCCATACCAACCTAACGGCAAAGAAAGGTAGTCTTGATCTTAAACGCGATTTTCAATTGGAGTTTCTTCGACTTGATAATTAGATTGCAGCTTCGAGGTTTGAAAGTTGATCTTCGCAGATCAGCTAATTGCAAAAATCGTTTTTACGGAACACCTGGAAACCTCGCAGCAATTCATCTAGACTTGGCTTTCATCACGCAGACTCTTGAACGACCTCCTACTAATATGTCTGCCCTTCAGTCAGCTGATCACCCCGTATCCGGATCCATGTATCGGAAAGCCCTATTTCAACAGTATATCATATTCAATATTGATAAGAACAAAATAGCATATGATGTATATTTCTGTACATTGACTTATCAATCAGAATGATTAGCCTCCAACTACTACAATCTTTATCATAAAAGCCTTTATCCCTTATCATGAAACTACCTTCTTTACTAATACTGATTAGCATACTAAGCATAACGAGCTTAGAAGCACAAGACCTATACATAAAATTCAATTCAGGCGATAATGTGAATTACGGGCTAAGCACGGTAGACCGAATAACTTTTTCTACTACAGATATGCAGGTACATATATCTGGGGGCAGCTTGCAAAGTTATGGGATGGACAGCATCAGTTATTACAACTATCAAACACTAACGACTGACATAAAAGTCGCTGACTTGACAAGCTCTAGTAAAATTAAACTATTCCCTAACCCAAGCGATGGCAAAGTAACACTTGAATACAACCTTGAGGAAGACTCTGATTTAGCGATCTTTATATACAGCCTTTCGATGAATACTTTGTATATGCAAAATGCAACTGCTAATCCCGGTAAAAAAGAAATATTGCTTGATCTTAAAACAGCGGGTGTTAGTACAGGTGTTTATTTCTTAGAACTTCGCTGTAAAAATGAAAGATTTATTGAAAAACTGATTATAAAATGAATAAGCTAATTACAGCAGTCCTGGTGTTGAGTTGCACACTTTCTAATGCTCAAATCATTAAAACAAAAATTCATGAAACCGGAGGCAATACGGAGAGCTATCAGCTGTCTGCACTTGACTCCATTTTATACGATGGTTTGAACATTAATATGACCATTTATCAAACAGGAGGAAACATAGTTGATCATCCGATAGCAAACGTAGATTCTATCACATTTGTCACAGCCACTTGCCCTGCGACGCTAACGGATCCCCGGGACGAAGAAGTTTATCCCGTTTTACAAATAGGGGACCAATGCTGGATGGCTGAAAACCTTCGCTATGATGTGCCTGACATTTTCGGTATATCAGACACCATTAATCCATTAAATCCCTCTTTATTATACGGGAGATTATACGATTGGACTACAGCTATGAATGACAGTGCATCTAGCACATTAAACCCAAGTGGTGTACAAGGAATTTGCCCCGATGGTTGGCACATTCCTTCTGATGCAGAATGGAATGAAATGGAATTAGCCCTAGGAATGCCTTTGTCGGGCACAACATGGATAGGGTACCGTGGCTTTCACGCATTAAGCATCAAATCTGTTACAGGTTGGAGCGAGTCAATTCTTGATGGATCTGATGGGAATGGAACAAACCAAACTGGATTTAATGCATTTCCAGCAGGAAGAGTATTAGATAGCTTTTTTGACGATTTAAGTCAATATGCCATCTTCTTGTCTGCTACCGCCCCTAATTCAAGTCTTGTTTGGTGCCGAGAAGTAAACTCCGGGAATACGGCAGTTGGTCGCTACGGCCATCCAAAATACAATGCGCATTCCTGTCGCTGTGTTATGGATTGATATTTTCAATAATGCTGATACTGAAGCACACAACGTCTGGCTAAACGGAAACCTCCGTTTAGCCGGTTGTATAAAGTGAATTAACTATAATGTATCTACTAAAAAAAACAGCGCAATCAGAGCCATAAGTCAATTTAAGTCTCCAGATTTCTTTTGATACCTACCCCGCGGTCCATCCCCCTCATTTAGCACGATGTCTGAGTGTAGAAAATCTGCGGCTTCAGCTGAGTCCTTAACTTTTACAGCGCTACGTTTCAGCATTTCGGATTCGAATTCGTTCAAGACGCTGTTTCTAATTCCATCTTCTTTCCAATTGCTTTTAGGCCTGCATCCTCGTGTGATCACGCGGGCCAGCGAGAGTGCATCAAGTAGGGCTTGGTTTGCTCCTTGTCCCTTAAATGGACTCATGGGGTGGGCAGCATCTCCAATGAGAGTAACGTGCTGGCTATTGGCCAAGATATTGGGCTTAAGCAAGTCTCGATCGTAGACGGGGTATCCCGTAATCTGAGCCGATTGAGTAGCTTTTACGATCTGGGGAATGGGATCGTGCCAGGGAGTTCTGCGAATGGCCTCTTCCTTAAGCGCTTCTGGGCCTTTGGCACTCAGCACTTTGGCCTCGGTTTCTTTCATCGGGAAGCTCAGTTGCCACATCACGGTGTCGGCGTCAAAAGGCATCATGTAGATCCTTTCGTTGCCGTTGGCGGTCTGAAATACCGTGGCTGAGTCGAGTAGAGGACTTTCGATTCCTTCGAGCGCAGCAAGCGGACAAATACCCAAGATCACAATGCAGTCTAGGTAGCGCAAGGGGGTAGCGGATTCACCGATCAACAAACTCCGCACAGAGCTACGAATGCCATCGGCTCCGACCAGAAGGTCTGCTGTGAAAGTTCTCGTATTACCTTCAACGTCAAAGCTCAGCTCAACGCCGTCATTTTCCTTAAAATCGATTAACTGGTGCCCCCACCGAACGTTGTCATGTTCACCCAATTGGTTGAGCAAATTGAGGCGTAGAGACTGGCGAGCGATATGAATGTTGGTTCGCTTTGGTGCGGACTTCTCATCCGAGGGAACCCACTTTCGAATGCCCCATTCCCCAATAATTTTTCCGTCGGTGGTGTGCACGACGTGCCTTGTAGATACGACACCTTCTTTCAAAGCTAGAATGCCAAAACCTTCAATTGCTCTGCTGGCTTGTTGGAGCGTGAGCCCATAGCCTTGTGCTCTAGCGTCGAAGCTTTCATCCCTTTCGAAAAGCGTGAAAGGGATACCGCGGTGCAAACAGGCGACGGCAAGAGCTACGCCACCAATTCCGCCTCCTACAATAGCTATGTGCGGGTAGTTCTCTCGGTCAGGATCTACAGTCTGGGCAGAAGGAAGTAATCCTGATCCACTACATTCAACGCACGTGTAGAGATGACCTTTTGGTTTCACAGGAGGGGTGCCGTCCCTATTCGAATTTTCAAATTCTTTGAGCTTTCGCTGATAAGCAAGCCGCACCTTCTTTCGCAGCCTGCGGCTTTTCTTGCCGCGGCCCTGACATTCATGACAAGAGGTCCAGTTGGTACTTTCCTGTTTTGTGTTTTTCACTTCTTAATCCTCAAATTCTTCACGATTTTCCTCCAATGCTTCTTGATTTTATCAGTTTTCAATTTGAGAATGTTTTGAAGAGAGGCAAGTGTGGAGGTTATGTAAATTACCATTTCGTGAGCAATCTCTATTTCCGCTCATGCGTTCCAATCTGGAATACCCTTCAATAGCCCTTTTTCCCAGCAATCGATTGTCGATCCAGCAGTTGCTCCATGCACTGTCTTGTTGCTCTTGGAAATATGCTTCAACACTCGAATAGATTCACTTTCGATGGTGCAAATTAAAGCCGTTGCAGTCCAAACCTTAACGGCATCACTTTCATGCTCTAGAGTCTCGAAAAACAGCTTCTGAATGTCCTTAGACTTTGTTTGAATCTGGCTGATGAGCATCATGATCGTCATGTGGAGCTTATTGCCATTTTCGATGTCTCCATTCTCCGTGCATTCTCCGTGTTCTACCGCCAATAGAATGTAATGTTGAATGATGCTTTCCATGATTTCCTTTTGAGAATCTTAACTGCTAAATGTATCCAAAATAGATGTCCGAAATAGTGAGAGTAATATAGGTGCTTTGTAGATGATTTGCTGCTGTGTACTTCTCTTTGAGTAGAACCGAAAGTTGAGTAGCAAAGAATTGCGGCGAAAAAGAGTTTTAGTAATTCCTTTACCGGGAATGAGTGGTTTTGATGTGTGTCAGCCGCTAAGTGCATCCATGAAAGTCATTTAAAAGCGGGCAAGCCTTATTCTGATTGGATTTTACATATCTGAAAAAGCCCCATTCAGACAGGGTAGTCAGAACAGGGCTTTAATGTTTTTGCAGCTAAAGATTATTTCTTGATGTCCTCTTTTTTGCGATTGTTTTCTGGAAGAGCAAAACCCCTATTTTGTTTCTCTTCAGGTCGTATCCCAGGGGCGGCTGCCATTTTCGGCTCAACCTTTTTATTAACGACGAAGTCAATCTCGTCGATAATGTTCTTCGCTCCGGCATATTTGTCGATCACCCACATTACGTATCGTGCGTCAACAGAAATAGTACGCTGTAGCTCGGGTTCAAATGCGATGTCACCACTCATAGCTTCCCAGTTTCCGTCAAAGGCAAGGCCGATCAGGTGGCCGTCGCCGTTGATTACCGGGCTTCCTGAGTTTCCTCCAGTGATATCATTGTTTGAGATAAAGCAAACAATCAATTCGCCATTCTCATCAGCATAACGACCGAAATCACGTGTCTTTACCAGGCGTTCTAGCTTTGCGTCAACCACAAACTCGGGATTGCTGTTGTCCATCTTCTCGATGATGCCGTTAGCTGTAGTCACAAAGTCATAGTGAACGCCGTCAGCAGGGTAGTAGTCACCAACCTGGCCATACGTCAATCGCATCGTTGAATTTGCATCTGGATACCATTTGTGATTTGGCTTCATTTTACGAAGTCCATCAACAAATAGGCGGTAGCCCACGTCAAACTTGTCTTGGTTGGCATTTGCGAAAGAAGCTCGATAGGTGTCGATCATACTGCTTGCTAGCATGATTCCCAGGTCCTTGTTAAAAGTCTTTTCCTTAGGAGAATTGATAAACGCCTCTAAACGAGACATGTCTACCATGAATGATTTTGCGTACATCTTCTCAACGAAAGCATCTACAGAGCCCTTGAACTTGTTGTCGATGTGTTCGAATATCGAAGGGAGCTGATCCGCTGGGATATTATTCTTGTACATCTTCAAAAGATTGGTCAAGATATCTCGGTCAGTAGCTTGATCATAATCCTTGAAGAAATCTTCCGCATTGCCCATATAGCCTTTCAATGCAGCTTTCTGATCAGCTTCATTTTCAGCTTGCATTGCAGTATTATAAGTGCGTGCAAATCGGTAGGCGAAGAGTGTGATGTCAGCGCCGATCAAACCAGCTTCAAGAGCATAAACATTTCCTTTTTCAGTTGCGTCAGTTGCTTTGTAGTAGTCAGCGATCATTCCGAGCGCTTCGCCATATTTGGCCTTACGATCAGCGTCGCTCTCAACCCAAGCAGTGAATTCATTTTCAAGCTCCTGCTTTTGACTGTATACGTCTAGGCGCTTAAGGCCTTTTGTCTGTCCGATGTAGTATTTCCAGTAGTTAGCAGTTTGTGCATGCTTAGCGGCATACTTTAGGCGAACAGCAGGGTCAGCATTCATATGCTTCTTCATCGTCTTGAGTTTCATGTCGCGCACTTCTACAACACTAGGGTTGTGAAGGTTAATTGCTTGCTCAACACCCCAAGAGCTCAAGTAGCGATCTGTACTTCCTGGATATCCCATGATCATGCTGAAGTCACCAGCTTTAACACCATCAATTGATACTGGGAGGTGATGCTTTGGCTTCAGTGGGTTGTTCCCTTCTGCGTAATCTGCAGGGTTGTTGTCGCCATCTGCATAGATTCGAAGAAGTGAGAAGTCACCCGTGTGACGAGGCCACATCCAGTTGTCAGTGTCTCCACCGTATTTACCGATAGCCTCTGGCGGATTACCCACTAAACGAACATCACGGTAAGTGTTGTAAACGAAAAGGTAGAATTCGTTGTCGTAGAAAAACGACTTTACTTCTGCCTCTAGCTCATTACCTTCCGTCGCTTCTTTTTGGATGGCTTGCATAGCCTCGCCAATAGCTTTAGCGCGATCAGCGGTACTCATGTCGTTTGTTACGTCTGCCAAAACTCGAGCAGTCACGTCCTCGATTCTGTCTAGGAACGAAACAACGAATCCATCAATAGGAAGTTCTTCTCCATGAGATCCAGCCCAAAATCCGTTTGTGAGAATGTCGTTCTCAACGGTCGCCAAACCCTGAATCGCCCCATAGCTACAGTGGTGATTCGTAAGAACAAGTCCTTGGTCAGAAATGATCTCGGCAGTACACATTCCACCGTTTAGACGCACTATGGCATCTTTAAGGCTTGCGTTGTTAATGTTGTAGATATCGTCTGCTGATAGATTCAGACCTAGATTCTGCATTTCAGCTTCGTTGATCTTCTTGAGCATGTGCATTAGCCACATTCCCTCATGAGCCGACGAAGACATCACGATTAAAAGACCCACGATCAGGGTCGTGCATTTACGCATCATTGTATTTGGTTTTATATTCAACATAGCACTAAGTGCTTAATTATCAGTGTCTTGCTTCCACTTTACATCTTCAATGATCTTATCCAAGACTTCGTAAAGTTGAGCGAGTTCCTTGGGTCCCTCGTATCGATTCAATACCGATTTTGTTTGACTATTAACCGTCAAGACGGCAGTAGTACTGGGTAGGTCGGTCACCAAGTGATTGTCGTACGAGTCCTCCATGTCTAAAAATCCAATCTCTTGGGCTTTCAAAAGGACTTCCTCTATCTGTTTCTGGTTCCACTCACCGCGCCATGATCCTTCCATTTCTACAAATCGTTTGCCTCGATAAGAGGCAAATCCATCAGAGCGGATAGTCATTACAAACTGTGGACACGTTCCAAAGCACGGGGTTTTCGCGTAACGTATTACTTCAAATGGAGTAGCGGTTATGGTCTCAGATGATTGGTCCGCTGTAGCAGTGTTTTTCTTGTTCGCACAACTTAAAAAGGTGAACGAGCAAGCCAGAATTAATATGGCGACTGAAAGTCTCAAATTACTTTTTGTTTTTTTTCTGCTGCTTTTGCATCTCTTCCAAACGCTCCTGGAAGCCACTTTTCTTCTTTGGCTTCGCTTTGTTTGATTCGATCTTTGAACGAATCTTCTCTTCGTTGATGAACCACTTCTTAATAGTGAGCATTTGCCCGATAGAAGTAAGGTTGGCGATGAAGTAATAAAAGCTCAATCCCGCTGAGAACTTGTTAAAGAATACAAGCATCATAATTGGGAAGAAGTTCATAATTACCTTCATGTTCGGCATGCCCGGCTGCGATTGTGTTGGCATGTTGGCGCTTGACATTCTTGTGTAGAAGAAGGTCGAAATCGCCATCAATACTGTAAAACCACTAATATGATTTCCATAGAAATCTGAAACCAACCCTAGGTCAGCTGTCCACGAAAAAATCTCGTCAAACGTTCCTAAATCATCAGCCCATAAAAAGCTTTTACCACGCAACTCTATAGAGGCTGGGAAGAACCTAAACATGGCATAAAGAATAGGCAGCTGCAGTAGCATAGGCAAACATCCTGCCAGAGGGTTCACGCCGGTCTGACGGTACAAGGCCATGGTGGCAGCTTGTTTCTCTGATGCCTCTTTTCCTTCGTACTTCTTATTCAGCGCCTCAATTTCAGGTTTGAGAACCCGCATTTTTGCGCTGGAGAGGTAGTTTTTCCACGTAATAGGAAAGAGGAGAGATTTAATGAGCAGTGTGAGAATGATGATCACCAATCCGTAACTTGGAATCCACGAACATAGCCAGCCGAATACCGGTCGAATTAAGTTTCGGTTTACCCAACCAAAGAGTGTCCAGCCGTAGTCGATGATACGAACAGCTTCTTCAACTTCGAGCGCCTTGAGTACGTCGTAATCGTTTGGACCGAAGTAGAATCGCATGTTGTTGCTCGTATTGCTAGCGAGCCACAATTCCGCTTCGTAGTGTTTGTTGTGAATGGTGTCCGTTTCCTCGGGAGTAACGGTTTTGATGAGTCCTCCTGGCTTGAAGCCGTCTTCTGAAATAACCATAGCAGAAAAGAAGTTCTGCTTGAAGCACATCCAGTTGGTAGCTTGTTCTAGTTCGTCAAGATCATCCGCGGACGCCTCGTTTTGGTAGTCGCGATCCTCACCCTCGTATCTCCAGAAGACCGAGCTGTGTTGTCGCTCAATATCGATACCCTTCTCGATATGGTACGATGAAGCGAGCCAATTGAATTTAACAGGGTTTGAAGCGCCGTCGATAATTCCGCCTAGACCAACGATGTTCATTTGACAATCGACGTCGTAATTTCCTTCCTCAAGGGTGTAAACGAATTCGATGTACTTCGAACGATCAGTTGAAGGTAAGGTCATTACAACCTTAGCTGGGCTGCCAGATATTGCTTTCGCTGATGACTTATCCGCATGGAAGTAGAGATCTGTTGTGTTCATCGCTCCGACGCCAATCTGCATCAGGTTAACGTTCATCGTAGATGTTGCGGGATCCCAAAGCTTAATATCCTCGTTTTCCCAATACGTTTTATAGCCGTCTTGAAGGGTGGCGAGGTGAAACATACCACCTTTGGTCGTGAGCTCTGTTTTGATGAGATCGTTCTCAAGAACAACGATTTGCTCTTCGCCAATCGCTGCTCCAGCGAAGATTCCAAACTTAGCTATAGCTTGTGCATCTACTTGAGCCTGAGCAACCGAATCAGGAGTTTGAATTATCGTAGAAGTAGGTTGAGAAGGAATCGCTGCGACTTGCGTAGCAGTTGAATCGACTTGTTCCGTCTGTATTGTAGCTGCCTCCGTTTCTGGGGGGGCGGGGCGAAAGAACAGCATCCAAACTGCCACAATGGCCACCATCAATCCTATCCCAAGAGCTTGATTTTTATCCATTTACTGGTTTTAAAGGGGCGCAAAGATAAACGGATCGACCGGTTGAGAGACTGGGTGTGAATAAATGTTCGGCGAGGGCGATCCGAATTAAGAATTTTTCGAATTGAGAATGCAAATTTCGCGGGAAAAATACGCATTGAGCGCAGGCTTAATGCCCATTGTGAATTGTTGATTCGAAGATTTTGAGAATCACCACTCAAAAGCCTGACCGTCCATCCACTTTCCTTGAGCTTTCATCACTTGCTCGATAATGTCTCGAACGCATCCGTGGCCGCCCTTTTGGTATGAAATGTAGTTGGCGATAGACTTGATTTCAGGAGCTGCGTCTTTTGGGCAAGTGGGAAGGCCCACTAGTTGAAGCGGCTTGTAGTCTGGGATATCATCTCCCATATACACCGAAGAGTTGAGATCGATCGCGTTGGATGATGCGAATTCGGTGAGAATGGCCGACTTGTCGACCGAGCCGAGAAAAACGTCAGTGACCCCCAGCATGTTGAAATGGTCTCGAACTGTCTTTTGCTTGCCGCCTGTAACGATGACCACCTTGAAGCCTTTCTTCACGGCAAGCTGAATCGCGTATCCGTCGCGAACGTACGTCGTTCGGGCTAGTTCTCCATTACTCAAGTGATATACCGTTCCGTCGGTAAATATTCCGTCGTAATCGAAAAAGAACGTCGTGATCGATTTAAGCTTGTCCTTGTAGTTATTCGCCATTGTGAAGATTCATTATTCTATCCGTGACTATGTGATAGAAGTCGTGGTTGTTGGGGTCTTCGAGAAGTAGGTCCAAATGTCTATTGAGTGTTGCGATATCCTCCCGTTTAGCGGGGCCCGTTTGGGCTTCTTTTGGGTCCATTGTCTGAACTTTCTCTGCGACTTCTAAAATCAGGGGCTTCAACAGATCGAAGTTCAAGTCGGAATGTTTTAGAATCTGCTGCGCAGAATCGTACATGTGGTTGACAAAGTTGGAGGCAAAAACCGCCGCTAGGTGCAATTTTTGACGCTGGTCACTTCCAATTTTCTGGATGTCGTTCGAAAGCTTTGAGGCGAGGTTTTCAATAGCCTTTAAATCATATTCGTCCGACGTTTCTATGCAAAATGGAACGTTTTTTAGATCGACATCTTTGTCTTTGCTAAAAGTTTGAAGAGGGTAGAAGGCGGCTTTTCTCTTTCGTGAAATAGACTCCAAATGAGTCATGCCACTTGTGTGAGCTACGAGCAGGCCAGCGTTGAGGGTCTCACAAACGGAGGCAGTTTGATCATCTGAAACCGCAACCAATACCATATCGACATCCTTGATGTTTGCTAGTGCATCAACCCATTGAGCCGACACTGACTCAGCAAGTTCTTTGCCTTTTTCGGCCGTTCTTGAATGCACTTCAGCAATCTCGCAACCTGCAGCCCTCAGCGCATGCGCCAAGTGCCATGCAACGTTACCTGCTCCAACTATGGCAACGCGATTTATCATTTCTTTCTTCTGGAAAGACGAATGCGATGTCTCACGGCCATGAATGTACCGATCATCATGATGATGCATCCGAGCCACAGTAAGTTAATCTGAGGAAAGACTATAGCCTGCATGACAATGAAATCCTTCTTGATCGAATCATGCTCCCAAACAGCGAGGGTGAACGAACCGTCATGCGGGTCGATTTGCTGCAGGGCAAGCTTCAGTCCCCAGTCTTCAACGGTTACGATATCTGGGATCGGAATTGAATCACGTATGATATAGAGTGGCTCGGCAATCGTTGTTGTATTCCCTCGGCTCAGTGTTATCTGGGCTTTGGCTGCCAAATCTTTTTTGAGTAAGCCGTGCTTTACAAAGTCTCTTGCAGGGGCAAGGCTGTCTACATGAAGTAAAATGCCCGAGACCAAAATTCGATCGCCTGGCTTTACCTTGTGCTGACGGCCGTCATGATAACCTTCAGGGTCGATCGCAGGTTCTTCGGTGTCGACATACTTAAGAAAGGTGTAAAGGTCCTTTCCGAGATAGTGCTTGATACTCGGTTCGCGGCTCGTGCCTTTAGATTGACCGGTAATTAAGCTTGGCTCAAGAGTAAACAAATGTTCACCTGGAATTCCGTTTTGCCATAAACGAGCTCCTTGACTCTGGCGCTCATTCGGATAAGGCACTTGAGACCACTTCGTCTCCATGTCGTCCAAAAACTTAGGGCTAGCGGTGTGATCTTCCATGCAGCGGAATATTGCTCCAATCATGATCGCTAAGTCTCCTTCCGAGTACTGCTTTGGCATTTTTTCAAAGTACTCAACTTGACATCTTAGGTGAACACTATCGGCATCAATGTATTTGTCCTTGTAGCGAATGAAGTACTCATCCATATCCAAGGTGTCTCCTTCGTACATGACGATGTCTTCGCTGTTGGAAAAACTCTCATTAAGCTGACGGATGTCTCCTAGCTTATTTCTTGACACGATTTCCTGCTGTGACATGCTGAGGATAGATCCTAAGATCATCATTCCGAATCCGACGTGAGCAACGCTAGCTCCCCATTTGTCCCGAGCTCCTTTGAGTACTTTGATTATGTAATCGATATTGGAAATGATCGCGAAAATACTGGCGAAAAGCAATCCGTATAAGACATTGTTGTTTGTTGTAAACCAGTTGGTTAGGCCAAATGTGATCGTGATAACCAAAGAGATAATCGCGCTGCGTGCTATCGACTTTACAAATTTGTTTAAAGGCGTGCTATTATACCTAAACCACTGACTCAACCCGATGAGGAGTAGGATAATTATTGTGAATGGGATAGCCCATTTATGGTACCATGGGATTACATCTTTTGGCGGGGCCCAGGTCAATTCGATGCCGAGGCCCGCAGCAAGATCAACGATGACAGGTAACGAAGTCATTGCTGAGATCACTCCCGCACAACACGCGAGAACCAGCGCGCCTATAAACATCCAGAATTCTCTTGACCACAGTTGTTCTTCTTTCTCAAGAATTGGGAATGAATTCTTGGCGCTTATTGAGAGCCAAACCACAGTGTTGAGAATGAATGCCGAAACGAGAATTACTGCAGGGTTAATGAGCGCATTGGCTTTTTCTTCAATTTGCTCTGCTCCTGCCAAAGAGGCGAATACGATCATGCCAAGTAGGAGCGCTAGAGATGAAATCCAATATATCGCTCGGTGTCGCTTATTCTGAAGAAACAATCCGACGGTGAGAGCGCAGAAGAATAGGAGGAAGCCAAGCAATTGCGGAAGAATTCCACTTTCAACAAAACTGTGGACGCTAGTGTCTCCTAGAACTCCCGAACGCGTTAGGAATGTTGAGTATAGCACTAAAATGAAAGAGACCGTGATGAACAAGAATGCCGAGAAGAGGGCGGTTGGCTTTCGTTTGTTGACCACTAATAAATGAGCTCCCGCAACGATGGTTATCCAAGGCACGAGCGACGCATTCTCCACAGGGTCCCAAGCCCAAAAGCCTCCAAAGCCAAGCGCTTCGTATGCCCAAGCTCCTCCCATGAGAATTCCTAATCCAAAGACGGCTACACTAAAGAATGTCCAGGGGATGGCTGGTGTCATCCATTCGGTAAGCTTGCGTGTCCAGAGCCCAGCCATAGCATAGCAGAAAGGCACAACTACTGAAGCAAAGCCTAGGAAAAGTGTCGGTGGGTGAATAGTATTCCAGTAGTTCTGAAGAAGAGGATTCAGTCCTTTTCCATCTTGAAACTGCTCAAATTCAAAAAGGTAGTTTGGGTTTTGAGTCCATGGAAGCCCAAAGAAATCACCAGTCTCCCGCATGAGGAGGAATGGGTTTTGCCCAAATTGGAAATCGCCAATGTAGACACCCACTACCATGGAGGCTATGAATACCTGAACCATGCAGAATATTGCCATGACTGGGGCTTCCCAGTTTTTTGCCGATCGAATTAATATGTTGCCTAACACGATATGCCAAAAGCTCCAGAGTAGGAAGCTCCCTTCTTGACCTTCCCAGAAACAACTCAGGATATACCGCATCGGCATGGAGTCGTTAAGGTGGCTCCAGACGTAGTGGTATTCGTAGTAATGACCGATGAGCATATAGAAGATCATGCCGATGGTGCCCAGTACCGCGATGCTGTGAATGCGGAAGCTGAGTCGGCCAAGTTTTAGCCAGCTAGAGTCTTCAGATTTCACGGCTTTGTAGTAGCCGAAAACCGCCAACCCGGCAGCTATAAAGGCGAGGACCGTGAAGAAATTTCCCGCAATTCCGGGAAATAGATGTTCGCCCTGATAAGCAATGTCTTTCATTAATGGGACATGTTTTGCGCCGTTCCATCCAGCGCGTGCTTTTGGTCGTTGTACTTAGATGGGCACTTCATAAGCATCTTGCTTGCATGAAATTCATCGCCTTCGTATGAACCGTACAAGTCGATAGATTCTGATTGTTCCAATCCTTGTGGCTTTGCTTCAGCCAGGTAAACGGTCTCACTCTTCCCATCGCTATCTATCATGCTGAAAATAGTAACGTCAGCATTCATCTCAGGGTCATATCGCACTTCTTGAGTCTTATCAAGAGCCCCCGTGATTTTAAACTCTTCACCTGGCTTTTCCAATGCCTGACCGAACGTTACACTGTTTGATAAATCAGGGAAAATCTCAAAGACTGCGAGTCCGATGAGCGCAGCAATAGCAATAATTATAGCAATTTCTGTTTTCTTCATTTCTTAGATTCTATTCGCTTTTCGAGGCGTCCTACCTTTCTGTCAATCAAAAAGAGATAGATGAAAAAGCCTAGCAAAATTATAGCAATCACTGCGATCACCACGTTGATTTTACCGCTTGAATGCATCGTTTCATCCAAGGCGCTTTGTGCTGACATTCCAATGGAAGTGAGCATAACGAGCAGTAGAAATGTAATTCTATTCACCATAATCCAGGGTGTTTTCGATTCTTTTAAGTCTTTGTTTCAGTGAATACATCCAATACCCGACAATAATCCATCCTACAACGGCAGGGTAGAAGATGGGTCTTAAGCTGCTATCAAGATCGTAGCTGCTAAATGCTGGCGTGCCTCCTTTTCCCGGATGTAAGCTCTCCGTGAACTTGGGTAATATCATCAGCAAAACGACCAACATCACAAATGCGAAAATGTTGTACACGGCACTGATACGACCTTTTTTCTCTTCGTCTTCGATCGAACGACGGAGAATCAGGTAAGCGACATAGATCAGGAATGTGACCATAGCGCCGTTTAATTGTGGGTCGTCAACCCACCAAGCGCCCCAGGTGTATTTGGCCCAAATGGATCCGGTTACCAATCCTAAAACGCAAAAGACAATTCCAACTTTGGCTGAATTGGCCGCACTGTGATCCAAGGATAATTTGCCTTTTCCAAGGAAACGAATCGATTGCACGACTGACATGATCATAAGGAAGAACATGGTGAACCACATGGGGACGTGCCACATCAAATTTCTTATGGTCTCAAAGATGGTTGGGAGGAACGGAAATCCGAATCCTAAAGGGTCGTCATTATCAACTGAAATCGGACACTCTGAAACGCCAATATTTGGTTCGACCATTTCTTGACTGGCATGCAGCCCGTTGGGCAAATAAACGGTTCCGTCAAGCGGGTTATTTACGTACAAATCAAGAAGAGAAAAGGGAACCTGTTCGGGGCAGCCGACGTTCACAATCGCTCGTGTGTTAGAAAGCACTTCGACGATCTCTGCGCAGTATTCGTTAGGCCCACATCGAACTGTTGCTTGCAATGCTTCACTAGCCTCGGCAAAATGTGTGTTGTACCCAACTACCTCTCCTTGGTTAATTCCGGGAGACAGGGTTTCAAAATTAGCTTGAAGTATCCCTGGATGTAATGGCGCTAAAAGACTGGTTGTCAGCGCATAAAATACTAAAACAATCCCAATAATTTTCCACCAAATTCCTCGCATCAAGGGGCGCATTTTAATCCTTCCAAAGGTATGGAAACAGGATGTAACTCAATGCGGCAATTGCCACATTTAAACTGATTAAAAACAACAAGTTTTGAAGGTTCATCGACCACGGTAGTCCAGCTAAACTCTTCTCACTGAAATCGCTCAAGATCAGCAATGTTGGAATTATCACAGGAAAGCCCAAAAGAGCCATTAGGCCCACGTTGTTGTTCGACTTAGCTGCGATACCCGAAATGAGTGTTAGAGTTGTTGAGAACGCGCAACTTCCGAGGACCAACCCGACCGCAAACTGTCCGAGGGCATCCATCGAAATATCGGCGGTGCCTAGCATGATAGAATAGACCAATATGGCCAGCAGGGTCATGATCAACATCATCAAAATATTGAAGATGATTTTTGAAAAAAGCAATCCCTGAGGGCTGGTCAAAGTGTAGAAGTAAATCTCTTGTTCACGTGTTTCGCCGTCGAAGGTTTTTGCCAGTCCGTTGAAGGCAGCGAATAGCACAATAATCCATATCAGCGCATTCCAAGTTTGTAGATCGCTGATAGTTCCAAAAGATAGATAACAAACGTATATCGTACTCAATATGTAAAGCGCTAAACCGCCAAGAACATGGCTTTTTCGCAGCTCCAGTTTGAGGTCTTTGGCCAATAGATATCGCATCTCTCGAAGCATTTGGCGAAGATAGCGTTTCGTATTTCGTGTTTTTACAGCGGGTAGACATTAACTTGCTTTACATCTTCTAAAAGTATTTTCAATACCATTACGGAGTCTCCCGGACTTTATTGACTATTCAACCGCACACACCGCACGATTAAAAAAAATCGGTCTTCTAATTCAATCCAATCCTCCAAATTCCCACCTTCACCCCCATGTACATTCTCTCTCTCGATCAAGGTACTACTTCCTCAAGGGCTATTCTCTTTGATAAAGCAGGGAAAGTCGCCTATATGGCACAACGGGAATACAAGCAGCATTATCCAAAGAAGAGTTGGGTGGAACACGATCCGCTTGAGATTCTGAACTCCCAACTTGAGGTGGCGTTAGAGGTTTTGGCCAAAGTAAATGCCGGAGATGTTAAGACCATGGGTGTCACAAACCAACGCGAAACCGTCGTAGCGTGGAACCGAACAACTGGGAAGCCGCTTTGCAATGCTATCGTTTGGCAGGATCAAAGAACCGCGGGCTTTTGCCAGTCTTTGCGCGAAAAGGGACAAGGAGAGAAGGTGAAGGCAGTCACGGGTTTGGTGATCGATCCCTATTTCTCGGCCACCAAAATGAGATGGATCTTGGACAATGTGCCAGAGGCTCAGGCTCTTGTTGAATCGGGAGACTTGTGCTTAGGGACCGTGGATTCGTGGCTTATTTGGAATTTGACTGGTGAATTTTTGACAGATGTGAGCAACGCTTCTCGTACCCTCCTCATGAATTTAAAAACAGGAGAGTACGACGATGAAATGCTGGAGTTATTCTCAATTCCCAAGGTCGCTCTGCCGAGCATTGTGGCTACTGATCATGATTTTGGGAACTGCGAGATTGGCGTACATACTCTTGAAATAAGAGCAGTATTAGGCGATCAGCAAGCCGCACTGTTTGGACAACAATGTTGGCGAAAAGGAGAGGTGAAAAACACGTATGGCACTGGATGTTTCATGCTAATGAATATCGGGACTGTTCCCGCATTCAGTGATTCAGGTCTTCTAACAACAGTGGGTTGGCGTAGAAAACAACAAACTACATATGCGCTTGAAGGAAGTGTTTTCGTGGCTGGAGCGGCCATTCAGTGGTTGCGGGACGAAGTTGAGCTACTTGATTCCGCGAAGGGTTCAGAGAAAGCTGCAGAGCTCGCTAAGGAAGAAGGAGTTTATGTCGTTCCCGCTTTTGCTGGCCTTGGCACACCTCATTGGGATGATAAGGCTTGCGGCGCCATATTTGGATTGACCCGGAGCACCAATAAATATGATATCATTAAGGCGACCCTGGATTCGCTTGCTTTTCAGACTAGAGATTTGGTGAAGGCGATGGCCATTGATTCGCAGATCGAGATTAAGTCCATGCGTGTGGATGGGGGCGCAAGCGACAACGATTACCTTATGCAGTTTCAAAGCGATCTTTTACAAATTCAGATTCAACGTCCTGACATGTTGGAATCCACGGCTTGGGGAGCCGCTTTGATGGCTGGACTAGCTACAGGGTTTTGGAAAGAAGAAGATATCGAGGAATTGGGTAGAGTACAATCAGAGTTTTTTCCAGTAATGACAAGCTTAGAACGCGCTAAAAAACTGGCAGGTTGGGAAAAGGCCGTAGATCGATGCAAATTGTGGTATGACTAGGGGGACGGCTATACAAGTGCTTCAAGATCAGGAGTTTGATCTCCTGGTAATCGGTGGTGGAATTACCGGTGCTGGCATAGCGCTCGACGCGCAAAGTCGCGGTCTGAGTGTTGCGCTAATCGAAAAACAGGATTTCGCTTCTGGAACCAGCAGCAAGTCGACCAAGTTGATTCATGGCGGACTGCGATACCTGAAACAGCTGAAGTTGAGAATGGTCGCCAAAGTTGGACGAGAAAGAGCGATCCTCCATCAAAACGCACCTCATTTGGTGCATCCAGAAGGCATGCTTCTTCCAATTAAAAAGGACGGCAGTTTAGGCTGGGCTAGTACACGGTTTGCTCTGTGGATTTATGACAGGCTTGCAGGTGTGAGTGGCGACCACAAATTCCGGATGTTAAGTTCAAATGAGGCCAGAGAGCAAGAGCCGCTTCTTGGTGAGGAAATTCAAGGTGCTGGGCTTTATTCAGAATTTCGAACGGACGATGCGCGGTTGGTAATGAGTGTCATATTGACTGCCCAGGCTCAGGGAGCGATCGTCGCGAATTATATCGAATGCATTGATGTTCTCACCAAAAATGAAGCGATATCGGGTGTTGTAGCAAGAGACGTTGAATCTGAAAATGAGCTATTGATCAAGGCAAAGCAAATTGTCAATGCAACTGGACCGTGGGTTGACAAAGTGCGGGAGCTTGAAGAGGGTGTGGTCTCTAAGAAATTAAAATTGACCAAGGGAGTTCATCTTGTCGTCGACTTTGGGAAACTCCCGATTAAACAAAGCATCTATTTCGATGCCACAGATGGTAGGATGATTTTTGCGATTCCCCGTCTAGGCAAGGTTTACCTCGGAACTACAGATACGTTTTATTCTAATGATAAGGACGCTGTAACTGCCAGCCTGAAAGATATTGAATACTTGCTGTATCAGGTTAATCATGCATTCGGACAGGCGAATTTAAAGACCTCGGATGTTGAGTCGTCTTGGGCTGGGCTTCGGCCTTTAATTCGTGAGGACGGCAAAGAGCCTGGCCAGTTGAGCCGTAAAGATGAACTGTACATCAGCCCTACTGGGCTTATCAGTATTGCTGGTGGCAAACTCACGGGGTATCGCCTCATGGCCAAGCGAGTAACGGATCTATTGATTAAGAAACGAGGTCGAGGCAAAGTGCCTTGTGTTACATCGGATTTGACTCTGAATGGAGGAGATTTTGTCGATTATAAAACTTTCCAAAATTTCGTGAGAAACACATCAGAACTTAACCGGTTGACCTATGTTTCGAGGTTGTATCTCTGTCAGAATTACGGGACAAAAACGTTGGATCTTCTAACCAAGCACTACACTTCTACAGGAGATGAAGAGCTGGATGTTTTGCTTGCTGAGGCCTCCTATTGTGTTGATAATGAGTGCGTTATTTCAGTGCTTGATTTTTTTGAACGACGAACAGGGAGGCTCTACTTCGATATCCATTCGGTTGAGAAACACGCAAATGCAATCATCCAGTGCTTAGGTCAAAGGCTAGATTGGTCTTCATCTCGTAAGTCGCAAGAGGAAGCCATCCTAAAGGCACGAATTGACCAAGTAAACAGCTTCTCTTAAAGTCCGTTGTTAAAGCTTGTTGAATTTCGAAAGAGCGATAACTCTTTGATCCGCGACAATTCTTACCAAATACATCCCAGCGTTTAAGTCGCTAACTTCAATGCTGTTGAGCGTCTGAAGTGTTACTTGTTTAGATCGGATAATTTGGCCAGTCAAAGAAAACAGCTCCACTGTTACATTCTGATTCTCCAAACCCATTCCTGAGAAGAAGAGATTGCCTTCTACTGGATTCGGGAAAATGGGAATAGAGGCTAATTCGATCTCGCCAACATTGTCAATAATGCCTGGACAGAATGTCGTGTCGGGATTGATCTCGATATATCCGATAGGAGAGAGGTCAACTCCGTCAAAACCAGGGAAGTCAATGCCGTAGCGGTTGAGCTGGAAGGTTAAGTTGTTGTTGACGCTGAGTTCAGTGCCTTGCTCCACCGGATTTCCTACGTTTAAAGGTGTTTTGTATTCCCAGACAATTTCTTCGTTTTCGTCAATCTCAAATGTGTAGCCGTATCGACCAACACAAATGAGTGTATTGCCATTTGCAAGACGCTGAGCCGATGATAGTCCTGTTGAGTGCATTGCTGTCGAATCTGTACGTTGATAATGCCAATGGTAATCGCTTGGCTCAAAAATACCGTCGCTCATTACATAGCCACCTTTGTAGCCATCCCAGTTAGGCGAGACAATTTCAACGGTGGAATAGTCTTCCCCAAATCGATTGTTGAAGATCATGATCTTGCCGTAGTCTGCACTAGCGCTGGTCAGCTGCTGATCTATCCAATGCGTGTCATGTTGGAAAAAGAACTTCCGATCATCTACTGTTCCTGCGCCGTACGTTACTGGATTGCCCCATCGGTAAAGCAGGTCGCCACCGTGCCCAGCTAGTCCGCCAGTAGAGCCTGCAGCTTGACTTGTAGAAGTGCTGTGATCGATAATCCAGAGCTCATTAAACTTAGGAATAGAAAGCATGATTTGATCGAGATCAGCATTGTAGTCAATTGCGTTAGCATGATGCCAATCAGCCGTGCTATCAGCGGTGAAATTGATATTGATCAATCTCGGATCGGTGACATCGCCATAGTTGTCCAACTCTTCAGAGATGTCCTGAACCATGTGATCCCAAGCGTGCCATTCCCATACAATCTCCGCGCTATCCGGGTATATCGGCTTAACCTCAATGACCATTTCCGGCCAAAGTTCGTTCTCTGGAAGTGCGTCTTCGGGTCTGCCGGCCTGAGTACATTCGTCAAAGAGCTTGCGTTCCCAAGCAATCGCTAGCACGTTACCATTTGGCATTACCGCGATATCGTGGTGCAGTCGGTGCAATGAATCGTTAAAAGCCCAATCCCATAGAATCTGGTTGTCCATGTCTCGGATTTCGATCTTTTCTCCACCACCACCAGCGTGGATCCATTCGTTTGAAGCAGCTCCCAATCCTTTGCAAGCATATAGCAGTCCATCTTCGGTGAGGTACACCGAATTCCCTGGCTTGTAGACTTCATCTTCCCAAATCCTAACGATTTGTCCGCAATTATCGATCAGGTATACGTTTCCTTGATTATGAGGAAAGAACAGATTGTATCCTTCGTAAGCTCCTTCGTCGAAGCTGAGCAAGCCAACGGTTTGAGAAAAAGCGAAAGTTGAAAGGAGTGAGGTTAGCGTAACGAGTAGAATGCGAATCATGAGGCTAAAGTTTTAGAATTCTTTCAATTTGAGTGTGATCTTCCTTCTTTAGAATTAAGATGTAGAAGCCCGATTGCCAAGATGCACTATTAATTATAGCTTCTTGGTTGACTTCATTGAAATAAATAAGGTCTCCAATTACGCTATACACTTCAACGACAAATGGACCGTCGGATTGAAGATGCAGTTGATTCCCAATTGGGTTTGGATATATACTGATGATCGTTCTGACTTCTTCTTCTACACCCACAACTCCAGCACAACTGCAATCCTCTAGATAAATATCACCCAAAGTGTTTGAATCTCCGTCATCGCATTCGTCACCAGGGGAAAGGCAGGATCCATCATCACACGTTGCTGTTGAGTCGTAGTTGCATGCTGTTGAATCGGCACATCCGTCAGGAAGTACACAAGACCCATCGTCACATGTTGCGCTTGAATCGTAGTTACATGCCATGGAATCGGTACATCCGTCAGGAAGCACACAAGATCCATCGTCACATGTTGCAATTGAATCGTAGTTACATGCCATTGAATCGGTACATCCGTCAGGAAGCATACAAGACCCATCGTCAATTGTTGCAGTTGAGTCGTAGTTACATGCAGTTGAATCGATACATCCGCTTGGGTATTCAGTATCCATTAGGCATTCGTAGTCCAAAGGCTCAAATTCTAATGGCAAGCCCGGAGTAAGTTCTTGTCCTTCAATTCCAGGATAATCGATGGGTATTCTAGTAGCGCGAAAACAGGCGTTTTGTGTTGCATTGTTTCCTTGAGTCAGGGGGCCGTTTATCCCAATTGGGCATATATATTCCCAAATTTTTTCTCCATCTGGCGTTACTTCTATGAATGTTCCGCTTGTTCCTTCGCAAATGAGTACGTTTCCGTTGTCCAAGGTATGTGCCCCAGAAATACTCCCAGAAAATAATTCTGGATCGGAATAAGTCCAGCTAATCTCTTCGGGACCGTACGCCTCCTCGCCTGGGTCGGTGTATACACCGGGAGAATCTTGTGGAGGTGCAACGAAATCGACAGTGGACAATCCAACACCTCCACCATCATTGTTGTATACTGAAAATTGCCCTTCCCAATCTTGGCCTGTTGGCACCCATCTAGAATCATGTTGACCAAAGAACTTTTGATCATCAACGGTCCCACGATCGTAAGCTATTGGGTTGCCATACCGGTAGAGGAGATCGCCTCCTTTCCCATAGATTCCTCCTTCATGAGAAGCAGCTTCTTCAGTCGTCGTAGAATGATCGATTATATAAATTTCGTTTGTATTTCTTGAGCTGAACATCAACTGATCGAGTTCGGTATTGTAGTTGATGGCGTTTAAGTGCATCCAGTCAGCTGCTGGAAAGAGAGTATATCCAGGAAAGTTAAAATTCATTAGCTCCGGATGATCAGCGATCACTCCGAAATTCTCTTTATCCTCGTCGAAGTCTTGAATCAAATGATCCCACATTCGCCAAATCCAAACAACATTCGCCTGATTCGTGCCTACGGGTTCCAGTTCAATGATGATTGGTGCGAAAACAGAAGTATCGAAGGTGTTAGGATCCCTTCCTGCATCGTTGCATTCGATTTGATCACGATATTCCCAGGCAATAGCCGCGATATTGCCATTGGGTAAGAATTCTACGTCATGGTGGCTATGTATAGTGTCATTGGATATTAGATAGGACCAGTCAACCGTGCCATCCCAATTATAAATTGACAATTGTCCAGCGATTCCTCCGCCTCCAAAAACATCGCTCTGAACTCGTTCGTGACGAAGAAGCCGACCATCATCAAGGAGATAAACGGAAACGGGTTCAATGTCATGATTCCATTGATGAATAGAATGTCCGCACTGATCAATTAGGTAGGTGTTATCGCTACTAAACGGAGTAAACAACGTATAACCTATAGATGATGTGTCCGAATATTCGATGAGGCCCATTGTTTGTCCAAAGGCCTGAACTAGGGTTAAAATAAAAATTGATAAAAAAAGGTTTTTCAAAACGGAATCGATTGTGTGAAGGTCACAAATGATTAATTGCAAAGATATTAACGTTTTTTACATTTATGATAGAAACCCTAGATGCATGATAGCAAAAATTACAGTCTTAGCATTCCTGTTCATAACGTTAATTGGATTATCTCAACAGACGATAAGCTGGGAAGTCCCGGTGGCCGTGGCTGCCGAAGAATATGGAAATATAGGCCCGAGAATGGTGCTTAGTGAATCCATGGATCCATTGATTATGTGGGGGCGAAACGGAAGTGAGGATAAGCTTTTTGTGTCTAGAATGGTCGATGGGAGTTTTTCAGAGCCGATTAGCTTAGGCTCTGAACACAATATATTGATCAATGCAGCTGAGGGCCCGCAGATGGGAGGTCTGGATAATATCACCTATATCGCTTACTACGATTTAGACAATGACTCCACAGGTCTTTATCTTGTACGAACTGTTGATGGTGGGGTAACTTGGTCAGAGCCTTTACCGATTATCTCTAACAGTTCTCGAAGAAATGAAATTCCTTCGGTCGCTGTAGATTCAATGGGGAATCCGGTGGTAGCTTATATCAGCGGAGCAGAAGAGTATTGGGATGCAAGAGTAGATGTGGTGACTTCATCAAATCAGGGAGACTCTTTTTCTGATCCGACAACATCTTCTGATCATGTGGATGGAGAGGTGGTTTGTAACTGTTGTCCGATTGATGTTTTTTCTTTCGAAGGATATAATTACACGCTTTTTAGAAATAACAACGAGAATGTTAGGGATATGTGGTTGACTAAAGACGGCACTGGCGATTATGCCGAGGTCGTTGATCTTGACCAATACGATTGGTTGATTTCGGCATGCCCTGCATCTGGGTCTGGCTCAATGGTCTTCAATAATAAGATCCTTAGTGTATGGATGAGCGCAGCGGTTGAAAGCAGTAAGATTTACTATTCCTACACGAATCAGGATGAGATGGTTTTAATTGAAGCAGCAGCGCTGAGCAGTGATCAGTTTGTCGCGCCAAATCAGAATTTTCCTGACATTGCTGGTGATGGCGATCAGGTTTGTGTCGTTTGGGAACAATACATCGGTGGTAGTAAAGACATTATGTTTAGTTATTCAGATGGGTCTCCTGCCGACTTGATCGACTATGCGCAGACAGCTGCTTCAGGAGCGGGTAATCAGAAAAACGCTTCGGTGGCATTTGATGGTGAGTTATTCCATTTGGTTTATTCAGATCAGATTTTGGGGCAAGTGATGTATACTACAGGAATTGTTGTCCCTTTTGTTGGAATCGAAGAATCCAAAAAGGTTAAGGCGAGCGTCTTTCCGAACCCGACCTTGGATTTTATAAGAATTCAGGGGCACTCAGGTCCATTAATGGTGGTCGATCGATTGGGGCGAAAAGTTTTGGAGCAGTCCGTCGGTGAAAGGGAGGTAGTGGATGTGTCTGGCCTTGCTTCTGGATATTATTCGATATTGACCTTGAACGGGAAATTTGTTCAGAGTTTCTCAAAAGTCAAGTAATCGACCTTCGTCTGTTTTTGCCGATGTTGATGGGCTGATGAACAGGCCTAAAGGGGAATGGTTTGTCCTTGAAAAGCAACATTAAAGCCTGCTTCTCTTATTCTCTGCACGGCCTTAGGGTCACGCAAAAGCGGATTGGTGTGATTGAAATGGATGAAGTGAACTTTAGATTTTTGTTCATTAGGCAAGTCGATAAGCAAGGCCATGGTCTCTTGAATAAACGGGTGAGGAATCTTGCTCATATCACGCCCAGGTAGTTCGCTGCCATCAAGAAATGTCCCATCAATTAAAATGAGATCGTTGTCGTGTAAAAGCTCGACAAGCTCGACATCCCATTTTTCCCATTTATCAATATCTGGGACGAAAAATACGCTATGATTTGGTCCCTTGAATTGGAAACCGACAGTCTCCGAAAACTCATCTCGATGTGGAACCAAAATGGCCTTTATTTTCAATTCTGGCGTCATTATAGTCCATGTGTCAGCGGATAACGTCTCAAGTTTAATGTTGCTCAATCTCACCAGCTGGTTCCAAGGACCGTTAGTTTCGAGAAAATCAGCCATTCGCGGCATACAATGGACTAAAACATTGTCAGCGCCAATAGCTTCGCGTCCGAGTTGTATAAGCCCACTATAATGTCCTATATGAGCATGTGTAAGGAAAATCCCATTAGGGAGCATGTCTTTAGTAGGGATATCCTCGTTGAGCAATGCGAGCTGGTATTTGATGTCTGGAGTCGCTTCTACAAGCCATTTAGCCCCATTTTTCTTATCAAGCAAGCCTAGACTCACGACATATTGATCGGGAGTGGCAGGCTTCCACATTGGGCGACAACACTCTTTTTCGCAACCGATTTGGGGAAATCCAGCATCTTGAGTTACACCAAGCACTTTTATGTAAACGTCAGATTCTTGAGTAGATTCAACTTCAGTCGCTGAACGACATCCGAATAAAAACAGACTTAGCACTAGGATCAATCGCATAACCCGAAAATAGGCATTGACTTAACATTTCCATCAGTTCAGACCTTTAACCACGAGCCAAATTCTACGTTAATGTGCACAAGACGCCCTGCCACATGGGTTTCTTTAGGTCAATTATCTCCAAGGAATTTCATCTTTTCACATCTCGTAGCCTAATATCTTATTTATAGACTTAGTGTACATTTGACAACAAGTGCTCAGACTGTCATTGTCATATCTCTTTATCATCGTTTCAGTAGTCGCTTTTTCGCAAGCAGATTTTGTTGACGTAAGCGAGATCGCTGGGTTGACCAATTCCGCCAATGCTAGAGGGGTTGCTGTTTGTGATTTTGACCGCGACGGTGATAGCGATCTGTATTTTTCGAACAGCGGCCAGTCCAACGTTTTGTATCAGAATAACGGAGACTTGACCTTTACAGATATCACGGAGATTGCAGGCGTGGGTGGCGGCGATACGTTTTCTAATTGCGCTACATGGGCAGATTACGATAACGATGGTTTGATCGATTTGTACGTTGGAAATCACAATGTTTCCAATATTCTATTCAAGAATAACGGCGACGGAACTTTCACTGATGTGACGATCAACACTGGTGTGGGCGACAGTGGGTTTTGTCGAAACGTCATTTGGGCTGATATCAATGGTGACAACTATTTGGATCTCTACGTTTCGAATATGAATATGTCCAACCTCATGTACATCAACCAGGGCGGGGAGTATTTTTTGGATCAGGTAGACGAGACCAATAGCGATGACAATCTAGTGGCTCAGGCATCGATTTTCTTCGATTATGACAATGATTACGACCAAGATATTTATTTAGTGCATGACGCTGATCAGGCCAATATTCTTTTTCAAAATAATGGAGAAGGGGAATATCAGAATGTTGCCCCGACTGCAGGAGTTAACCACGAAGCCAATGGTATGGGAGTCGATGTAGCCGATTACAATGGCGACGGTTTCATGGATCTATTTTTTTCGAATCTTGGAGATAATACGCTTATGTCCAATAACGGTGATGGCACTTTCACTAATATCACCGAACCCGCAGGAGTGTTTGATGGAGGCATGGGCTGGGGGGTGTTTTTCTTTGATTATAACAACGATCGCTGGCCGGATATATACGTCTGCATGGATTCGAATTTCGCGCCCATAGACAACAAGCTGTTTGAGAATCAGGGTGATTCTACGTTTGTGTTGACTTCGCAGCTGGATGAGTCCGCAAGCTCAAATTCTGGATTCGGTTCGGCTTCGATAGATTTTGATTCGGATGGAAAGCTGGATATTGTTTGTTCAACAAATGGGCTCTCAACACCGAATTTGCTCCTTCATAATGAAAGTCTTGCAGGAAATTGGATCGGATTCAGCTTGGAAGGAGTTGAAAGTAATTTCTGTGCAATTGGAGCACGTATTGAGATTACACACGAGCTTGGAACCCAAGTGGATGAAATAAATGCTGGAGCGAGTTGGGCTTCTCAAAACAGCATGAGATTGCATTTTGGACTTGGTGACATTGAAGAAGTAGAAGATGTTAAAATTCTGTGGCCTTCTGGATATGTGGAGATCTTTGATTCGTTTGACATCAACGAATACCACCATGTTGTCGAGGGTCAATCAGAGTGGATCGATCCGCCACCACCTCCAGATTTGGGCGTAGAGCACGCTGTTGGAGAAGAATTAAATCTCGTTGGGATATCTGAATTGGAACGTCAAAATGACTTTGTGATTTATCCTAACCCAGTGCAAGAGCGTTTATATATAGAATCAAATTTAGAGGAGCCTATTCGGTTATATGACGCTCAAGGGAAGTTGATCTTTAAAGATTTGAAGCCGAGCAGAAGTTTTTGGTTGGATGTATCGCGACTAAATAGTGGATTGTATTGGGTGTTTCAGAATGGGATTGCTCGATCGTTTATTCGAGAGTAAAATAGTGCCAGTAGGTGCGCACTTTCATAAACAGAAAAATGAGAACCATCACTCTGCTTCTCCTCCTTAATCAAAACTATAACTAGTCTACTGTGATTCGCCTTGTGCTTCAGATCACATCAAACCAAACATTCTGAATTCTGAATTCTACAACCTACTTTCGCGACCCCAAAACAATGTCCATGCAACTAATTGAATGCGTTCCAAATATTAGTGAAGGTCGAGACCGAGCGAAGATTGATGCTATTGCCTCCGTGGTTGAAACTGTTGAAGGAGTAAAGCTTCTCGACATCGATCCCGGTAGTACTACAAATCGTACGGTCATCACTTTCGTAGGTGAACCACAACCGGTCATCGACGCTGCTTTCCTTCTCGTAAAGAAGGCCGCCGAGCTCATAGATATGAGTAAACAAACCGGCGAGCACCCCAGAATGGGGGCGACAGACGTCTGTCCATTAGTGCCCGTGGCCAATATCACTATGGACGAGGTAGTGCCATTCGCGCATGCTCTGGGAAAAAGAATTGGTGAAGAGCTGAACATCCCCGGCTATTTCTATGAAAGTGCAGCTAAGTCACCTGAGCGACAGAATCTTGCGCATTGCAGAAAGGGAGAATACGAAGGGCTTAAGAAGTTGAGCGAACCACAATGGAAGCCAGACTTCGGCCCAGCTGAGTTTAACGATCGTGCCAAACTTACTGGCGCCACGGCCGTCGGTGCACGTGACTTTCTTGTAGCGTACAACGTAAATTTGAACACAACTTCGACTCGACGAGCGAACGCTATCGCGTTTGATATTCGCGAAGCGGGAAGACTCAAACGTGAAGGGAATCCGCTTTCGGGTAAGGTTGTCAACGACGAAAACGGTGAGCCAATGCGAGTTCCTGGAACCTTGAAATCGGTTAAAGGCATTGGCTGGTACATCGAAGAGTATGGGATCGCGCAGTTGTCATTGAATTTAACCAACATCAACGTTACTTCCGTACACAAAGCATTCGATGAGGCTAGTCGCGCCGCTCAAGAGCGAGGTATTCGCGTGACAGGAAGCGAAGTTGTTGGGTTAGTTCCACTTCGTGTGATGACTGAAGCCGCCGATCATTATTTGACGAAACAGCAGCGATCTCTAGCTATTCCTGTTTCTGAGAAAATCAAGATCGCAGTTAAGAGTTTGGGAATGGACGATCTAGCACCCTTTAATCCGGAAGAAAAAATCATCGAATTTATGATCGGTTCATCTTCAGAAGGAAAGAAGCTAATCGATATGACACTCACTGATTTTGCGAACGAAACATCGTCAGAGTCACCGGCTCCTGGCGGTGGTTCAATTGCCGCTTACTCTGGAACACTCGGTGTAGCACTTGGTACGATGGTCGCCAACCTCAGTGCTCATAAACGTGGCTGGGATGATCGTTGGGAAGAGTTTAGCGAGTGGGGGGTAAAAGGATTGGCCTATCAGAATGAACTTCTCCAGCTCGTGGATGAGGACACAAATGCCTTCAATAAAATTATCGACGCCGTAAGAATGCCAAAGGGTACAGATGCAGAAAAGATCACACGTCACCAAGCTATGCAAGACGCAACGAAATATGCCGTTGAGGTGCCGTTGAAAGTGGCACAAACATGTGTGAGCAGCATGGAAGTTATGGTCGCTATGGCAGAAATCGGAAACCCAAATTCGGTAACCGATGCAGGAGTTGGAGCGCTGTGCGCTCGCACTGGGGCTCTGGGAGCAATCATGAACGTGAAGATCAATCTAGGCGACATCGAAGACCAAGGCTGGAAGCAGGAAATCCTTTCGCAATGCGCTTCTATTGAGAGAGAAGCAGAAGCAACAGAGCGAAAGGTTCGAGATATCGTAGAGTCTAAAATGGGGTAGGAGGTAGAGAGTGTTTTTGAGTTCCGTTAGCTTTTGTTCGTTCGATTCGTACGTTTAAACCCTGGAATAATGCCTCACATTATTTATATTCTATGCATTCCATATTCGCATGCTTTGTCGAATACATCCTCTGATTTCTGTGCGTTACACCACTCTTGTAGTTAGTTACATTCACATTAAACAGACCAGTCCATTGCCTCCGCAACTCATGTAGAGTCATGTGTTTTTGGCTTTTACCACACTAGGGTTTCCCTCTATACGTTTGTATAGTACACACATCCGCCTTTCGGCCTATTTGTGCGAATTACTCCTCATAAACAGTAACCTTTAGCCATTAGATTAGTTCAATATAATGTTGGGCTAACGTGCTTTACATCAATATTTTAAAACAAATTATTTCGATCAAGAATTGGATCTGAATGACAGCAGCTGCGGCACCCATAACATTTAAACAAAGGCTTAGGAGGATCGTCTTCTTTTTCCCTTTTCAACTGGTTCTTCTACATTTTAAGAAAAACCATTTCTTGTTGTTCTTTTGGGTTCTGCTTTTTGGCATCACGCTCCGCTGGATTGGTGCTAAATATGGAATCCATCACCAGTTTCTCTATCCCGAATATCGAGGTGAAACGAATTTCATTTCTTTCGCAATATTGGGCTTCGCCACGGGTGGTTTTATACTTGCGTTTAACCTATACACCTACATTTTACATGGCTTCAGATTCCCCTTCATTGCAACGCTGAATAGGCCGTTCGTCAAGTTTAGTATCAATAACTTCATCCTTCCTGCATTCTATCTCGTTGTCTATATTTTCATTTCGATAGACTATCAGGTAAATCAAGAGCTTAACTCGCCTGGCGAAGTGATTAAGCATCTAACGGGTTTCTTTTCTGGCATGATTGCCTTTTTGGTTTTTTCTGGAATGTACTTTTCGTTAACCAATAAAAGCGCACTTAATTTTGAGCCTAGAAAGCGACGTGGATTGGGTGAAGAGGCTGAAAATCCAGTTAGTTCAAGGATACACAAAGCCAACAAGTGGTACGCTCCAAGTCGTCGATTTAGGAGGTGGCATGTGGAGACGTATATAAGCAAGGCTACCAAGATTTCGCTCGCACGAAATAGCTTTCATTACGATAAAGAAATTCTGGAGAGAGTGTTCTCTCAGAACCACATCAATGCTTCATTTTTTGAATTACTCTTGATTGTATCGTTCATCGTCATCGGATCTTTTAGAGAGAATTCATTTTTTGTCATCCCGGCAGCAGCGAGTGTTCTACTCCTTTTTACCACTTGTCTTATGCTGGTCAGTGCCATTTTTTCTTGGATTAAGGGGTGGACGATGACCGTATTTGTTGTGGTTTTCTTGGCGGTCAATTTTAGTTTCAATGGTATTGGTTTCTTGGCCGTGCCAAATCATGCATATGGTTTGGATTATGATAACGGAAAGGCAGCATATTCGGATGCAATAATTGACTCGATCAACAGGTCCAATACCCATGAACAGAAAGATTTTCATCACACTTTAGAGATTCTGGATAATTGGAGAAAGAAGCATTCAAAGGAAACGATTGCGACTGGAAAGAAACCAAAACTGGTGTTGGTCAATGCTAGTGGTGGTGGCTTGCGAGCTTCACTTTGGACATTCTCAAGTATGCTGGCAGCGGACAGTCTATTGGATGGCGATTTAATGAATCACACTTTCATGATCACAGGCAGTTCTGGAGGAATGATAGGAGCAGCTTATTTGAGAGAATTGCAGTTAAAGAAGAGCCAAGGATTGTTGGTAAATCCGCACTCGACTCAATACCGAGAAAACATCAGCAAAGACCTTCTCAATCCTGTCATATTTAGCGTAGCTACGAACGACGTTTTTATCCGATACCAGCGCTTTGTAGAAGGAACAAATGTCTACACAAAGGATAGGGCCTACAGTTTTGAAAAGCAGCTTAATGCTAACACAGAAAACTTTCTAAATAAGCGCCTGATCGACTACGCTGAGCCAGAACAGCAATCGCGAATTCCGATGATGGTTTTTACCCCAACGATTATTAATGATGGTCGTCGAATGGTCATTTCCTCTCAACCCGTATCATACTTGTGCAAGAATCGAGCACCACTTGGAGTGCAATCATCACCTCTAGCTGAAGATGTGGAGTTTGGAAGAATGTTTGAAGAGCAACAGGCTTCTAATTTAAGATTCACTTCGGCGCTGCGAATGAGCGCGACTTTCCCTTATGTACTGCCGACGGTTACGCTTCCCACAGAACCTCCGATTGATTTGATGGATGCGGGGTTGCGCGACAATTTTGGTATCAAAACATCACTCCAATTTCTCTACGAATTCCGTAACTGGATTAGTACCAATACAAGCGGTGTGGTGATTGTGCAAGTGAGAGATATCCAAAAAGATTTTACAGCACGAA
>Ga0206679_10000454_pt1 | contig 33629 bp, 48 predicted proteins | sample M110012015metaG_FD_155464 | JGI IMG/M metagenome (GOLD analysis project Ga0206679, IMG submission 155464) | Ammonia-oxidizing marine archaeal communities from Monterey Bay, California, United States - M1 100m 12015 | ecosystem: Environmental > Aquatic > Marine > Intertidal zone | place: USA... | reverse complement strand
ACTATATAATGAATACAAATAGAACTTACAAAACAATTAAATGGGTATTGAACAACCATATTAAAAAGAATGTCAGAAGTCTTTGGACTTGGGAGAACGACAACTTTACTTGTATATTTGAAAACTACGCAGGTGATAGCAGAATATATACACCGCACCAACTTTTAAAACTTTTAGATGATGAAACAAAACAATAAACTAATTAAAAACCTAGAAAATATGCCACCAATTGAATTACAAGAAGTACCTGATTACTATAAAGGAAAAAACGGTTATATGGCTAAAGATGTAGTAAGCAACTTTGACCTCAGCTACAATATAGGAACGGCCGTAACTTACCTTTTGAGAAGTAAGAATAAACACAAAGACGGAGGAGTTGAAGATATTAGAAAAGCAATTAATCACTTACATTTTGAATTAGACAGATTACATAACGATAATGAAGAATTAAAAAAACAATGGAAATCAGCTTATGATTATGCAGAACAAATAAAAGAAACAAAATGACACTATATAGTTGCGAATGTGGAAACACTATGGAAATTGGAAAGGCTACAATAGTTTACCGAGATGGCGAATGGGTAACTAAGGAAGCACTCTGTGAATGTGGTAAGTATATGGATAGCGAACCAACCGAAGGTATGCCAAGCCTTAAAAGAACTGAACCTAGTTTAAGTAAACAAAGAGATAATCTTTGGAAAGAAGCTAAAGAAACTCTAACAGGTGAAAGAGGAATAAATGAGGACTACTAAATAAATTAACAAAAATTCTATTATATACTAAGACACTACATTATGAAACAACAAGTTAAGATAAGTAAAGTAAAGGGAAACCCTGACAATCCTAGAATAATTAAAAATGATAAGTTCAAGAAGTTAGTAAAGTCAATACAGGAATTCCCTGAAATGTTAAAGCTTAGACCTATTGTAGTTGATGAAGACTTTATGGTGCTAGGCGGTAATATGAGATTAAAGGCAAGTAAAGATGCAGGACTAAAAGAAGTATGGATTGAAGTAGCTGAAGGACTTACTGAAGAGCAAAAGAAAGAGTTTATAGTTAAAGACAATGTAGGGTTTGGAGAATGGGAATGGGATATGTTAGCTAATGAATGGGATAGCGTACAACTTGCAGAATGGGGTTTAGATGTATGGGAAAACCTAGATGATAAAGAACCTGAAGCAGGATTAATAGAAGATGATGAAATACCTGAAGTAAAAGAAAGCAAAGTAAAGCGTGGGGATATTTGGCAGCTAGGAGAACACAGGTTAATGTGTGGAGATAGTACAAGCTCAGATGATGTAGCTAAACTAATGAATGGAGAGAAAGCAGATATGGTATTTACAGACCCTCCCTACAATGTAGCGTTTAATGGTAGAAGCGGAAAGTTTGATGTAATTAAAAATGATGACCTTAAAGATGATGACTTTAATACATTTATAAATGAGTTTGCAAACACATTACACACTTTAGATATAAGTATTAAATACATTTGGTGCAATTGGAAATTTTATGATGTGCTAAAATGTAAGTTTAATTTTAATGCTTGTATAGTTTGGGCAAAAAATGTATTTGGATTAGGTAGGGGATATAGACACCAACACGAATTTTGTTTATTTGAAGGAAGACTTGATGATGGAATAAATAATGAAAGTGATTTATGGAATATAGCAAAGGATAGTAAGTATGTACATCCTACACAAAAACCAACTGCATTAGCAGAACGAGCATTTGGCAATCATAAGAAAGCATTAAATGTTTTAGATTTATTTTTAGGAAGTGGCTCAACACTAATAGCAGCAGAAAAGTTAAATAGAAAATGTTATGGTATGGAATTAGACGAAAAGTATTGTGATGTAATAATAGAAAGATGGGAGCAATTTACAGGACAAACAGCAAAGAAGATATAAAAAAAAGACACCCCCTCTTGGAGATGCCTTCATACGATAAAAAGATGGGCTTGATACCGTACCATTTTATAAAGAACGATTAAGCAAATATAATAAATTTATTTGAATATGGAACAAAATAGAACAAAGATTAACAAAGAGAGATTGCTGAAAGCATTAGAAAGTTCTTTAGGAGTAATAACAACAGCTTTAAAAGCAACTGACCTAAGTAGAACAAACTTTTATAAGTGGCTAAAAGAAGATGAGGAATTTGCAGCTAAGGTTGAAGAAATAGAAAACATACAGCAGGACTTCATTAAGTCAAAGTATTATGAATGTGTAAAGGATAAAGTACCATCAGTTGTAATACACGCTGCAAAGACTAGGTTAGGTTGGAACGAAACAAACAGGGTAGATATAACTTCAGGGGATAAAGCTATCAATATGCCTGTTATAACATTTGTTGAAACTGATACTGAATAAGAAATACAACCCATTATTTTCTTCTGATGCTCGTTACTTTATAATTACAGGCGGTAGGGGTTCAGGAAAGTCTTTTGCTGTTACAGTCTTTCTTACTTTACTTACTATGTCTAAGAACATAAGAGTATTGTTTACAAGATTTACAATGGTATCAGCTCACCTATCAATCATTCCTGAGTTCTTAGAAAAGATAAGTCTGTTAGGTTTTGAAAACATCTTTAGCGTAAATAAAGCTGAGGTAGTTAATTTAGGAAACAAGTCAGACATTCTATTTAGAGGTATTAAGACATCAGCAGGAAACCAAACAGCAAGTCTAAAATCTTTACAGGGGATAAGCACTTGGGTATTAGATGAAGCGGAGGAACTTATTGATGAGGATATATTTGACACTATTGATTTGAGTATTAGAGAAAAGGGAATACAGAATAGAATTATACTTATACTCAATCCTGTTACTAAAGAGCATTGGATATACAAAAGGTTCTTTGAGGACAAAGGTGTAGAAGCAGGTTTTAACGGTGTTAAAGACAATGTATGCTATATTCATAGTACATACCTAGACAATGAAGATAATCTCTCACAGAGCTTCCTAGAACGTATTAACACTATAAAGCACAGAAACTTTAAAAAATATCAACACAAAATCTTAGGTGGGTGGTTAGACAAAGCAGAAGGAGTTGTCTTTGAGAATTGGTCAATAGGAGAATTTAATCCTGATGGCCTACAAACTTCTTGTGGAATGGACTTTGGTTTCTCAGTAGACCCTGATAGTCTTACGGAAGTAGCTATAGACAAGAAGAAGCATAAGATATATTTAAAAGAGCATATCTACAGGAACGGCTTGAAGTCAAATGAGTTGGCACAAATTATATTAGACAAAGTAGGTAGCAAGCTTATCATAGCAGATAGTGCAGAGCCAAGACTTATAGCAGACCTTAGACACTTAGGAGTAAACATCAAGCCTGTTAAAAAAGGAACTATTGAAAGTGGAATAACTCGTATGCAAGACTATGAGCTTATCATAACACCTGAAAGCACGAACATAGCTAAAGAGCTAAACAATTATGTATTCGCAGATAAGGGTTCAAAGCTTTATGTAGACAACTACAACCACGCAATAGATGGAATAAGATACAATGTTATTTATCACCTAGACAATCCAAACGCAGGGAAGTATTACGTACAGTAAACTAAAATCAATTAATTTCTATTATATATTAGATGAAAGTAAAAGTAAAAAAAGAAGGTAAGGTAAAAGAGTTCAAGTTAATAAGCAGTTGGGAAGACGTAACATTGGAGAAGTGGCTTAAACTTATTGATTTTCAAGAGGGTAGCAAGACAAAAGAAGCAGAAGAAACAATAGCTATGTTATCTAACATTCCTAAGAAGTTGATAAAGGAATTAGATTTAAAAAATGTAGCTTTAATAATGAGTAAGCTAGCTGAGTTACAGCATAAGCAAAATAGTTCTTTAAAAAGGATAATTGAAATAGAAGGAGTTGAGTACGGTTTTCATCCTGACTTAGATAGTATTACATTAGGTGAGTATGCCGATATAGAGACCTTTATTAAGAACGGAATTGAAAAACATTTGCCTGAATTGATGGCTGTATTGTATAGACCGATAAAAGAAAAGAAGAATGATATATATATTATTGACGCTTATGATGGTAATATACGGCTCAGAGCAGAAGAAATGAAAAAGATGTCAGCAGAACAAGTGCAAAGTGCATTGGTTTTTTTTTACGCTTTCGTGACAGAATTATCAAAGACTTTGCAATCGTGTTTGACGGAAGTGCTGATGGAAATGAAGACGCAATAGCAACTGAAAGCTTTGCAGAGAAATGGGGTTGGTTCGGTGTGATGTATAGATTAACAAATGGTGAGATAGTAAATTTAGAAAGAATAACGAATTTAGGACTGTTAGAATGCTTGACTTGGTTAAGTTATGAAACAGACTTAAACTCACAAAATAAAGTAAAAAGAAATGGTGAACAATAAAAGTTATAATAACGTAGTAAACACTTTGCTAAGACTAGGCGAGTATCACGAACAAATAAGCACAACTTCAGTAGGTGATGTTTATGACCTCAATCTTGAGAAGATGGAGAAGTTTCCTTTAATGCACATAAACCCTACTTCAGTTCAAACAGGTGATAGTCAGCTTACTTATAACTTTCAAATCTTTGTTATGGATATGGTTTCTGAGAAGTCAGATTGGCAAACGAAACAGCACGAGCTTTTGACTAAGCTTGTAGACAGAGAAAACAACGAACAGGAAGTATTCAATCAGACTTTAGAAATATGTACAGACATTATAGGAATGCTAAGACACAGTTCAAGACAATCAATAGAAGGAGTGAATGATATTAACGAACCTATCTATTTTACACAAGATCAGTTTACTATTGAGCCTTTTCAGGAACGCTTTGATAACTTATGTTGTGGGTATGTATTTAGTATAGGGGTGTTAGTTCAGAATGACTTTCAGACTTGTGACATTCCTGTAAACAATAGAGGTGCAGGGTATTAATGTTCAAGTTTAGGATAGGAAGACTAATAATTCATATAGGGTGGAAGAAATTTAAAATAACAATAAAATTATAACAATAAAATAAAATGGCAGATTTAACAACAACAATAACAGAGAATGTCGTATTGAACGGATCAGTAAGAGGTTCTTCAAACACTTTAACAACTACAAACATAGTTGATGTATTTGAAAGGATTTTAACTTGTACTCATTCGCAGACTACAACAGTAGCAATATTTAATTCAACTCCTTACGGAGCAGATGGTGCTTTAGATGTAGAGAATTGCAAGTACTTAAGAGTTACTAATTTAAGTGATGATCAAGATATGAAAGTAGCTTATGTAACAGCAGCTACAAATTATCAAGTAACAGTAAGAGCAGGTGGTTCACATATCTTATTCCAAGCTGAAGAAGCATTGATTGGTGAAGAAGACGCAAGTCCTGCTTTCCCTACACTAGAAGATTTAGTTACAGTAGAGGTAAGGCCTTCAGCTACAACTGATGTTCAGGTAGAAGTGTTTGCAGCTCTAGTATAATGAATATCCCCTCACTTGAAAGATACCTTAATAGCTTTGGTAGTCAAGTAATCAATCAAGCTAAAGGAAACTTGTCAGCAGCAGGTAAGGGCGGAGCTTTGGAAAACTCGATTGATTTCTTTGTTATAAGAAAGGGCGGTACAGTTACAGTTAGGTTTAAGATGGCTGCTTATGGTAAGTATGTAGACAAAGGGGTTTCAGGGAATAAAGTAAAAAGAAGCTTTCAAGATTACAAAGGTAAAACACAAACAAGCCCTTTCAAGTATACAACAAAAGGACCGCCTATTGACATTTTATCTAAGTGGGTAAAAAGAAAAGGAATAAAAGGACATGGAATGAAGAAGGGTAGGTCGAAAAATACAGGGCAATATATTTCAGGATTAGCCATATATATAAGTCACAAGATTAAAGTTAGAGGAATACAGGGCATTAGCTTCTTTCAGAAACCTTTAATGCTAGGAATGAAAGAGTTTGGGGACAAGTTTGGAAAAGCAATAAAAGAAGATATATTAAATAGTATAAAATAAAACAATGGCAACACTAATAGAACAAAAACCTTTATACACTCAACTTCCTGTAGGGCAAGAAGTTATCTTTGTAGTGTCAAATAATACAATAGTAGCAAGTCAGTTACAAGTAAGATTTTTTGCTGACGTTTATATAAGTGATACAATACCTAGTTCAATTACTACCACCTCAACACCAACAGCTACATTTAAAACAACTCCTAACAATGCAGGAGTAGGTATATTTGATTTCAAGGAAGTAGTTGAGAATTATGTAAGAGCTGATAATATGGCTTACAATCAAAGCAAGTATAAAACAGTAGTAACTAGTGATGACACACCTCACCCTTTACATTTGATAGATAAATATTCAAGAAATAAAAAAGCTGCTAGATGGCTAACTATTCAATTTAAAACACAATACACAGACGCAAATGGTGATGTTCAGATAGTAGAACCAACTAACTCAGTTGATTATCAGATTTTTAATAGCTACTTAAAATACTCAGATGAACTTTCAATATTCAATAAAGACTTTGGTTTTGATTTGACTAACTTTAACTTGTCTTCACAAACAGATAGGTTCTTAACTAACGCACCTGCTACTCAGTATGCTAACTTAGAAGATTACGGAACACTTGCTTTTTTAGCACCTAATGATAATTTAGATTACATTAAATTTACTTACAATGATAGCACAGGAAGTCCTTTAGGAAACGAAAGTATAACTAAGACTTGGACTAATGGAGCTTATACTAATTTCAGTTCGTATATAGCAGAAAGACTTTTATATTTCGGCTGTTTCCCTGCTAACTTACAAAATTGGAGTTCTACTTTTCAAGCCTTAGTTTCAGCAGGGACAATACAAGGCGGTTCAATAGTTGTACAAGCTTTTGATAGTGGGGGTAATAGGATAACAAAACAATACACTATAAACATAAATTGTCCTAACTTAAAAGGATATGAAAGCATAAGACTTTGTTGGCTTAATCAATGGGGTGTATGGGATTACTACACGTTCACTCAGAAGTCAGTAAGAAGCATATCAACTAAAGGTTCTACATACGAACAATTAGCAGGAACTTGGAATGAAGCAGCTTATAGAGTAGATAGTTACAAAGGCGGTAAAAAAGCATTTAGAGTAAACGCAACAGAGAAAATTACAATGAATTCAGACTTTGTAAGTGAAAGCGAAAATGATATGTTTGAAGAATTAATAAACAGTCCTGAAGTTTATATTTTAGAAGGCTATCAGACTGACGGAACATTTTCAGCACTTAATCAATATGTAAAACCTGTTAGACTTACAACTTCTAGCTTTACAAGAAAGACAGTAGCAAATGACAAACTTATTCAGTACACTTTTGAAGTAGAAAAGAGTAAAACACTAAGAACACAATCAGTATAATGAGCGTACAATTAATAGTTTTCCCACAGTATTTTAATGGTTCATCACCTTTATTATCACCATCTACTGAATTTTTTGTTGATGGTAATTATTTTATTGCGGTAAATACATCTTCATCTACTCTAAGTGTTACAGGTTCTTTGCCACAAGCTTTTATTGATACTAATACTTACTTTGGTTATTCACTTTTTACTTCAAACATTTGGTATCGTTTTAGTAACGATACTTATACAGTAGAAAATGACAACGGTGATTTAGAATTTAGTGCTCAAGAAGGGATTGTACAAAGACTATCTAGTCTTACTGTTGGTGCTACATACGATATAACCGTAAACGTAACAACCCTAGTACTTCCTAATCTTAAACTATACCATTATACAGGAAATGTGTTAAATAGCACTTACACTTTTACAAGCACAGGAATACATACTTTTTCAATTTTAGCTAATACAGACGCTGATGTAATAGTAATATTTTCTGAAAACACTACAGCTAAAATATCAAATATATCTTGTATTTTATCTACCTCTACACCTAGTGGAGTTTTTACAGATCTAAGTAATGGACAAGTCATTTGCGACTTATACGAAGATGAAGATATACCTCTAAGTCTTAGTGTAGATGACTTTAAAAATGTAGCTGAGAAAGTTCAGTCTTACTCTAAGGCTTTTAACTTACCTGCTACAAAAAGAAACAATCAAATCTTTGACAATATATTTGAAGTAACTAGAACAGATACAGGGCTTAACTTTAATCCTTACAAAAAAACTAAAGCAATATTAAAACAAGACGGACTATTATTATTTGAAGGTTATTTAAGAATGATAGATATTTCAGACAAGTCAGGAGAAATAAGCTATAATGTAAACTTGTATTCTGAAGTTGTTGCACTTGCTGATGTACTAGGAGATAAGACATTTTCAGAATTAGACTTTACAGAATTAGAACACGAATATAATAAGACAAATATTATAAATAGTTGGAATGACACAGGTTCAAGTATAACTTATTCTAATCCTGACACTTCAGGATATAGAGATGACTACACAACTTTAAGATACCCTTTTGTAGATTGGACACATCAAATACTTATAGGTGGTTCAACAGGAACAAATGCTACAGTTGGCAATCCTGAATATACAGCTTTAGAACAAATTTTTAGACCTTTTATAAATATAAAGTATTTAATAGATAGGATATTTCAAGCAGTTCCTTTTACTTACGAAAGTGCATTTTTTGATACTGACGATTTTAAAAAATTGTATATGGACTTTAATTGGGGTGAAGCAGGGTCAGGTGCTGTAGATGGTTTTATTAAAGCGACTGAAGCTGACGAAACTGTTACTTACGGAAGCACACAAAAAACAATAGAATGTGACGCAACTGCAGACGGTGTTAACCCTAACGGAAGTACTATAATCGCTTCAGACTATTTTGATGTAACTACTAACACTTTTACTAGTATTGCAGATAATACTTTTGTCATAGTTTCAGCGTATATTTCAGTTTTATCTATGTCAACTAATTGTAAGTCAGTTATGGTTAGTCTTCATAAAAACGGAAGTCAAAATGCTTCTACAAGTCAAACTTGGTGTATAGGTAATACTATTAACATAAGTTTAGGTTGGGGAATTAATGTTAACGCAGGAGATACTTTAGAAGTTAAGATAAAATCCTCCTCTAGTAATGTTACTATAAGTTCAGATAGCTTTGTAAAGTTTACTATTCTGAGCTACAATATTAATGTTAATTCTTCTTTGCTAGCTTTAAGAGGTGAATTAGGACAATGGGATTTCTTAAAAGGACTTCTTACTATGTTTAACTTGGTTACTTTGCCTGATGAAAACAATCCTAGCAATATTATATTTGAACCTTATAATGATGTGTTTATTCCTACAGCAACAGCAGGTGATAGTCTTGCTGATAGAGGTATAACACACGATTGGACAGAAAAGATAGATGTTTCAGAAATGAAGCTTATGCCTTTAACTGATTTAAACAAAAAAACTATATTTAAGTTTGTAGAAGATGAAGACGACTTCCCTTTTATGAATTACAAAAGACAAGCAGGTGGGCACTTGTACGGAAGTAAAAAGTATAACGCTTCAGAGTTTACAATTCTAGCAGGAGAAGATGAAATAATTGCAGAGCCTTTTGCAGCGACAGTAGTTAAACCCTTAGAAACTATATACCCTGACTTTATAACTCCTTCTCTTTATTCTTACAATTCTGAAGACGGAACTTCTGAAGGTTTTGACAACAGCCCTAGAATAATGTATAACAATGGAATAAAATCAACAGGAGCTTCTTATTATATACCTGCACAAAATGGTGGAACGTCAGCAAATGAAACAAACTTCTTACAATTTAGTCATTTGACTAATGTGCCAACAATAACAGGCACTAGAGATTTTCACTTTGGAGAATGTCAGTTGTTAGCAGCAGGTGCACCTTCAAACAATAATCTATTTAACTTGTATTGGTTACCTTATTACTCAGAGCTTTACAATCCTGATACTAGAATTATGACTATTAAAGTTAATTTAAGTCCTTCAGATATATCAGGGTTCAAATTTAATGATACAGTATTTATTAAAAACAGAACATTCAGAGTGAACAAAATAGACTACAAACCAAACGATTTAGCAACAGTTGAATTTATACTTATACCATAATGAGCACAACAATACCATATTTAACAGGATTTGATGTAAAGCCTTCTTCAACTTCCGCTTTAGGAGTTGTAACCTTTACAGATGGACGTAATGATGTAACTCCTAATCAATTACAATGTGAAGCTTACGGATATACTTATAACCAAGCAACAGGAACTTGCTCTATATTTAGATTTAACACAAGTCTGATAAGGAGCTTTAATAATGAAACAAATAAATTACAGGGAACAGGAAACACAACTGAAACAGGAACTACTAATACTAATATAATAGGTGAGAACAATACAGTAAAAGGTTTATCAAGAAATAACATAGTAGTAGGAAACAATAACGAAATAGCTAATAGTGTAAACAATGCGTTTGTCTATGGTACTAAAGGAGAAGCAACAGCCGATAACTCTATAGTCTTGGGTGGTAATGTAGCTGCTGACTTATTAGGTGAAAGACAGAGCATACAAGTAATATACGGTACGCAAACTACAGCAGGTAGTACAGTTGCTAGTTACTTAAACAATACAACTGATAAACTCTTAGCCGTTCCTGAAAACGCTGTAATGTATTTTCACGCTGACGTAATAGCTGTAAGAGTAGGTGGTTCAACAGCAGCAGGGGCAGTAGGCGACTATGCAAGTTGGGTTGAAAGGGGAGTTATTATAAATGAAAGCGGAACGCTAAGTATTAGTAGAGAAAGAGATGCAATTAAAAGTTCAGGAACGACAACTCTTTGGCGACCTACAGGTGCAATTTCAGGTACAGATTTTGTTATGAATGTAAGGGGGGCAGCTAATGTAACAATAGAGTGGTGTAGTAATATAACGTTCACTCAAATTAAAACAAGTGTAGCACTTTAAAAAATAAAGATATGGCAGCAGATGAAATAATAAATGTAGAAGTAAACTCAAATATAGGAGAAGTAGCTAAAGATACAAAGAAAGCAACAGGGGAGCTAAGTTTTTTTAAAAAGGGAATAAAAGGAATAGGTACAGCTTTAAAAGCAGCAGGGATTGGTTTACTTGTTAGTCTTTTTGCGAAACTATTTGAAACCCTATCTAAGAACCAAAAGGTAGTGGACGCTTTTAGTACAGCTATGAATTTCCTTAGTGTTGCGTTTTCAGATTTATTTAAATTTATTGAAAGTAGTATAGAACCTGTTACAAGTTATTTCAAAGCTTTATTTGAAGACCCTGTACAAAGCCTTAAAGATTTCGGACAAGCTATTGTAGACAATCTTATAGAAAGGTTTAATAGTTTGCTTGATACTTTCGGTCACGTAGGAAAAGCGTTAAGTCATTTAGTTGAAGGGGAATTTGGTAAAGCGTGGGATAGCGTGAAAGAAGCAGGGAAAGAAGTGGTTGATGTGGTTACAGGTGTTGATGGTAGTGTAGATAAGTTAATTGACACAACTGTTAAGGGAGTTAAAGCACTAAAGGATTATACTAAGTCTACTTATAATACAGCGAAAGCTATTACAGCAGCAGATAAGGCAGCAGATAAGGCAGCAACTACATTTGGTTTGTTAAATGCTCAGTTAGCAGGAGATGCAGCAGAACAAGAGAGAATATTGGCTGATGAGTTTGCTAGTATAGAAGACAAATACACAGCATTAGAAAAATTAACAGGTATAACGGAAAGTTTACATAAAGCAGAAAAAGACAAAGCAGAAACACTTTTAAAACAAGCTCAAATTCAATACGACTTAAACGCTTCAGACGAAAATTGGATTGCTTTACAAAATGAGAAGATAGCGTTACAGGAATTGGAAAATAAACAATCTGAAGAAACTGAAGCGTTATTTGATAAGAAGATTGCTATAAATGATGAATGGAACACTAAACAAGACGAACTGCTTACTAAAGACCAAGAAAGACGAGATGAAGAACTTAGAGCTGAAGAAGAACTAGCAGAAAAGAAGAAAGCTATTAGGGAAGGAATGTTTAATGATATGAAGGCTTTAATTTCAAGCAGCTTGCAAGCTCAGGGAAATCAAATAGAAGCAGAATATAATAAAGAAATAAAGTTAGCTGAAGCAAACGGAAAGAGTACAGAAGCTATTGAAGACAAGTACAATAAAAAGAGAACAGCTTTAGCTGAGAAACAAAAGAAAGTAAAAATAGCCTTAGCTATGATTGATATGTACCAAAGTGCAGTCGCAGCATATAATCAGGGAATGGGAGTGCCACCACCCGCAGGACTTGCACTAGGACCTATTGCAGCAGGATTAGCAGTAGCAGCAGGGTTGGCAAATATAAACTCTATTATGCAGACAGATGTAGGAGCAGGTGGCGGTGGCGGTGGAAGTGCTTCTGCACCTTCAACATCTAGACCTGCACCACAAATGATGTCAGGAGCTTTTGAATTATCAGGTGGAACCGAACCTGAAGCGTTTAAAGCATACGTAGTTACAGACGAAATGACAAACAGTCAAAACCAATTAGCCAATATAAGACGTAGAGCTACAATCTAAAATCAAATAAAAATTAACTAAATATATTATATAATATGCCTTGCGAAGAATGTGAAAACGGAAAATATAAATGGGGAAAGACAGGAAGCTGTGAATACGACACTGTAGCCGAATGTGAAGAAGCCAACAAAGATTACTATAATGAAATGAAAACTACTAAGATAGTTGAACTTGTTATAAATGAAGATAATGAAGAAATTGCAATAGACTGTATATCGTTAGTTTCTGAACCTGCAATAGAAGAAAATATGGTATATATGAGTAAGGCGAAAAACAACTTAACTCTTGCTAAAGTAGATAAGGAGAAAAGAGAACTTATTTCACCTGCTTTAATTCCTGATAAAAACATCTATCGTTATGACGCTGACACGGACAGCGATTACTATGTTTATTTCAGTAAGGAAACAGTTAAACAATGTGCTTATAATTTTCTTAAAAATAACAACCATCATAAAGCAACATACCAACACCAAGATAGAGTTGCAGGAGTTTTGACTGTTGAGAGTTGGATTGTAGAAGATCCTAAAACAGATAAGTCAGCACTATATGGTTATGAGTTAAAAAAAGGAACTTGGATGGTTAAGATGAAGATACAAAATGACGACCTTTGGAACAAGATAAAAGATGGCGAAATAAAAGGGCTTTCAATTGAAGGCTACTTTACTTCTAAATATCAGGAAATGCAAAAGGGTAAGCCAACAAACCGTCAAATCTTAGCTGCTTTGAATGAAATAATAAACGAAAATCAAACAAAGTAATAGTTTATCTATTATATAAGTACTAATACTCACTAATAAAACAAAAAAATCATGGATTTAAAGGAACAAATTTTAGTGTCACTAGGTTTAAGCAAATCAATTAAACTAGCTTGGCAAGAAAAAGCTGAAGATGGTACAATCTTTGTATCTGAAGCAGACACACTAGCAGCAGGAGCGGATATATCTGTACTTACTGAGGACGGAACTACAATACTTTTGCCTGTTGGAACTTACAGAACTGAAAGCGGATTAGCTTTTAGAGTTGATGAAGACGGAGTAGTTGCTGAAGTTTTAGAAACATCTTTAGAAGATACTGAAGAAGAAACTGAAGAAGTTGTTGAAGAAGAAGCTTTAGCTGACGTAGGTGATTGGGAAGGAATGGAGAAAAGAATTCAAAACTTAGAAGACGCTGTAGCTTCACTAAAAGGTGAAGAAGTTGCTATGGAAGATGAAGAAGAAAAGAAAGAAGAAGAAGAAGAATTGGAAGATGAAGCAGTTGAGGTGGCAGTTGAAGAAACTGTTGTTGAGGTTGTTGAAGCAGTTGAAGAAGCAGTAGCAGAAATTGCAACAGCAATTGATGACGCTACTCCTGCTGAGGTTACTCCTGAGTTAGCTGCAAAAGCAGCAGAAATTGCAATTGAGATTATTCAAGAAAAAGCTGAAGAAGTTGCTGAAGAAGTTACTTTATCTAAAGCTCAATCATCTAAAGTTGCAAGACTTAATAAAAAGATTGAAGCTTTAAAATCAGAGTTAAGCAGAAAGCCTGCTGACAATCCTTTAAATGTAAATAAATTTTCTTCTAATAGAAACTATGAAGTAAGTTCAAAAGATTACGGCAAGATGTCTAGGAGAGAAAAATTCTTATACGACTTAAATAAATAAAATAATATAAACTAAAAAACAAATAACATGGCGTTTACTACAACATCAAACTTTGCGGGGAAGGCAGCAGGATTTTACATCAGTGCAGCACTTAAGCAAGCAAACTCTTTAGATTACTTAACATCTATTGAAAACATCAAATTCAAATCTAACATACAACGTATGGCAGGTTCATCAGTAGTTGCTGACGCAACTTGCGACTTTACAGGAGCAGGTACTTTAGCACTTACAGAAAAAGTTTTAGAACCAAAAAACTTACAAATCAACTTAGACCTTTGCAAGTCTACTTTATTAGACAGTTGGGAAGCTTTACAAATGAGAGCAGGAGCAGGAGCTCCACCACCTGCAAGCTTTAATGACTATGTAATTTCTTACATGGGTGAAATTATTGCAGAAGCAACAGAAGACAGTATATGGGGTGGAACTGCAGTAGCAGGACAATTCAATGGCTTCAATGGAGCAGTTACAGGTCTTTTATTACCGGGTGTTGACGCAACAGTTGTTCAGGACGCAGCTTCAGCAGCATACTCAGCAGCTAACATCATAGCTAACTTACAAGCAGCAGTAGCAGCTATTCCTACAGCAGTATTAGGAAAAGAAGATTTACATATCTATATGAACCAAAAGACTTACAGATACTACATTTCTGCTATTTCTACTTTAGGATATGTAAACGCTTACAATATGAATGGTGACTATGTTCCTGTATTTGAAGGGTACAATATCGCAGTTTGTAATGGTATGAATGACAATGAAGTTGTTATTGCTCAAAAATCTAACATGTTCTTCGGAACTGACTTACTTTCAGATGCGACTAGAATTACTTTGATGGACATGGCTACTCTTGACGGATCTGACAATATGAGATTAGTTGCTCGTTACTCAGCAGGTGTTCAGACAGGAGTTGGAGCTGATATCGTAAGACAATCATAATAAAATTAATTTATAGAAGTGAGGGTTTCGGCTCTCACTCCTTTAACCTTTAAAACATAAAATAACATGGCGTGTACAGCATTAACAAAAGGTAGAGGACTTGATTGTAATAGAATTTCAGGAGGAATAAAAAATGTTTATTTCGGAGTTTATGACCAATTCAGCCCACTTCCTGTAGTAGCTTCAGGGGAAGTAACGGATATTGAAATGGGTTCAAATACCCTATACAGATACACTACTCCTTTAGGAGCAGCAAGTTTGTCAGAAACAATTACAGGAAGTAGAGATAACGGAACAATTTTCTACACTCCTACTTTAAATGTAGTTTTAAACAAACTGACAAAAGAAGACCAAAATCAAATTAAACTTTTAGGTCAAACTAAATTAATTTGTTTTGCAGAATTAAATGCAACTTTAACAAACGGACATAATGTGATTGTAGCTTTAGGAGTAACTAACGGAATGGAACTTAATGCAGGAACTATGGATAGTGGTGCTGCTTGGGGTGACCGTTCAGGATATACTCTTACATTTGACGGAATGGAAGCAGAGCCATTCCCAATGGTAGCAGATTACACTACAGACGCATTTGACAACTCAGCATTTACAATGGGAACAATAGTTACATCTTAGTAGTTTTCTTATATATTCTTGATTGAGGGGTGCTTAGGCACTCCTTTTTCTTTTTATTACTAACTGAATACAAATAAATTCATAGTATTTCTATTATATACTAGACAAACTAACTATGATACAAGCAATAACTGAAACAGGCTTTAATATATATGTACAAACTGAGGACAATCGTATAAATACTTCTGTAGCTTCTACTCAAATAAGGCACTTAATTAAATTCACCAATGACTTAGATAAGTCCGTTCATTATGCTTATGGTTCTACTGAAACAATTAAAGATAGGTTTACTAAAATTACTATAAGCTATGCGTCAACATCACCTGATATGTATTCAGGCGAAACAAAATTGTTTCCTTCAGGATATTGGAAGTATGAAGTTTATGAAGTCAGTTGGATTGGAACAGTAACAGTAAGCCACGGATATGCACCTATTAATGAAGATGAAGTTTTAAGTCCTGCTGCTAACGATAAAGGAGTAGTTCAGGGATTAGTTACTAAGGGTAAAATGTATCTAGCAGAAAAAGACGGAACTCAGCAAGTTCGATACAAACAAAGAGAAGCACCAACAGAAACAAACTATATATATTACGGACAATAAAATAAAAAAAAATGGCAATAGAAAATGTACAACAATTATTAACTGAGCAACTAGGGAAAAATAGATGTGATGTTATTACAACAACGGCAATGACAAGTAAAGACTATTATGCAATTCACTTTGTTACTGAAAGTGTGATAGCTTCAATAGCAGCTACTAATGTACAAACAGGAACAGGTTCAGCAGTAGCAAGTCTTCACACGACTATACCTGCAGGAACGACTTTATTTCTTCAATGTACAGCTATCACTTTGACTAGTGGATTAGCTATATGTTACTATGACCAAGTTATATAATGTTAGCACTTAAACAAGCATTAAGTTTAGTAAGTACTAATACGCTAGGTTGGAAACCATCTGATGAAACAAGTTTAGAAGCGTGGTATAAAAATCAAACAGGAATTACATTAAATGGTTCTGATGTTTCGGCTTGGGCTGATAGCTCAGGTAAAGGGCATGACTTGTCACAAGCTACTGCTTCAGACCAACCTGCTTATAGTGGGGGTGTGCTGACTTTTGATGGAACTGATGACAATTTAGCTTCTAATCAAATTAATTTAGCAGCAAGTAGTGAGGCGACAATAGCAATAAGAGGAGATTTTTCAAGTGGAACAGGAACTATGTTAGGAGATGATGACGGTACAAATGCTTTCATTAATTTGCAAGCTACTAATGAAATAAGAGTTAGACCAACAGGTGGACCTGCTGATTTTACTTTAGCTTCAGGGAATTTTGGAGATGGTTATATAGTAATTACGAGAGATAGTTCTAATAATTTAGACGCTTATTATAATGGAGCTTCTATTTCGGCACAGGTAAATAAAGGAGGAACAATTAAAATCGATAATATGGGTTCATACAGCACTAATGACTTTTTTGACGGAACTATAAAAGAAGTTCAAATTTATACTTCAACAAGTGCTGCTTTAACTGCTAACATAAATACTTATCTATCAAAATTATAAAATGGAAAACATACTTAGTATAAACCTAGAAACACAAACTGCACCTATAATTCAGGAAGTTCAGGGTAAAGAGTACATAGAGTACGGAACGGAAGAATGGCGAAACCTGTACCCTCAGTTCTTAATTGACCTTTACTATAATAGTTCAACTCATGCAGCGATTATAAACGCAACAGCAGAGATGATAGCAGGTGAGGACTTAGTTTGTGAAGATGAAAATACAGACTTAGACGCTTACGTAGAGTTAAAGAAGTTTTTTAGACACGCTAACGGAAAAGAAACTTTACACCAAGTAGTTAAGAAATTAGCTTTTGATTTTAAACTTCAGGGAGCTTACGCAATACACATTATTTGGAATACAGAAAGAACTAAAATTGCTGAGGTCTATCACGTGCCTGTAGAACGAGTAAGAGCAGGAATACCAAATGACTTAGGTCAAGTTGATACTTACTATATATGTTCTAATTGGGCTAACGAAAGAGAAAACCCACCAACCGAGATAGCAGCGTTTAATACTAACGATAGAACAGCTACTAGTCAATTACTTTATACAGGTGCTTACAGTCCTAATATGGACTGCTATCATACACCTGATTACATAGCAGCTAATAATTGGGCTTTAGTAGACCAAAGAGTTGCGGAGTTTCATTTAAACAATATAGAAAATGGATTTAGCGGGAGCTACTTTATTTCTTTTGCTAATGGTGTGCCTACGCAAGAGGAGAGATTTCAGATAGAACAAAGTCTTACTGATAAATTTACAGGAGCAAGAAACTCAGGGAAGTTTATTTTAACATTCTCAGACGATAAGACTAGAACACCTGAGATAACCCCTATAGCTGTTTCTAACGCTTCTGAACAATACTTAGCACTTCAGGAGCTATTAGTTCAAAACATCCTTACAGGACATAGAGTGACTTCACCTATGTTAATGGGTATTAAGTCAGATACAGGCTTAGGTTCAAACGTAGACGAACTTAACGCAGCAGCGAATTTTTATCTTAATACTGTGGTTCAACCTTTACAACAACATATCTTAAACACTTTACAAACTATATTCTCAGTAAACAATATAGACTTACCTGTAAGTTTTGTTCAGTTAAAACCTATTACAGTTGAGTTTACATCTGAAGACTTGAAAGCAGTTATGACGCAAGACGAAATACGTGAGGAACTAGGATTGAAACCTGCTGCTAATGTAGAAGTAAGAGAAGACTTGGGAGCTTGTGTTCATTTAGATATGGACGAAAGCGGACTTGAAAAATTTATAGCTGAGTATGGAGAAGACGTGCCTGAAGGCTATGAAGTTATAGATGAAGAAATGGTTAATGGCGAACACTTAAACTTTGACTTTGAACAAGAGTTAAACGACATAGCTTTTGAAAAATTTGATTTTGCTTCAACAATTAGAGCTAACCCTAATGCTAGAGATAGTCAAGACGGACTTAACAGAGAAGGAAATGCTTTTTATAAAGTGAGATATGTTTACGCAACTGATAATTTCTTACCTAATCGTTCAGGAACTAGCAGAAGCTTTTGCAGGCAAATGGTAGGAGCAGGGAAGATTTACAGAAAGAAAGATATAGTAGGAGCAAATAGCAATTCTGTAAATGCAGGGTTCGGACATAACGGAAATTCTTATGATTTATTTTTGTACAAAGGAGGACCTAATTGCAGGCACTATTGGTTGCGTCAGATTTGGCGTTCAACAGACTTAAAAGACGCTGATAGTGTTTACTATAAAGATGACTTAGATGATGATGTTTTAGTGAACTACACTAAAGCTAGGAGTGAAGGGTTTACTGCTGAACAGAACGACAAGCTAGTAGCTATACCACCTATGAGAATGAAAAATAACGGATATTACAATTAATTATGGCATACGTATTATTTATATCAGAAGCAAAGCTGAAAGACAGCACAGCAATTAACTTGAATGTAGACCCACAAATCTTGTTACCGTATGTGTTACAAGCACAGCGTATTTATATTGAGCCAAAGATTGGAACGGACTTGTACCAAAAGCTAGAAGCTGAAATTACAGCAGGAACTTTAGCAGGAGCTTACAAGACTTTAGTAGATGAGTATATTGGCGACTGTTTGCCTTCATGGGCGTTTCATATGTGCATACCTTATTTACGCTTTAAAACGGAAAACGGTAACATCTATTCTAAGACTTCAGAAACAGGAACAGCTTTAAGTACGGAAGAAGCTCAGCACCTTAGAGAAGAAGTAAGAAACAATGCAGAATACTTTACGGAAAGAATGATTAAGTACATCACTAACAATGTCGGTAGTTTTCCTGAATACAATACAAACTCAGGTGCAGACATAAGTCCTGATAGAAATGCGTTCTATAATAATATGAACCTTGAAAGACCTATGCAGCAGGGAACTAAACTTACTTTAAGAAACTTCTTAAACGCTTCTGATTAATGAGAAAGCACTACAAGACAAAACAATCAAACATAATTAAACTAAAATCATACTTGAACAATGCCGATAAGAAAAGTAATACAGGACGTAGGAGAAGTAGTGGGAGTAAACGCAACAATTCTTAGCGTAACAACATTTACAAATTTAGAAACATTATTGAAGATACTTTTATTAGTAATTTCAATCATATATACAGTAGACAAATGGTGGTATCACAAAAAGCAAAGAGATGGCAAGAAAGATTAGTGTTGCTCATATTAAAAGTAATAGGAAGAAACGTAAAGGAGTTCATTCTAAAAACGCTTCAAAAGGACAAAATGCTTACAAACAAACCTACAGAGGTCAAGGGCGTTAATCTTTTAATCATTAGAGATACTTTTACAGATAAATCAACTATTGGTCGTTTGTTTATCAATGGTGAAAGTTTTTGTGATACCTTAGAAAACCCTTGGTTAGATAATCAAAGAAACATAAGCTGTATTCCTGAAGGTTCTTATAAAGTAAGACTTAGACTAGCAAGAGAAAGTGCAACAAGAGATTACTTGCACTTATTAGTACAAGATGTACCAAATAGAAGCTATATCTTATTTCATAGAGGAAATACAGCTAAAGATACAAGCGGCTGTATTCTAGTAGGGAATGGTCGTAAACAAGACATTGTTGAAAACTCAAGACTAGCTATGGACTTAGTAATGAAAGAAATACTAAATTTGGGCGGAGAAAATATTAACTTAATAATTAAAAATAAATAATATGAAAAAGTTTTTTGAAAAGTACCTTATCGGTCAAATGATTAAGAGTAAGAAGTTTTGGTACGCAATCAGTTCAGTAGTAGTTCCTGCTTTAGTTACTTATTTAGGAGTAGATGAAGCTACTGCAAAAGATTTGTACTATGCAATCTTAACTCTAATTGTAGGTCAGGGTATAGCAGACGTTGCTAAAAAGTAATAGATACAGACTAAAGCCACACGAAATAGTGGCACTAGAAAAAATGCGAGAAGCCGAAACTAGAAATGTTCTAGTTATTGGCGACTTGCACGAACCGTTCTGTTTAGATGGCTACTTAGATTTCTGTATAGACCAATACTACACTTATAATTGCACGGAGGTTGTATTTATAGGTGATGTAATAGACAATCACTACAGTTCTTATCACGAAGCTTCAGCAGACGGAATGGGTGGTTTAGATGAGCTTGAATTGGCTATTAAGAAAATAGGTAGATGGAGAGACGCTTTCCCTATGGCTACAGTTATAATAGGAAATCACGATAGAATAATAATGCGTAAAGCTCAAACCTCCTCAATACCTTCTAAATGGATTAAGTCTTTTAAAGAAGTATTAGAAACTCCTGATTGGAACTTTGTTGAACGATACGAAACAGACGGAGTACAATATATACACGGAGAAGGAGGTACGGCTCGTACTAAATGTCGTGCTGATATGATGAATACCGTACAAGGACATTTACATACCCAATGCTATACAGAACACTATGTAGGAAAGAAGTTCAGAGTTTATGGAACTCAAGTTGGTTGTGGTATCAATCACAAATCTTACGCTATGGCATACGCTAAGTATGGTAAAAGACCTGCTGTTGGCTGTGCAGTTGTATTAAACAATGGTCAAACTCCTATCAACCTTTTAATGCCTTTATAAGCATACCCCTTTACGCTCTAAGGCACTTTCACATCTTTTTAATGGTAATATACTAGACAACACTTAAAGTTGCTTATCTAGTAAAAACACTATTAACACTTAAATTGTTAATAACTTTGATAATAATTGTGTTAAGAACTAATTTCTTTTTATATCTTTGCTGTGTTAAAATAGTAATAATTAAAATAATCAAGAAATGGAAAACTTTAAAATCGTAAACAAAACCACAGGGATGACTGTATTCCTAAATGAAAAGCAAAAAGAAACATTCTTTAAAATAAACTGCTTTGTCAAAGATGGTAAGATACAATATGATATCTACAATCTAACTGAAGCTAAAGCAAGAAGAATAAATAAGATGTTAGATGTAGTAGCTCACTTATGTATAATAGGTGCTTCAATTTTAGGAACTTTACTTTATATACAAAACTACTGCTAAGATGACAATACTAGACGCAGAATATTTAGAACACTCTACTTATGTGGATTACAACAAACCTAAGTTCTCAAATCTTTTAGAAAGAGATTTAGACAATACTAAAGTAAGAGCTGATGAATGGTATTTAAAGCCTATGTACCAACAAACAGGAGTTCACACTTACGAAAGGGCTTCAGGTCATTTTAATAATGACTTATCTTACAACAGACGCTCAGTAATAGTTGTAGGAACTGAATTGCAAATCTATAACAAGTTTTGTGAAATGATAGAGAAACACGGATGGCAACTTCAAGATAGTTGGGATAGAGAATTAAAGCCTGAATATTTAAAACACTATAAATCAAATAATAATTCACCAATAATAATAAATTTAATATGAGCGGAATACACAAAAGACTACACGAGATAAATACATTTCAATGTGTAGATAACGAACTATATCTAAGAGGTAAAGATGAAATGGGAGAAGACTTTACATTATGCTTTGACGCATTCAACTTCTTAGAGTGGATAGACAAAGAACAAATAGAATATATAAAACAAAAAGTAATTGAGTATGTTGAAGAGAAATAATTTTATTACTTTTACACCAAATTATTAACAGGCAAAAATCCTAGCCAATTAACAGAGGTAGAAATATATGCAAACAGAAAAACTAAAAGAAATGTTTTACAAGTATAATCTTGTAAAAGACACAGATGTTTTCCGACATCAGCATTTTGTGATATTAACTAGGTCAGGGATAGAGAAAATTCAGGCTCAGGAATTAATAACAGTTAGATTTGAAGTAGTTGTATCAGAACCTAATTTTGCAGGAGTTAAAGCTATTGCAACTAAAGATGACAAAACTATTGAAACTTACGGCTCAGCACTTAAAGGAGAAGGTTTTAAGGACGGTAACTGCAACACTTGGTATGTCTTAGAGATGGCAGAGAAAAGAGCCTTAGCAAGAAGTATTTTGAAACTTTTGAATCTGTATGAGATAAATGTTAAGTCAGAAGATGAAGCAGAAGATTTTAAGAAACAATAATTAAATAAATAAATAAAATTATGGAGTTTGTATTAGATAAATATGTTTTAATTTTTAAAGGAGAAGAAATAGATAGAACTATAACTATGAGTAGAGCTAAGTGGTTGCGTAGGGAATATCAATTAGCCTTTAAAGGATTAGTAAAAATAGAAGAAATAAAAAAAGAGGATAATAATTATAATGAAAAATTTTAATAACTAAATAAAGACCTGAAAAAACAGGCACAATAACAATGGAGGTAACAGGAAAATTAGTAAAAATACTTGAGTTAGAAACAGGAGTATCTAAAGCAGGTAAAGAATGGAAGAAGCAATCTATCTTAATTGACACAGGTGGAGACTTTAACAATGAAATATGTGTTAGTGCCTTTGGAGATAAATTAGAACAAATGCTCAAGCTAGAAGTAGGTATGGAGGTATCAGTTCTTTGTAATGTTTATTCAAGAGAATATAACGGAAGATACTTTCACAATATAGACGGCTACTTTTTTACAAACCAAAGCAACAAATCTTCAGACAAAATACAGAATGGAGAAGCTGAAGAAGATATGCCTTTTTAAGATGAATACAGAAGAAAACTTTAAAAACCTTTGCGACCTTACTACAAATTTAGTAGGGTTGCCTAAAGGCTCTCTAGCTTTGAAAACTAGAAAGACAGAATATCAAGTGCCTAGAATGGTAGCAGCTATGATTTCAAGACTAGAAGATGAAACTCACAGGGATATAATTGCTAAAGTATTGGGTAGAGATAGAACAAGCGTTAATCATTACGAAAGATGTCATTCGGCTAACTATTCTTCATTCCCTTTGTATCGTGATACATTCAATAAAGTGTTTAATGCTTATATGGAACTCAAAGACGCTAAATTAACTTTTATTGACTTGTATAATTTACAGGAACACCTAAGAAAGAACGGAATACACGATAGCTCAAAACATCAGACTACTATCCGTATCAGTACAGGTAAATTTAAGATAGCTGTAAATGTTTCTTACAAAGACTTTTATAATCAATTAGAATTATGTAAGTTAGCCCTTCAAAATTATCAACACGAAATAGAAGTAATATGAAAGAGAAGCCAAGCTACTATGCTATTATCCCTGCTCAAGTGAGATATGCAAAAGAATTAACTCCTAATGCTAAATTACTTTATGCAGAGATAACGGCTTTGGCTCAAAAAGATGGTTCTTGTTGGGCTAGTAATAAATACTTTTCAGAGCTTTATAATGTATCAACTGTAACAATAAGCAGATGGGTAAGTAGCTTAGTTGATAACTCCTTTATTATTAGGAAGATAACTTATAAAAAGGGTACTAAAGAAATTGATAAGAGGTATTTACAATTATGTAGTGAGGGTATTAACAATAATGATAAGACCCCTATTAACAAAATTGTTAAAGATAACAATACAAGTATTAATAATACAAGTATTAATAATATATCTAATAGGCGTAATGAATTTGTATTTGAGGTTTTGTCTTTTGATTATGATGAAAGTATTTTAAATGGATTTGTAGATTATTGGACTGAACCAAATAAGTCTAATACAAAAATGAAATTTGAATTAAATAAAACTTGGAGTACAAAGCTCAGACTAAAGACTTGGGCGGCTAATCAAAAGAAATGGGATAAACCTAAGTCTAATAAAAAAACAATGAGTAAGTTAGACGCTCAAATTAATGAATGGCAAAAAGCAAAAGAATTATTATAAATTAAAAAAAAGAAATTATGAAAGCAAAAGAATTTTTAGAACAATTTAATAGCGAATGGTTAGATAAAAATAAGGATATTATTTGTAAATTTATGGAGGGGTATGCAACTTTAAAGGTAATGTTAGAACTAGAAAGTATTAAGAAAGATATAAGGGCGTTAAATGAAGTAAATGCAAGTCCTTTATGTTGTGAAGATATTGACGACCAACTAATAGAATTAAGAAGTTTACAATTAAAAACGCTAAATGAATTAAAGAAATGAAACCATTAAAACAAGAAAACCTAAAAGAGCTAACTGAAAAAGTCCTAAACCTAGTTGGTAAGACTTCAGTTGAGATAGGACACAGAACAGACGCACAAACTATGGCAAGTCTAAGTAAAATATTTGCACAAGATTTAATACAGGAAAAGCGTTTTGGTAATATGACATTTGAGCAAGTTCAAGACGCATTCCATCAGGGTGTAAGATTTGGAAAGGACGAACCTTTTTTAAATATCAGAACCTTTTACAAGTGGGTGTATGCTCAAAAGAAACTAATTGACAATGCGTACTATGAAGTACACACTTTAGGAAAGCCAAAAGGAAAGACCTTATGGTATCAAGAACCAATAAAATTAATAAAATGAAAGAAAAAAAAGAACTATCAAACATTGAAGAAGTAGACAAAGTAATATTAGAAATATTAGAAGAAAAAAATGAAATAAAAAAAATAATAGTTGAAGTTGATAAAAACCCTTATTGGAAAGGCTATGGCACTATTGAAATTATGAGTGATGGACCTGAAGGTTATAGGTCTTTTAAAACACACCAAAAAGAACCAATGCAATACTTGTTTAATTGCAAGGAATATAAATCTAATGAATATGAATTAATAATAAAATGAAGATATTAACAATCGTATGGGGAATAATAATTCTACTTTGTATTTTAGAAGCTTTCTTTTGTTCTAAGTTTGAAGATGAAATTTGAAAGAAAAGCACATAGAGAAAGACAGAACAAAGCTTTAACTCAGTTTTGTAATCACTTTGATTTGACTTTTGGTTCACATCAGGAATATGCTCACATTGACGCAGTTCTTTATAACAAAGGAAAAATTACAGGGTTTGCTGAAGTAAAAGGAGTTCATAAGAACATAGAGGACAAACAAGATGTTATTGTAGCTATGAGAAAGATAGTCAGAGCACAACAGCTTCAAGTCCGTAGTGGGAAGCCTGTAGCTATTATATGGGCTTTTAATAATGCTATTGTCTATGAAAGAATAAATAATTTGAAGGGAATATTTTATTATGGCGGTAGAGCAGTCAGAGAAGGCAGCACCTTTGACCAAGAAATGCTCATTAAAGTATTAATTAAAAACTTGATAAGATTATGAAAACAGTAAACAGTATAAGCGGTGGTAAAACATCAAGCTACATAGCAGCTAACTATCCTGCTGATTATAATGTATTTGCTTTGGTTAGAACTAATGACAAGTCCTGTCTTTACCCTGATAAAAAACTTAGACAAATAGTTTCAGATAAAATAGGAGTTGAGTTTATCGGAACTTTAGAACAGGATAACATAATAAAAGTTATGCTTGACTTAGAACAATTTATAGGTAAAGAAATAACTTGGCTAAGTCCTAAAACATTTGATGATGTAATTAGTCAATACAAAGGGAAAAATGGAAGTAATTATTTACCCAATCTAATGACAAGATATTGCACTACAGATATGAAAATGAAACCCATATTTGAATGGTGGCAAAAAGAAATAAACGAAATAGTAGAAATGCGGATAGGGTTTAGAGCTACAGAAATGAACAGAGCTAACCGAGTTATTGAAAAACTTAATGCAAATGGAGTTGATGAAATGAAAGCTGTTATAGGTAAAAGTAAAACAGGAAACCGTAACAGATGGGGAATGGTGGAATGGAGAATACCTACTTTTCCTTTGATACCTGCTAACATAAACAATGATACTATTTTTAATTATTGGCAAAAGAATAAAGAAGTGTCGTTCGCTGATGGTTATTATAATAATTGTGTAGGGTGTTTTCATAGAAACCCTGTTTTTTTAAATAAGATGTCACAAGAACATAAAAACAAAATGGAATGGTTTGCAAATATAGAAGCTGAAAACTCACCTAATACATTTAGAAAAGATTGCACTTATAAAGAAATACTTGAATACAAACCACAAATAGAATTGTCTTTTGATGATTTTGAAGAATGTGATAGCGGATATTGTGGACTATGAAAAAGACAGTAAGTAAATTAAAAAAGGAACTTGACAAGTGGTTCAGTCTTTACATAAGACTTAGGGAAGCTAACGAATACGGAATGTGCCAATGCTTCACTTGTGGAATAGTCAGGCACTATAAAGAAGGTATGCAGAACGGACACTTTCAAAGCAGAAAACATTTGTCTACAAGATTTGATGAGGAAAATTGTCAAGTACAATGTGTTAAGTGTAATGTCTATGCTTGGGGAGAACAGTACAAATTCAGTCTAGCTTTAGACGCAAAATATGGAGAGGGTAGAGCTGAGGAATTACAATTTTTAGCTAGAACAACTTTAAAGATAAGTCGTGTTGAATATGAAGAAAAGATAAGTTATTACAAATCACTTGTTGATAAGTTAAAAAAAGAAAAAGGAATTGAGTAAACTTTTTTACTAAGTTTGGCGTATGATAGAACCGATTTATGCAAGTGAGGAACACAAGAATATAATAGAAACGTATTTAATGATGTGCCAAGAGTTTTCAAAAGATGTAAGTACAAAATCAAGATACAATAATTATTTAGATGTAGTAGATACTATTATAGAATATCATAATGAATACGGAACAAAAGTGAAAGGAAACAACTACTATGATTGGCTAATGATTATTCCTATCAATTTATCGGTAGCGACAAATGGTTTCTTTGCAGGACTAGAAACAAAAGGAAATTCAACTATCATCAGAAGCTATAAAATAATATTAGATGAATTAGTACATGAGGTTGCAAATAAGATTGACAACTTAAAAGTACAGCATGAATAAAATCTATCAGGAAATATCTAGTCTAAGTTCTAAGTTCAGGACAATGTGTTATGGACTTACGCAAGATGAAGAAGCTATTAATGACGCAGTTCAGGAACTTATGCTTTACTATTTACAGATGAACCCTGAAACACTTAAAGGTATTTGGGAGAAAGACGGACAAGAAGGATTAATTAGATACGGTGCTGTAGTATTGAGAAGAAGCTTAACAAGTGCAAGAAGTCCATTTTATTATAAGTATAAAAAATATTACACGCATATAAGTAATTATTACGAAACAAATGTTACACACAATCTAAAGTCTATATACAATATGCCTGAAGTTGTGGAAGAATACAAATGGACTAAGTTAGAAGAAATTGATAAAGTGTTAGATCAGCAAACTTGGTACGATAAAAAGATATTTGAAATTTATTACTCAGGAGAAACACTTGACAGCTTAGCTAGTAAGACAGGAATAAGTAGAAACAGTTTATTTACTACAATAGACAAAGTAAGAGAAATACTTAAAAAGGAATTGAATGAATAGGTTTTTTGTACCTAACGAAATTTATGAAGATAGGATAGCTATTTGTAAGGGTTGTGTTTATTATTTCAAACCTACAGGAACTTGTAAAGACTGCGGTTGTTTTATGAAGATAAAGGCAAGACTTTCAACAATGGGTTGTAGTCAGAAGAAATGGGAAAAGACAACTGAAGTAAAAGCTCCTGAAAGTTTACCGCAAGAAATAGTAGATGAAATATTAGATATGTGGAAAGACTTAAAAACAGGTAGAGCAAAAAACAAAGCAGCTAAAAAAAGAATGATTGAAACTTATAACACTATATACAACACAAACTATCAAACAGGAACGAATTGTGGTTCGTGTATTTCAACTTGCTTTGATGGCATAAAAAAACTTTATAATGAATACAAATAGAACTTACAAGACAATTAAGTGGGTATTAAACAACCACATTAAAAAGAATGTCAGAAGTCTTTGGACTTGGGAGAAAGATAACTTTACTTGTATCTTTGAAAACTATGCAGGTGATAGCAGGATATATACACCGCACCAACTTATAAAACTTTTAGATAATGAAACAAAACAATAAATTAATTAAAAACCTAGAAAATATGCCACCAATTGAATTACAAGAAGTGCCTGATTACTATAAAGGAAAGAACGGATATATGGCTAAAGATGTTGTAAGTAACTTTAACCTCAGTTACAATATAGGAACAGCAGTTACTTATCTTTTGAGAAGTAAGAACAAACACAATGATAAAGGAGTTGAAGATATTAGAAAAGCAATAAATCATTTACACTTTGAATTAGACAGAATACACAATGACACTATATAGTTGCGAATGTGGAAACACTATGGAAATTGGAAAGGCTACAATAGTTTACCGAGATGGTGAATGGGTAACTAAGGAAGCTAAGTGCAGTTGTGGAAAGTGGATGGATAGCGAACCAACCGAAGGTATGCCAAGCCTTAAAAGAACTGAACCTAGCTTAAGTAAAAAAAGAGATAATCTTTGGAAAGAAGCTAAAGAAACTCTAACAGGAACTCGTGGGATAAATGAGGACTACTAAATAAATTAACAAAAATTCTATTATATACTAAGACACTACATTATGAAACAACAAGTTAAGATAAGTAAAGTAAAGGGAAACCCTAGCAACCCTAGAATAATAAAGAACGATAAGTTTAAAAAGTTAGTGAAGTCAATACAGGAATTTCCTGAGATGTTAAAGCTTAGACCAATTGTAGTAGATGAAGATATGATTGTGCTAGGTGGCAATATGAGATTAAAGGCAAGTAAAGAAGCAGGACTAAAAGAAGTGTGGATTGAAGTAGCAGAAGGGCTTACTAAAGAACAAAAGAAAGAATTTATCGTTAAAGACAATGTAAGTTTTGGAGAATGGGATTGGGCTATGTTAGGTAATGAGTGGAATACAATTAAGATTAATGAATGGGGATTAGATGTATGGGAAAACCAAGATGATAAAAATGAATTAGATGCAGAACTTGAATGGACAGGTATGCCTGAATTTATTAATAATGACCTTTCTCCTAAAAGACAACTTATAGTCTCTTTTAAAACAGATGAAGATGTACAGCTTTTTGCAAGGTTTATAAATCAAAACATTACTGATAAAACAAAAAGTTTATGGTACCCTGAAGTAAAAGATTTGGTACAAAATGATAAAATTTATTCAGATGAATCCTAAATATCCCTTATACATAGTTTCAAAAGGAAGGGCAGATAGCAGACTAACAAGTAAAGCATTGGAAAAAATGCAAGTACCTTATTATATTGTAATAGAGAAAAGTGAATATAAAGATTATTTAGCAGTAATAGATAAGAAAAAGATTTTAATACTTCCTGAAAAGTATTTAGATGAATATGAAGTTTTGGATAATTTAGGCAGGTCAAAAAGCACGGGACCCGGAGCAGCAAGAAACTTTGTATGGGAACACTCACAACAAAATGGATTTGAATACCATTGGGTTATGGACGATAATATTGAAAAATTCTGTAGGTATAATGACAATCAAGTTCATAGAGTCAAAGGAGGCTCTATTTTTTTAGCTATGGAAGATTTTGTAGAACGATATGAAAATGTAGCAATGGCGGGACCAAATTATTTTAAGTTTATAGCTAGGAAACAAAAATATCCCTCATTTGTAAAAAATACGCGAATATATAGTTGTAACTTAATAAAGAATGATACACCTTTTAAATGGAGGGGTAGATACAATGAAGATACAATATTAAGTTTAGATATGTTAAAAGCGGGATATTGCACTATACAATTTAATGCGTTTTTACAAGTAAAGATGACAACACAAGTTCTAAGAGGTGGTAATTCAGAGGAGTTTTATGACAAGGAAGGAACATTACCAAAAAGTCAAATGCAAGTAGATGTTCACCCTGACGTTTCAAAAATAAGCTTTAGATTTGGCAGAATACATCATCACGTTGATTATACACCATTTAAAAAAATAAAGCTAATTAAAAAACAAAATATCACCATAAAAAAAGATGTAGATAATTACGGAATGGAATTAAAGAAAATAAAGTAATGGAACAAAATAGAACAAAGATTAACAAAGAGAGATTATTAAAAGCACTAGAGTCAAGTCTAGGAGTAATAACAACAGCTTTAAAAGCAACTGACCTAAGCAGAACAAACTTTTATAAGTGGCTAAAAGAAGACGAAGAATTTAAAGCTCAGGTTGAAGAAATAGAAAACATACAGCAGGACTTTATTAAGTCAAAGTACTATGAATGTGTAAAAGATAAAGTACCTTCAGTTGTAATACACGCAGCTAAGACTAGGTTAGGTTGGAATGAAACAAACAGAGTAGATATAACTTCAGGCGACAAAGCTATTAATATGCCTGTTATAACATTTGTTGAAACTGATACTGAATAAGAAATACAATCCTTTATTTTCTTCTGATGCTCGTTACTTTATTATAACAGGCGGTAGGGGTTCAGGAAAGTCTTTTGCTGTAACTGTCTTTCTTACTTTACTTACAATGACTAAAGGAATAAGAATACTCTTTACTCGTTTTACAATGACTTCAGCTCACTTGTCAATCATTCCTGAATTTTTAGAAAAGATAGGGCTGCTAGGTTTTGATGATGTCTTTAGTATTAATAAAGCAGAAGTAGTTAATACAAGCAATCAGTCAGACATATTATTTAGAGGAATTAGAACCTCAGCAGGAAACCAAACAGCTAGTCTAAAGTCATTACAAGGAATAAGCACTTGGGTGTTAGATGAAGCCGAAGAGCTAGTTGATGAGAATATCTTTGACACTATTGATTTGAGTATTAGGGAAAAGAATATACATAATAGAGTTGTATTAATATTAAACCCTGTAACTAAAGAGCATTGGATATATAAAAGGTTCTTTGAGGATAAAGGAGTAGAAGGTGGTTTTAACGGCTTTAAAGACAATGTATGCTATATACACACCAACTACCGAGACAACAAAGAAAACCTCTCACAGAGCTTCCTAGAGCGTATTAAGAGCATTAAGCACAGAAACTTTAAAAAGTATCAACACAAAATCTTAGGGGGTTGGTTAGATAAAGCTGAAGGAGTAGTATTTGAGAATTGGAGTATAGGCGAGTTCAATCCTGATGGACTTCAGACTTCTTGTGGAATGGACTTTGGTTTCTCAGTAGACCCTGATAGTCTTACGGAAGTGGCTATAGACAAGAAGAAACACAAGATTTATTTAAAAGAGCATATCTACAGAAACGGTTTGAAGTCAAATGAGTTAGCTAAAATCATATTAGACAAAGTTAGTGATAAGCTTATTATAGCTGATAGTGCAGAGCCAAGACTTATTGCAGACCTCAGACATTTAGGAGTAAACATCAAACCTGTAAAGAAAGGAACTATTGAAAGTGGAATAACTCGTATGCAAGACTATGAGCTTATCATAACACCTGAGAGTACGAACATAGCTAAAGAGCTAAACAATTATGTATTTGCAGATAAAGGTTCAAAGCTGTACGTAGATAATTATAATCACGCAATAGACGGGGTTAGGTACAATGTTATTTATCATTTAGATAACCCTAACGCAGGTAAGTATTATGTGCAGTAAACTAAAATCAATTAATTTCTATTATATATTAGATGAAAGTAAAAGTAAAAAAAGAAGGTAAGGTAAAAGAGTTCAAGTTAATCAGTAGTTGGGAAGACGTAACATTGGAGAAGTGGCTTAAACTTATTGATTTTCAAGAGGGTAGCAAGACAAAAGAAGCAGAAGAAACAATAGCTATGTTATCTAACATTCCTAAGAAGTTGATAAAGGAATTAGATTTAAAAAATGTAGCTTTAATAATGAGTAAGCTAGCTGAGTTACAGCATAAGCAAAATAGTTCTTTAAAAAGGATAATTGAAATAGAAGGAGTTGAGTACGGTTTTCATCCTGACTTAGATAGTATTACATTAGGTGAGTATGCCGATATAGAGACCTTTATTAAGAACGGAATTGAAAAACATTTGCCTGAATTGATGGCTGTATTGTATAGACCGATAAAAGAAAAGAAGAATGATATATATATTATTGACGCTTATGATGGTAATATACGGCTCAGAGCAGAAGAAATGAAAAAGATGTCAGCAGAACAAGTGCAAAGTGCATTGGTTTTTTTTTACGCTTTCGTGACAGAATTATCAAAGACTTTGCAATCGTGTTTGACGGAAGTGCTGATGGAAATGAAGACGCAATAGCAACTGAAAGCTTTGCAGAGAAATGGGGTTGGTTCGGTGTGATGTATAGATTAACAAATGGTGAGATAGTAAATTTAGAAAGAATAACGAATTTAGGACTGTTAGAATGCTTGACTTGGTTAAGTTATGAAACAGACTTAAACTCACAAAATAAAGTAAAAAGAAATGGTGAACAATAAAAGTTATAATAACGTAGTAAACACTTTGCTAAGACTAGGCGAGTATCACGAACAAATAAGCACAACTTCAGTAGGTGATGTTTATGACCTCAATCTTGAGAAGATGGAGAAGTTTCCTTTAATGCACATAAACCCTACTTCAGTTCAAACAGGTGATAGTCAGCTTACTTATAACTTTCAAATCTTTGTTATGGATATGGTTTCTGAGAAGTCAGATTGGCAAACGAAACAGCACGAGCTTTTGACTAAGCTTGTAGACAGAGAAAACAACGAACAGGAAGTATTCAATCAGACTTTAGAAATATGTACAGACATTATAGGAATGCTAAGACACAGTTCAAGACAATCAATAGAAGGAGTGAATGATATTAACGAACCTATCTATTTTACACAAGATCAGTTTACTATTGAGCCTTTTCAGGAACGCTTTGATAACTTATGTTGTGGGTATGTATTTAGTATAGGGGTGTTAGTTCAGAATGACTTTCAGACTTGTGACATTCCTGTAAACAATAGAGGTGCAGGGTATTAATGTTCAAGTTTAGGATAGGAAGACTAATAATTCATATAGGGTGGAAGAAATTTAAAATAACAATAAAATTATAACAATAAAATAAAATGGCAGATTTAACAACAACAAT
>Ga0206679_10000452_pt1 | contig 33716 bp, 30 predicted proteins | sample M110012015metaG_FD_155464 | JGI IMG/M metagenome (GOLD analysis project Ga0206679, IMG submission 155464) | Ammonia-oxidizing marine archaeal communities from Monterey Bay, California, United States - M1 100m 12015 | ecosystem: Environmental > Aquatic > Marine > Intertidal zone | place: USA... | reverse complement strand
CTTGGCAGAAGTTACTAGCAGCGTAGGAGAAAGCAGGATCATCTTCAGCGACAATGGAGATATTGAAAGTAGTTGAGTTAGGGCAGGTTTTAGCGGTAGTATAAGTAATGGTATAAGGGCCACCGGCAGTAGAAGCAGAGAGGTCTACTTCACCAGTAGAAGCGTTAATGGAGACACCAGCCACAGCAGAGAAGGATCCACCTGCAGTACCTGTAATGGTAGGCAATGGATTGGCTTCACTTTGACAGAAGGAAGCTGCAGCATAGCTAAAAGAAGGATCATCCTCTGGATCAATGCTTATATTAAAAGTTGTTGAGTTAGGACAAGCTCCGGCAGTGGTATAAGTAATGGCAAAAGGACCACCAGCAATTGATGTAGAGAGGTCTACTTCACCAGTAGAAGCGTTAATGGAGACACCAGCTACAGCAGAGAAGGAGCCACCAGCTAAACCAGTAATTGTAGGCAGGGGATCAGTATCCCCTTGACAAAAAGAATTAGATGCATAAGAAAAAGAAGGATCATCTAATCCTATGTAACTAATTATTATATCATCAGTATCTTCGGTGCAATTTACATTTCCAGTAGTAGTTAATGTAAGCATGACACTACCAATTGAAATTTCACTTGCAGTTGGAATGTATAAAGCATTTAAATCAGTATTACTAGGAAAAAAAATGCCATTTCCGCCTGACCATTCACCACCTGTTGCTTCTTGAACGGATCCAGATAAAATTATATTTGAGTTATTCTCACATACAGATTGATCTACGCCAGCATTAGCTTCAATAGGTGCTGTATACGCTGTAACATTAACTGTGTCTGAGATAGCTTTACAATCTGTTGTATCTGTAACATCAACATAATATTGTCCACTACTTGCAGCAATAATAGACTGTGTGGTTTCACCTGTACTCCACAAATAAGAATATGGAGGGGCCCCAGCACTTACATTTGCTGTTAAAACTGTTCCTGTTGAACCAAAACAAATAGTAGGATCTGGTGGATCAATAATAGCATTTAAAGCAGACACAATATTAACCCTTATGGTATCAGTTGTATTTGAACTAACACATCCTGATGAAGGGTCTCCAGTTATTTGAAAATCAATATAGGGAGGATACCCAATTCCAGGAGTAATAAAAATAGTATCACAATTAGAATTACAATTTAAATAACTATCATAATCACCTATTGATCCAGGATAAACACTTGTCCAATTAATTGTTGACTCATTATATCCTATTGCAAATAATGTATCGGAACAACTTTCGTTTACTGTAATGTCTTGAGAAACTTCAGTTTCTTTAATTGATGAAATTTGATAATCATTAGCGTTATTACCTTGTTTACAAAATACTACATAGTGAGGACCAACTCCACTTAAGCAGACTAGTTGATCGGCAGGCAAAGCAGGAACTTCACATTCAGTATTACCAGCATCCATTATTTGATATTCAATAATAGGAGGAGTAGCACCTCCAATTATACTAAACACAACCCCGTCAGCATCTGGATGAAGAGTTACTTCGAATTTAACACATGGCTGATTATTAGGTCTACTACAACAATTTTTTAGTGTTCGATTTATGTTTGTACCCACCCATACACTATCTGGATTACTTGAAAGATCTACAACATGAATAGGAGAATTAGGACTACATGCACCTACTTGTGAATAAACATAAGTAGAGGTGTTTAATAGAATTATTACAGGGAGTAGATATTTAAAAAGGGCAATCAATATTGATTTTTATTATAATAACTTCATAATAATACAAAATATGTAGTAAAAAAATAGAAGTTAATCTATAAAAAATAAAGATTCGTAGATGATTGACAGAAATTAGCTAAGTAGAAATAATAAAATCATCTTCTATTAATTGCTCTCCTCTATATTTTCTAAAAAGCTGAATAGTTGCGATTACATCTTTTTCACAATAGAGAATTATTCTATCTAGGTCGGTATCTTCATAAAACACTTTAGCTACTTGACTCCCGTCCATGTCATCTTTTGGAGTAGGGATGTCAAAAATGTGAGTTAGAAGTTCTAAAGAAGTATAATGCTTATAATCACCAAATTTCCATAAGTCTAAAGTGTCTAGGTTATTAATTTCCCATGGTTTTTTTCCATGATTATCTAATAATTTTGGAAGCGATAAGCCGTTTAATAAGATTCTTCTTGATAAAAAGGGAAAATCAAATTCTTTTCCATTATGACCACAAAGCATATAGCTGTTATTGTTATAATGGGAGTTTAATAAATTAAGGAATTCCTGTAATAATGTTTTTTCATTTTTTGAAGCAAAGCTTTTAAGCCTTATTTGAGTTTCACCAGCTATTTGCACTACAAAACCGACTGAGATACAGATGATTTTTCCAAATTCCGCATAAATACCAGCTTTTTCATACAATTCATCAGGACCTATACCTTCTCTGATTTGTAAAAAAGTTGTTTTTTTATTCCAAAGGGCCTGTGTTTTTTTGTCAAGGTCTTGATGTTTATAGACCAATGGAACAGTTTCAATGTCAAGAAAAAGAATTTTAGAAAGATCTAATTGAGTCACCATTTTATTTAATTAAAACACCCTTTCGATTTATAATTGGGATAGAAGTGAAGTTGTTTTTTTGAATAGTCTCAGGTAAAAAAATATATTTTTTATCATGAATCACTCCATTTATATAAAAGGTGACAAAAAATTCATTGGAAAGCATAAATGTTTCTTCACTAATATGTTCAATTAATTTAAAGGACCTTTTATTTAAATTTCCTAAATAGTGACTAAAGGAAGAAGTTTTCTTTTTTTTATCATTTATAGTTCCATATCCCCTTGTAGAGACTAAAACATCTTTGATTAAACAATTATTCAGGTTCAATAAATAAGCTCTCCAGACCCATTCGTCTTTTTCTTTTTCCTGGATAATAGCAACACCAACATCTTTTACTTTTGGAATACTTATATCTTTTTTCACAAAACAAAGTTATTGAATTAATTCCTCAGCGATTTTTAAATAGCTCCAAAAATCTTCAGGATGCCCATCATTTGCTACTTTTTTTCTTCTTTTCCCTGTTCTAATAATCACAGTTTCTTTTTCGGGCCAAATAATAATGTATTGTCCATTAATTCCTCTAGCATAATATACTTCATCATTATTATATGATGCAGTCCACCAATGCCATCCATATCTAATATTCTGCTTGCCATCTTTTTCTGTTAAATAACTTGCGGGTTGAATAGCTTTTTTAAGGTAATTTTCAGATATTACTTGTTGTCCATTCCACTTACCTTTATTTAAAACAAGTTGCCCAATTTTTGCATAATCTCTTGGAACTAAATAGAGACAACAATATGCTTTTTCATCACCATTAAACTTGTCTAAATTCCATATTGCTTGATGTTCAGCATTGATTTTAAACCATATTGCTTTTTCTAAATATTTAGAAAGCGTCAGCCCAGTTGCTTTTTCAATTATATAACCCAATATTTGCGTGTTGACACTTTTGTATTTAAAGATTTTACCTGGTTTTTCTTCACATTTTAAATTATTGACCTGCCCTAAAAGGTCTTCTCCATAATATGCTCGTGCATTGTCTGAATAAGGATTGCCGCCACTCTCAGACCAGCTTAGCCCACTGCTCATCGTTAGAAGATTTTTAATAGTGATCTTAGATTTATCTCCTATTTTAAAGGAAGGGAGAAAATCACTGACTAGTTGATCAACGGATTTAATACAGCCCTCGTCAATTGCAATTCCAATTAGTAATGAAATAACACTTTTGACAGCAGAGAATGAATTAGTAGGTTGTTTGTAGTTAAACCCTTCCCAATAGCTTTCATAAATTAATTTATTATTTTTTATTACTAGTAAACTAGTTGTTTCTATTAACTTCAACTTTTCAAGTGATTTAGAAGAAATTTCATTATTTAATAGCGCTTTTGATTCTTTCCATTTTACGGGGCTATGTGTAGTTATAATATGATTATAAAATAAATGTGATTCATCTATAGTGGGCCCAGAGTTCCCTCTAAAATAAGCATAGCACACCCCTTTAAGTACGTATCCATATCCTGTAATCCAATGGCCAATAATTAATAATAATATTGTTAACCCAACAATAAATAAAGTGTTTTTTAACCTAGAAAGGAAAGTATTATTCATAATAGTCATAATCAAAAATAGTTGACATATTGGTCTTTAATTTCTGCTTTAACTCATCAAAATCTATTAAACACCCAAGTTCGTTATTAAGAGAAGTTACTTTTTTATCCTTAATACCGCATGGAATAATAGCATTAAAATAAGAAAGATCTGTATTGATATTAAACCCTATTCCATGCATAGTGACCCAACGACTACTTTTTACACCTAAGGCACATATTTTACTGGCATTTTTCGGGTCAGCTGAATTTACCCAAACTCCTGTAAGCCCCTCTATTCTTCCAGCATTAATCCCATATTCCTTAAGAGTTAAAATAACAGATTCTTCAAGAAATCGCAAATACTTATGAATGTCACTAAAAAAATAGTCTAAATCGAATATTGGATATACTACTAGCTGCCCTGGACCATGATAGGTGATATCTCCGCCTCTGTTTATTTTATAAAAGGAAGCGCCTCTTGCAGTAAGTAGCTGCTCGCTAGCTAATAAATTAGAACTAGAACCACTAGTGCCTAAAGTGTATACATGGGGGTGCTCACAAAATAGTAAATGGTTTTTAGTTGAAATTGTATTTTCAGGATTTTTTCTATTGGCAATTTTTTGATTAACAATGGGTTCAAAAAGTGAAGTTTGATAGTCCCATGCAATTTTATAATCAATTACACCAAGATCTTCGAATTTGACTCTTGGGCGATTTGGTTTAGATTTTAGAGAGCTCACTTTTTAAATAATCAATAACATTTACTTCAATTGAATCAACCTTGTTAAGGTCTGCTAAATAAACCGACACCCAATCTCCAAATAAAATAAGGTATAAGGTTTGCTCAATTAATGAATTTCCTTCAGCATAAATTTCATATAGGTTATCAGTATATTTAGATATGATATTTTTACAAATATCCATTCTTACTTTAGACCTTGGATGATCGTATGAAGTTCGTAAAAAGAGGACAGCATATTCGTTTTTACCACCAGCCCATCCTACTAATTCATTATGATTCATTTCTGGTAGAACATGATGCCAGCATAATTGCTTGGCATTTTCATTGATTTGCTGACGCATTCTTATTGTTGCTCCTTCAAGTGAAGCTTCAGAATAAAGTACAGGGGTTTTAGATTGAAACGAAGAAGCGATTAATTTTGCTTTTTCTTTTATATGATCAGTTTTGTCGTTGAGTAACTCAATAGCAGCTAATATTTGTTTCTTAAAGCCATCATTTATAAAACCATAATGGTTTAATAAGTAAAACTGTTGTACCATTGAATAAGTAAGCATGGCTCTTGGAGATCTTTCTGTTGGGAGTATAATATAGTTGTAATTTTTTTCTTTAGCCCATTGTTCTAATTTACCTCCAGATGTAATGCAAGCAATTTCAGCACCTTTAGACTCAGCAGATTTCATTGCAGCTAAAGTTTCTTCAGTGTTTCCAGAAAAACTAGAAACAATTACCAATGAATGATTATCAATATAATCAGGAATTGTGTAGTTACTTGAAATAAGTATAGGAATATTTAATTGGTCTTGGACTAATTGAGAAACAATTTTCCCTCCAATTCCTGATCCACCTAAGCCAGTAATAGTAATATTTTTAAAAGTCTGGTCTGTTTTATTAAGTTCAGCTAAATCTCCAATTTTTATAGCGTCTAATAATTGATTTGTAAATTTTTCAACAAGGTCTTTCATGAGTAATTATATTGAAGCAACACACTTTAATTCTATAGCAATAGGAGTAGGTAAAGAGCTTATCTCAACTGTTGTTCTACAGGGTTGATTATCTTTAAAGTATTCGGCATATATCTTATTATATGTAGAGAAATCTCTTTTCATATTCACTAAAAAAACAGTAACATCAATTAGATTGCCCCAAGAAGAACCACTTTCCTCTAATATTGCCCTAACATTTTTAAAGACACTATGGCACTGTGCTTCAAAATCAAAAGACAAAAAGTTTCCGTTATGATCTAATTTTAATCCTGGAACTGAAGAATCATTGTCATTAGATTTGGCTATTCTTGGCCCTACACCAGATAAAAAAAGCAAGTTACCTACTTTTCTTGAATGAGGATATAAACCAACTGGCTTTGGAGCTTTATCTGTGTTGAATTTATTAGATTCCATTTATTGATTTTTTAGCAAAGATAATAGACAATAGATATGATGGTTTATTTGAAGACAGTTCTTTCTTTATTTGTCTAAAAGGAGAATTTCAATTCTCCTGTTGAGATCTCTACCCCACTTGTATTTATTTGGAGCAATAGGATTTTCTGATCCGCACCCTGAGTAATAGAGTCTGATAGGAGCAATGCCCTTTGTAATTAATTGATCATAAACAGCTTTAGCTCTTAATGCAGATAGTGGTATGTTCTTTTCCTCTATACCTGAAATGTCAGTATATCCTACGATCTCAATTTTTAATTTAGGATTAGATTTAAGATAAAGAAAGAGGCTATCTATTTGTAATATCCCATTTTCATTTATGATAGTTTGACTTGGTTCAAAAACAACTTGTGATAAAATAACAGCGCTTTTTGCTTTAGAAGCATCTAATTTAGAGTGTATTGACAAAGAAGCTTCTGCATTATTATTTTCACTTACTAATACAGTCATATTTTCTTTCTTTTTATTAATAACTTTGATTTCAATCCTTCTATTAGCAGCCCTGCCTCTTTTTGTTTTGTTAGTATATGCAGGTTTTGAGGATCCATATCCCTTGTAAGTAAGTTTTTTTTCTGAAATTCCTTTATTAATAAGGTGATTGTAAACGAATTTAGCTCTTTCTTTAGATAATCTTTTGTTGTCAGTTTCATTTCCAGATCTATCGGTATGACCACTTATCTCTATATGAAGCTCTGGGCTTTTTAATAGAGCTTTTACCAATAGAATTAAATCCTCATTTGAATTTGGAGAAGAGAAGCTGGTTTTGTTAGGTCCAAATTTAATATGATTTAATATTAACGTTGTCCCAATTGGGATTGCTTCAGGAACAATTAAAAGATGCTCTAGAGATAAAAACAATTGACTGCTATCAATGTATTCAGGCATAGGTGGGCAAATCTTATTACCCAAGGAATCCTCTAATTTAAATTCATCAAAGGGCTCAAAAGCCATTATTTTCTCTCTGATACTATTGTATCTTGGGCTAGTATTAGCTCCGTCAGTTCCAAGATCCCAATAAGTAACCGCATCTAGATCTGAAAATCCACAGAACTGTTTTAATATTACAGCAGAAATAAAACCTGATGCATGCCATCCATTCCAGCAGTGTAAATAGACAGGACCTGCATGCTTGTCGATAGCACTTTCATAAATCAATTCCATCATCTGCCTAATGTGTTCTCTGTCGAAGTAATCGAATTGTGAATAGGTAAGATTATTCTCTGTGTTATTTACACAGTTACAGGATTTGCTTTTTTCAACAGACTCCCAATTGGTCCTATATAAATAGATTGAATGTGCAAACCCTTCATTACATAAATTCTCTAATCCGTCATTTGGTAAAGGGTTGCTGTTTTTTCTTTTATTTGTTTTGTGATAATAATTATTAGCGCCACCTCTATATGCCACGCCATGTAAGATGGGTCTTAAATTTCGTGTTCCATACAATTCTTTAAAACCGTCTCCCCTGTTGTCTACTATTTTAGTTAAGAGATCTTTTTCATTATATCTTTCTATATAGTATTCATTAGACATAATAAATTCTGGCAGATATATTTTAGGAGCCAAACCTACTGAAGGGCATATTTCTGGTATATCCATTAGCATTAATTCTTCAGGGCTATATAATGAATCTATATGATAATTAACACTATCTACTTTAAGTGAATCATAATGGAACATATGACTCAGTGGAAGTTGATTTGACCACACGAAAATATGACTGCAGAGAAATAAAAATGTTAAGACATATCTGACCATGTTACAAAAATAAACGTCAATTTACTGGAGGAAGGTGATTTCTGTATAAGTTATTAACAACTAAGTATTAAGGAGTAAGTATTAAAAACGCATTCTAGTAGAAAATGTTCGCTTTATTGTTTAATACATATATTAGTTTGTTCAGTGAAGAAATTAAAAGCATTAAACCCACCTTCTCTACCAACACCAGATTCTTTAACTCCACCAAATGGTGTTCTTAAGTCACGAACTAACCAACAGTTTACCCAAACAATACCAGCCTCTAATTGTTGTGTTAGTCTTTGCGTTCTCGATAAGTTTTCAGTCCATAATATACTACTTAACCCATACTTAGTACTGTTTGCATATTTCACAACTTCATCCTCTGTTTCAAAAGGAGTTATTGTAACAACAGGCCCGAAAATTTCTTCTTGATTAGTTCTGCAATTATAGGGAAGGCCTTCAATGATAGTAGGGGCTAAAAAGTACCCATTTTCACACCTTCCTTTGAGTTCAATTTTATGTCCACCAGTTAATACCTTGCCTCCTTCTTTTTTAGCTAGTTCAACATAGGAAAGAATTTTTTCCTGATGCTCCTTGGAAACTACAGCACCTATTTTACTTTTAGGGTCTTTAGGATCACCAACGACAAGGTTTTTTGTTTTTTTCACAAAAGCATCACGAAACTTATTATAGATAGATTTTTCAATAAAAATTCTAGAACCACATAAACAGATTTGCCCTTGATTAGCAAACGAGCTTAGCATTGTAGTTTTTAAGGCATTGTCAAAATTACAATCTGCAAAAATTATATTTGGGTTTTTGCCCCCTAATTCTAAGCTTAGCTTTTTAAACATTGGAGCGGCAGTTTTGGCTATTTCTGCTCCAGTTTTAGTGCCGCCAGTAAAAGAGATAGCTTTGATTCCTGGATGGCAAGTAATTGCTGCGCCTACTTTTTGCCCATAACCATGAACTATATTTAAAACACCTGGAGGAAGGCCAGCCTCCTTACAAATTTTTGAGAATAGATAAGCTGTCATGGGTGTTATCTCTGAAGGCTTAGCAACAATGGTATTACCTGTAGCAAGAGCAGGAGCTATTTTCCAAGTAAATAAATAAAGCGGTAAATTCCAAGGCGAGATACATCCCACTACACCAATTGGTTTCTTTAAAGTATAGTTAATAGCCACATCATTTAACTGATGGCTTTCAGATCCATAATGTAAGATACCTGTTGCAAAAAACTCCATGTTACTTGAAGCCCTTGGGATATCAACTTGATTTGCTAGACTAACTGGTTTACCATTATCAACAGACTCCGCTAAAGCCAATTCAACAGCATGTTCTTTTATTTTAAGCGCAATGTCTAGCATAATTCTTGACCGTTCTTCTTTAGAAGTGCTGGACCAAATCGGAAAAGCTTTTGCTGCGGCTTGATATGCCAGATCAACATCCCTTTCATCTGAATCTGGGATTTGGCTATATATTTCACCTATTGAGGGGTCGAAATTAGCTATCCATTGATCAGAAATTGGAGATTGAATTTCTCCGTTAATGTAATTTAGAATTTTAATCATTTATTCTAATTTATCGACACCCATTCTCTTGTAATGCGCTATAGGCAACATTGAATGCAGCCATTTCCTCTTCATTGTCTTTTATTTTATCTAGAATATTTTTATATAGATTATCACAAGAATCAGCCAAACTGTATGAGGTGGAATCTAGCTTTTCATGTTTTAACCTAGTCCAGCAATTACATAATTTTGTAGCATCAGGATGTTTAGGAGCGCTACAAGAAAAACCTGCAATAAAAATTAATATTGTAAATAGTTTATTCATAGAGTAAAAATAAAAAAGGCTGTCAAATCTGACAGCCTTTTATAAAATAAATTAAATGAAGTTTAGTGAGATTCTTCTTCACCACCTTCTTCAGCTTCGTCACACTTAGCTGCTTTGTACTCTTTTTCAGCATCTTCTTCAGAAATTCCTTCTGCGAAGCAAGCTTTAATTTTATCTTCATCTTCACCTGCATCTTTTACACAAGTACATAAATCACCACCACAAGAAGTTACTCCAAACATACCTGCAATAGCTAATAACATAAAAATCTTTTTCATCGTATACGATTTAATTGGTTAAACATTAGAAGCAAAAATATAAAGTTTACTACTATTTCCAAATAAAATTAGTTTTTTTATCTGAAAATCGTCTTAAATTTTATGATCTTTATGAAATTAGCGGCAACATCTTGTGTAATAAGTGTTTTTAACAAAAAGGTAGAAGGCTCATATAACAGCTCTTTATGTAATATATGAACGCCTTCTTTATACTCATCAATATAAGTTAAATTACCATGATCATCATATCGATAATTAACTTTAGTTGTAGGTGTTTCGTTGTTGTTTTTAAAAGCAGAAACAGATTTAAGTAAGCCATGCTGATTGTACTCATATTTTATACTTGATCTTTTATTGTTTATCAGTAATCTTTTTGATAATTCCTTTAAATAACCCAAGCTATCATATAAAGATTCATGTTTTTCATAAATCCTTCCATTGTTGTTAAAAATGTTTTTAAGTAATTTATTTTTTTGCTTGCTGTATGAGTAGGATTCATTAATGATAGTATATTGCTTTCCTAATTTAAAATTATATCTATTCCCACTTGCATTTTCATCTCTACAATAAGTTTTTTTCATGAGAAGAGCATTTTGATCATACTCATAATTATAAGAATAAAATCCATGAGCATCATTGGTTCTTTTTGTAATAAGATCACCTGAATTTGAATAGAGATACATGGTGAAGGTAGTATCAGTTTTGTTATGCCTTTTTACTGAGCTATACTGTTTAATTAATTCCCCCTTTTCATTAAAATCAAAATGATACACCAGGTTGGTTTTCTTAATCGCACTCAGCTCTTTTTTTGTTGAAATAACCCCATGAATAGATTTTATTTTATTGTTTTTTATAAATAAGGTGTTAAAAAACGGATCATCATTAAAAACAAAAGCCCTTGAGTTGTCAATTAATTGTGTAAATGAAATGATTGGCAATAGGAATATTATAAGAAAAGAAAAAACCTTCATTAGATTATTTATATAAGTCATTGATCTTTTTGGCGGTGGTTGAAATATCCTTGGCTAATGATTTTGGCTTTAGTATTGTAACGGCATCACCAAAACCTAAAAGTGTCATTTTAAGCTCATATGACGGGAGAAGATAATAGCTAAAAGAATATTCTCCATTTTCTAATTCTTTACTTTGCTGGGTGTGATGTAATGGTTGAGACAATAGATATTTAGCCATTACCTTATTTGCTTTAATAACTATATTTTGTGGCTCGCCATCATAAGTAGTAATCCCAATAGAATATTTAAAAAATAACTCTGGATTAAAATTAGTGTCTAATGAAAAAGTAGTTGATAAAGCCATAAAATCAGTCATTCTATCCAGTCCAAAAGTCATGATCTTATTTTTAATTTCACTATTACCTATTAAATACCATCTGTTTCTGTATTCTTTTAGCAAATAAGGTTGGACCCTTCTTACAGCACTTTTTTCACTCTGATAACTCTGATAAGTAAATTGAATAGATTTCCGTTGTTTTATGGCATTTAAAATGGGTTCAAGATATTCATTGCCAACTACTGTAGGTTGAGTCTCAAAGTGAAGAATATCGTCATTAAAATTATGATGATTATTGGCTGAAAGGTTAACCCTGTCAAGGATCTTATCAATTGCATATTGAAATTGACTAAAAAGCTGAGTGTGTTTAAACTGATTTAAAATACTTGTAGCAGCTTTTATAGCTGAGATGTCAGCATCAGTAAGAGGAATGTCATCCATGCTAAAACTTGAATCTGAATAATAATAGCCTCTTTCTTTTCTGCTATAAATAATTGGTGCGTCATGCTCCATTCTCATAGCGAAAATGTCCTTTTCTATTGTAGAATGACAGATGTTATTACCTGTTGTAGCTCCAAAAAGCTCTTCTTCACAAGCTTGTCTTAGCTCCTCTTTTGAGGGGTAAGGCTGGTATTCATTCCTAATGCATCTATCAAGAACTCTATACCTAAGAAGAGCATTTTTAATTACAGGCATATTGTTAGTTTATGTTTTCTGCTAATAGTTTTTCAATGAGTTCATTTATCTCATTTGTATATTCTTTATAATATTTATCGGTTCCAGGCCCGTAAAAGCCACTATGTACTTTTTTCACATTGCCTTGCTTATCAAGAATTATGCAAGTTGGAAATGAAGTGACATTTTTAATAAAAGGCAATGTCTTTTCAACCTCTTTTTTTGAAGATTCACCTGCGATCAAAAATTCATATTTAGCATCAGCATGCTTAATTAATCGTTTTAAGTTTTCACATTTAGCTTTGAAAGTATTTGGCTTTTCATATGCAAGACAGATTATTTCTAATCCCTCTTTATTATATTGATCATATAGGTTACTTAGAAAGACAGTTTCGTCCATGCAATTTGGGCACCAGGAGCCAATAATCTGTATAATGGTCACTTTGTTGCTAAATTCAGATGACGGATAATTAATAATAATACTATCTAAATTTGGAAAGGAAAAAACAATGTCTTCATCAGAGCGTATTGAAGTTATAGAGTCGGGATTCTGTAATTTGAAACTCACATTTTTCACAGCCTCCCATTGTTCTTCAAAGTGATTTCCAGAATAAAACTTACCAATTAACCTTTTATTTTGATGAATTGCTTTAAATAAAAAGGCATGTGAGCCATCAAAACATGATAATAATAAAGAATCTTTTTTTACTACCCCTTCTAAAAACCGATAATCACCTGTTTCTGTTATAAAAGTTCCAGAAACAGCGCTACCTTTTTGTTTAAATAAACCTACTGCCTTATATTTTGTAGAATCTGAATTCCCAAAAGTAACTTCCCACTCTCCCTCTATGTTTGAAGTTGGAGGATTAGTAAGTTTAAACCTAGAAATATCAGTTCCCTGAAAGGTAGCAAGAAAAGGCATCTTATAGTCTTTACTTTTGGCGTAATTATGCCAAAATCCAACTATAGAATCATTGCTAATAGAAAAATTGAATAGGCTATTAAAAACAGGCATTTTAATTTGATAGGTATTATTTATCTGTTCTAAATCGGCAACTATTTTTTCTTTATCATTTATAAATGTTACTGTATTGTCTAACACAGAAAAATTAAAAGGGATAAAAGTTGAACTATCTATAAAAAGTTTACCTAACCAGGCCCCTTCCTGAATAGCTTTCTCTTTCAAGATTAATTTACTTGCGCTATTTGCGCTACTTTTCTCAATACATGAAGGTTGAATGTATAGTAAAGCAAAGAGCAATAAAAAGGAGAAGATGTTTTTGCTAAAGATCAATGCTAATTAAAATTTTATAGTTCTATAATAAAAGAAAGCATCAAATTTAAAATATTTAGCAGTAACATTATTGTTTAAATGTACTTCAATTTAAAAAGAAATTCCTCCACGCAACCATTATTTATTATATTGAGTCTATAATGAGAGAAGAAAACCTTAACATGTCTGATGATGAATTGGTTGAACAGTGTCTTGAGAAGGATGTTAAAGCTCAGAAATTATTGTTTCAGAGGTTTGCGCCAAAAATGATGGGGGTTTGTTTAAGGTACGCTAGCTCTTCAATTGAGGCTGAAGATATGCTACAAGAAGGGTTAATTAAGGTTTATGAGAAGTTGAAAATGTATTCAGGCAAAGGTTCTTTAGAAGGGTGGATAAGAAGAATTGTTGTGAATACAGCTTTAGATATAATAAGAAAAAACAAAAAAATGAAATTCAACACTTCAATTGATGATGTTGAATATAGTTTAAAAAAGGAACAATATATTATTGAGAATTTAACTGTTAATGACCTTATGAAAATCTTACAAACTATACCTGTTGGTTACAGAACTGTTTTTAACATGTATGCAATAGAAGGATTTAGTCATAAAGAAATAGCTGAAGAATTAGGCATTTCTGTAAGTACTTCTAAGAGTCAGCTTTCAAGAGCCAGAACAGTTTTAAAAAGGATTATTGAAGATAACGATTTGCTATAATGAAAGAGGGAGATAAAAATATTGACCAATTATTTAAAGAATCATTTGATTCTTTTGAGCCAGCTGTTAGTGATCAGCTCTGGTCTAGAGTATCGGAGAATATTGCGACTAATTCTTTAGGGGCAACTTCAGGTGCATTAGGTGCTTGGAAAATTGTTTCTATTGCAGTTACTTGCGGGATAATTGGAGCATCTATTGCTTGGGTTTATCAGGAAATTAAAACTGAAACGAAAAAGCATCCACAAACTGAAAGCAATGAGTTAATCGATGAAGTTATAAACACTAGAAAAATTCCTCTCAAAGAAGTTATTTTTACGGAAAATCATCCAATAGATGAACAAGACCCTTTAGTTAAAGAAAATACAGCGCCAGGCACAGAATTTGAAATATATTTCAATGAAGAGCAAAAAGGAGAGGAAATAAATAATTCAAAAAATCAGCCATCTTCAATTGTGAACTTATTCCTAACTCCAAGAACAAAGGTGTTAAATAATGAAAAGAACAACGTCAATCTAAATTCTGAAATACAACCCTCTAACACTCAAGTAGAAATTGCAGAGGTAATAAAAAATAAATTAAACCCGGTAATTAAAGCATCAGTTTCTGGTGGTTATGTCCCACTAGTTGTTTCTTTTCAACAAACCGAATTGGCAGATGAGGTGGTTTGGGATTTTGGTGATGGGACAATTTTAACTGGTAATTATGTAGAGCATATTTTTAGAGAGGCTAAAGAATATACTGTTAAGGTTACTATTAAGGATAATGATGGAAAAGAAGCAATAACAACTAAAAATATATCAGTAAAAACAAGATGTATTATTTCAAATGTTCCAAATATTTTTACACCAAATGGTGATGGAGAAAACGATCTTTTTTATGTTCAGGGCGAGAATATTGAATCTTTTTTCATTCAGGTATTTAATATTGAAGGAAAGGTTGTTTTTGAAACAGATTTTCTAGATGCTAAGTGGGATGGAAATGACGCAATAGGGCAACAACTTTCCAGCGGTCAATACTTATATTTCATTAAAGCAATTGGTGAGGATGGGAGTGATCTGTCAAGAACAGGTACTTTAACTTTAAAAAGGTAATATCATAAATTTACGATTACAAGGAATTAACAATCCAGTATGAATCAAATCTATTGAATGATTTGAAAAATAATTGATGATTAGATTAATTTGGCTAAGTGTTTAGGTTACTAGGTATATTAGGGCTCATATTTTGTCAAATTCTTTCATTTTCTCAGGAAGAGATGATTAAGTTGTCGATTCTTCCAAAGGCAGGAATTTATAATGACAGTGTCTATATAGAGATAAAAGGGTCGGGTGAGATTTATTATACATTAGACGGAAGGATTCCTAAAGCAAGTTCAAAAAAGTATAATAATAACGCGTTCTATATTAATGAAAGTACTGTTTTAAGGGCAGTTCAGTTGTTAGATGGAAAGGTTATTAAAGAAAAAACAAGTTCTTATATCATTGGAAGAGAATTTGATATGGCAGTGATTAGTATTGCTGGAAATCCAGATGACTTTTTTGGATATACCAATGGTATTTTTTCAAAAGGATGTTGTGCCGATTCAATGCCGCCATTTAAAGGGGCTAACTTTTGGAAGAAATGGGAAAAGCCAATTAATATAGAAATGTTTGAATCAGATGGTGAAATTGCATTTAATCAAAAGGCTGGAGCAAAGGTTTTTGGTGGTTATAGCAGGGGAATGCCTATGAAATCATTAGCCATTCATTCTAGAAAGAGCTATCAAAAGAAATATTTTAAGTACCCTATTTTTCCTAAAAAGGAAATAAAAAAGTACAAATCATTTGTGTTAAGAAATTCAGGAAGTGATTTCAACGTAACTCATTTTAGGGATGCCATGGTTACTGACTTAACCGCGCCATTGGGAATAGAGATTCAATCCTTTAGACCTGCTGTCGTTTATATTAATGGGCAATATTGGGGTCTATATAATATGAGAGAAAAAATAAATGAACATTATCTAAAAGGTAATTGTGGAGCCAACCCAAATAACATTGACTTTATTCATCATAAGAAAGATATTGTTCATGGTAGCAGAAGACATTACGACAGAATGTTGAGCTTTATGAAAAACAATTCCATGGCAAAGACAAAAAATATAGATTCATTGTCAAAACTAATGGACATTAACAATTTTATCAACTATAATATCACTCAAATATATATTGACAATGGAGATGCAGGTGGAAATATTAGATTTTGGAGACCAAAATCAGATGATGGGAAATGGAGATGGATTCTATTTGACACTGATTTAAGTTTTGGTAGATCGAATTGGAATGCTCATAAGATAAACACCCTACAAAAGATGACAACATTTAGCGATGAAAGATGGCCCAACCCCTCATGGTCTACATTTATCATAAGAAAGTTACTAGAAAATGATAGTATAAAAAACGTGTATATAAATCGTGTTGCAGATCATCTTAATACAATATTCAGTACTGAAAATGTTTTGATGAAAATAGATTCTATAAAGGGATTATTAACAAATGAAATGCCTTTCCATTTAGAAATATGGAAAAGTAACAGCATGAGTAAATGGGATAGAAATATTTCTATTCTAAAAAAGTTTGCTACAAAAAGGCCTTCATTTTTAAGGAAATTTACTATGCAGAAATTTGGAATTTCTGACACTGTCAATGTTCAGGTTTCAACAAAAGAAAATGGAATGGTAAAACTAAATAGCATTTTAATAAAAGACACATTCAATGGTGTTTATTTTAAGGGAATCCCTATTTATATTGAAGCAATCCCTAGGGATGATTACATATTTCACCATTGGGAAGGTATTAATTCCAATGAAAATCCCACTCATATAAGCCTTAATGATTCTATAAAAATAAAACCAGTTTTTCAATTTAAAGAAAGAAGTAAGTTTGCTAATAAAGTGGTTATTAACGAAGTTGGAATTCATTTAGGGTCAGGTAAAAAGAGTTACATTGAGCTTTATAATAATAAAGAAAAAGTAGACCTTAATAACTGGACACTTAACATAAATGGAAAGAAAAAAAACTTAGGCGATACTATTCAAATAAAGCAATCAGGATATTTTGTTCTTAATTGGAAAATAAAAAGTAAGGTTAAAAAAAAGAAAGCAACTAAAATATTAATCCAGCTGTATGATAATGATGGGTTAAAGGTTGATTCATTATTTTACGTAATTGACCAAAGCGTAAATACGAAAAGCAAAGATTATGTGGTTATAGAAAAAATGTACTCTAAAAAAGAGACATCAAAAGAAAATTTACACTTGTCTTTTAATTCAAGTCCAGGGAAAGTAAATTATATCACTTTATTGAAAAATAGTGAAGCTATATCATTTTGGAACATATGGACTATTTTAAGCCTAATTCTTTCCTTAGTACTTACGGTTACAGCAATAAATTTTTTTATTAATAGAGGGAGATGAGAAAATCAATAATTACATTACTTTCATTAATAGTTTTTGTCAGCATAAATCATTCTCAAATTGATCCAGACATTGAAAAAACATTAAAAAAAAGAAAGGAAAACATAAAGAAGGATTCAACTAAAAACAACGTTGGCGCCTTGGTGAATTTAGGGTTTAATAGAGTCGGTCTATATAATTGGGCTGGAGGAGGGCAAAACTCAATATCTATTAATGGCCTAGCTAGCTTTTATGCTTATCACACTAAAGGAAACTCGACTTGGGATAGTAATTTAGACATTGCTTTTGGGGTAATTAGAACAGGATACGGACCAGATGTACCTTGGTTTAAGAATGATGACAGGATTGAATTCAACTCTAAATTTGGACATAAGGCCAATAAAAATTGGTATTATTCTGGACTAATTAATTTCAGGACCCAATTCACCTATGGATATAATATGGTTGATGACAGGATAGTGAATAATTATTTTTCCAATTTCTTCTCCCCTGCATATACAATAGGCGCTTTAGGATTTGATTATAAGCCTAATGATAATTTTACTTGTTTTATTTCCCCAGGAACAATGAAAATAACATTTGTAATGAATGATTCATTGTCTTCAATTGGTGCTTTTGGAGTAGATGAAAATCAAAAGATAAGATCAGAATTTGGTGGATATTTTAAAATGTCTTTTTTAAAAAAAGAGCCATTTGACATTAAGGATTTATCATTTAAGACTAATCTTTCATTATTTAGTAATTATACGAATCAGCCGCAGAACATTGATGTTACATGGGAAACATTAACAAGCCTGAAAATAGGCAAAGTTTTTTCTTTAACACTTTCGACTTATTTAATTTATGATCATGATATTGAGATCGCAAGATTTGAACAAAATGGAGTTGATCCAATCTATCTTACAAATACCGATGGTTCTTTTCATCTAGATGCTCAAGGAAATAAAATACAAAAGACAGGTCCGATTACACAATTTAAGGAAGCAATGGGAATTGGGGTAAGCATGAACTTTTAGGAAGATAGCCAAGACTCAATTTCATCAAGCTGAATAGCGGGAATCTCCAATTTATTTTTCTTTCGATAGCCATTGAGCTTTTGATGGATTGCTGTAGGCTTAGAAGACTTTAAAGCAGCTGTATCTGTAAAACCAGCTTTATAAACATGCTCAGCCCATAAATCATTTATACCCATAGCCTTAAAAGCATCAAGGTCTGGGCCAGTATCCCATTTTTCAGGCTTCATTTGAGGAAAAAATAAAACTTCTTGAATGGAGGTTTGATTAGTCATGAGCATTACCAATCGGTCAATACCGATTCCCATTCCAGAAGTTGGAGGCATTCCATATTCTAATGATCTAACAAAATCTTGGTCAATTAACATGGCTTCATCGTCACCTTTTTCAGCTAATTTCACTTGCTCTTCAAAGCGTTCTTTTTGATCAATTGGATCATTCAATTCTGAATATGCATTAGCTAACTCTTTTCCATTGACCATTAATTCAAAACGCTCAGTTAATTCTGGATTATCTCTATGCTTTTTACACAAAGGTGACATTTCAACAGGGTAGTCAGTAATGAATGTGGGTTGAATGTAATTAGCTTCACATTTTTCACCAAATATTTCATCAATCATTTTCCCTTTGCCCATGGTTTCATCAACCTCAACATTAAGTTTTTTGCAAGTTTCTTTAAGTTCTAGTTCGTCCATTTTTGAAATATCTATTCCTGTATACTCTTTTATAGAGTCAATCATAGAAATTCGTTTAAATGGCCTTTTAAAGCTTACTTCATTATCCCCAATTTTAACATCGGTCGTGCCAAGTACATCTAAACAGATAGTTTCAAGCATTTCCTCGGTAAAATCCATCATCCACAAATAATCTTTATAGGCAACATAAATTTCCATTTGAGTAAACTCAGGGTTGTGAGTTCTGTCCATGCCTTCATTTCTAAAGTCTTTAGCAAACTCATAAACACCTTCAAAGCCCCCTACAATTAACCTTTTTAAATAAAGTTCATTAGCAATTCTCAAATATAATGGAACGTCTAATGCATTGTGATGGGTAATAAATGGTCGAGCAGCAGCTCCACCAGGAATAGACTGAAGAATAGGTGTTTCAACTTCTAAATATTCTTTTTGGTTTAAGAAATTTCTCATCGAAGCAATAATCTTAGACCTTTTGATGAAAGTTTGTTTGACATGGTCGTTAACTACTAAATCAACATACCTTCTTCTGTATCTTAATTCAGGATCTGTAAATGCATCATGAACCTTACCTTCTTTATCAATCTTAGGCAGAGGAAGTGGTTTCAAGGATTTAGCTAGTAAGGTAAATTCTTTAACTAGTATTGTTATTTCACCAACTTTAGTTTTAAAAACCACCCCTTTTATTCCCAAAAAGTCACCAAGGTCCAGCCACTTTTTAAAAACATCATTATAAAGAGATTTATCCTCTCCAGTACATATTTCGTCTCTATTAAAATACACTTGAATTTTACCTTTTGAATCTTGAATAGATCCAAAGCTGGCCTTACCTTGTATTTTTCTTCTAACTAGCCTACCTGCAATACAAACTTCTTTCCCTTCTTCATAGGATGAAATTAGGTCATTTGAATAATCACTTACAGGATAAAGATTTTGGGGAAATGGCTCTATACCATATTCTCTTAGCTTGTTTAAGCTCTCACGTCTAATAATTTCTTGTTCTGAGTGGACCATTTTAACTAATAAATAAATTCCACAATAGTGGCATTAGCTTTATAAAAAGAATCAGGATGGTATTATCTCACAAAGATACTACCACTAGAGACAGTTGCCGACAATGGATTAACACAAAGAATGGGTATTTGCATTTCGTTTGTGATCAAAGCTTGTTCATATGTATTACCAAGCATACCCATCAGAGAATTTTTTTGCAAATTCATAATAGAGATAAGATCGGCATCTACATCAGAGGCAAGGTTGATAATTTCCTTAACAAAATTTGATCCTTTTTTAGCAATATGAGCTTCTGATTTTACATTTTTGCTGGCAAGGTATTTTTTCGACCATGCTATATTTGCTTTTAAGCGAGTTTTTATGAACGAATCTGTTTCATAAGGAGTAATCAGATGAACTTCTGAGTCAAAATAATGAGCCATACTACTAACAATTTCTAGCTTTTGTTTGGTTTCATTGTGAAAATCCAACGGAACAATGATATTGTCATATCCTGAAGGTCTCATGTTTTGTTTTTGTACTACCACAAAAGGAATAGAAGAGTTGGTGATTACTTTTAAGGCATGACTTCCCACAACTTTTTGCCAACCACTTGCTCCATGGGTGCCCATAATAATAAGCTGGGCTCCAATTTCTGATGCAGCCTGATCTATGTCATCAAATATGTTTCCTATTCTAACAATAGAGCTAACAGTAACATTAGCAGCAAAAGAACGAGCTACATCTTCTTCTGAAGATAGTTTTTTTGTAGCTTCAGGAATGTCTTCTTTTTGGCTAACTACATTTAAAAGAACAACTTCTCCTTTTATTGTTTCACCCAATCTAGCTGCATGCTGTATTGCAGTATGTGCAACTTCAGTAAAGTCAGTAGGAACTAATAGTTTGGTTTGCATAACGTGTCAATGTTTTTAATAATCCTAAATTAGATATAAATTTTTTTCCAGGCAACAAAGGTATTAATTTATCGGAGTAATTTAACTGAATAATTGACTTGAAGCACAAGAAAAACAAAGAAGGGAATAAAAAAATGGATGATTATTATTGGTGGTGGGTAATTAAAAAAGCTATTTATTACAAGTATAAGTATTCCAGAAAACAGCAACTTAATAGTGGTTAATAGCATAAAAGCATTAATAGTCCATTTTGGATTTATAGCGTTAATTTTATTAAAGATGGTTATATATAGAATGTTCCAACTGAAGAAAAACAGATAAACGAGTAATATTAGTTTTAATCCGTAGAATGAAGGAACTAGATAAACTGTAAGTGCATGAATGATAAAAAGTACCATTCCTACAAATAATGATTTATATGGCTTTAATTGTGTCATTGGTTGATTTTCATAACTCCCTTATAAAGTATATATAAACCCATAAACACCCCTAGTAAGGATCCTATAATAGTATAGACAGGCGTATCATTATGAAAAACAGCATCAAGATAGTCTCCACCAAAAGCGCCTAAAAAAATGACTATACCCATCTGTAAGCCTGAATTAGCTAGCCGAAGTGCTAATTTTTCTTTTCTATTTTTCTTGATCATTCCTTAGAGAAGCAAAAACTAAATTAAGCAGATTGCTCTTGTAGTTTTGACGAACTTTCTGGTTTAGTGGGTTCTGATAAGTCTTCTTTTATCATGTTTTTAAGTATCCCACCCATGCTGCAACTACCTGAAAAAACTGCACCAGGTTCAATAGAAAGTTTAGTAGTTGAAATATCACCTTGAAGTTTTGCAGAAGCTTTTAAAGTAAGCAATTCCTTAACATTGATGGTTCCGTTTAGAACACCTTCTATATCAGCATTGTTACAAGTTATATCACCTTCAACTTTACCTTCTGGTCCCAAAACTAATCTTCCTTTTGTGTTAATGGTCCCTTTTAAAAACCCATCAATTCTTATGTTCGATTCAGAGTTAATCTGACCTTCAATAGTGGTTCCTTCAACAATTCGGTTTAATCTATCTGGAGAGTTAATATTTGTTTTCAATTTATTTTGATTTTCTTTATTTGTTTTAAACATATTCTAATATCAAATTAGGATTACAAAGATACAACATTTAATAATTTATTGGGATTCAGGTTATTTCAGGTAATTATTTTCAAAAAATAATAGATAATCCTGTAGGTTTTTTTCCAAATAGAGGGCGGCTAGATTTTTATCACTAATTACAAAAAAATCATGATTGGTATTAATAGATTTAAGCTGGGTTTTATTTACTTTAAATGCGGTGTGGTAGTCTATTGCACCACTTACATTATTGAATTGTTTTACAAGAATTAGCTGATCGGTACTATTTAAAAAGCTGCTTGATGTTTTAAGATTTGAGCCTGAAAATGAAGCTTTGTTAAAATTGGAAATTTTGACTTTTAGGGAGTTTACATTTCCAGAACCTTTTGGCACATATAGAGCGAAAAAATGAGTTTCACCTGAGTTATAAATAAAATTACTATTGCCGCTTTCTGCATTCTCAATAGATTGAATATTCCTTAATTTATCAAGTAATTGTTTAGCAGGAGCATAAAATTCTGTTGATTTACAGTTTTGAACGGTATAAGCTAGTGCATTTTCAAATCTAGTCGAGTCATTAGTTAAGTTTTGACTATAGCCTTTGGAAAGAGCATTTAGATAGCTGTACTTACACAGATATACATTGCTAGAGTCGTTAGTGATAATAGAATCGGTTTTATTTATTACAATTTCATATTCTTTATTTGTGAATAGGGCATATATATTTTTATAATAAAGCTCCTGTTTTTGCTTTTTTAACCTTTGACTCTCTAAATAATTAGGGTTTAGAATCAGTTGTGCATACTCACTATTTTTATAATTAGTAAGGATTTCGTTTTTATAAGTATTAGATTGTGAAGTTTTGCCTTGTTCTTTATACAGGAGATAAAGTTGATACAATCCAGCAATTGCTTTATTTTCTGGTAAGAATTCTTTTGAAACTCTTTCGTACAGTTTTGCAGCTTCTGCCTCATCATTCAAAAGATGAAGGTAAATAGATCCTGCATCATAAAGCGAAAGCATTAATTCGTTTTCAATTGATGCTACTTTTCCTTCATCTCCACAGGGGAGTTGATCTAGATAAAAGTCAATAGTTAGTTCTTTTAACGCCAAAGAGTCATCTGTATAGTTGGTAGACAATTCCAAAGAACTAGAATTCTTATCGGACCTTCTCCAGTTATCTTCTAACTTAACTTGATCCCCCCATGTTTTTTTAAAGTCATTAAATCCAAGTCCTCTTAAGTTGTCATCCCACATAAAAAGCATACCCCCCGAATTGCCAGGAGGTCTTTTATCATTACTGGCAGAATTAGCTGCCAACATTTTCATTTCTTTTTCTTCTTGCTTCCTTTCAAGTTCCTCTTTTTTTTCATCAATTATATCTTTAATAATATTGAGCACCTCTTTTTCTGGTAATTGACAGAGGTTCAAAATACTATCATTTAAATAAATAATATCTAGATGAAAAATAAGATCCTTAAGGTTTTTGTTTTTGCTTTCAATCAGCTTATAGTTTTCATGTTCTTTAGGAATAACACTCATGCAATTCTCAAAATATTCATGTGCTTTTCTGTAGTTTTTGACTTCGTAATAAAGATCAGCTAATCTTATATAGGAAGTTGTTTTTTGATAAGCATTCGAGACGCTTGTTTCAACTGAAAGCTCTAGATATTCAATTCCTTGCAGTCGATTATTTTCTTTAATTTCTATTTCTGCAAGAGCATAATATATCTGATCAAAGTAATCAATATTTTTATCATCCTTTAGCATTTTAAGCAATTGATTCTTAATGCTTTTACTATCACTTCCTCCAAAGGCCAATGCCCTGTTGATTTTGGCCTGAAAAGCCATTTCGTAATCAGGGTTTCTTTTGACTACTTCCGCATATAGATCGGAAGCTTTGCTGTCTTTTAAACGGTGATGAATTTGAGCAAGAATAAAGATTAAACGAGTTTTAAACTCTCTAGGGTGCTTTAAAAGAATTGCTTTTTCTAAAACTTCTATGGCTTTAGGAAAATCTTCGGTTCTAATGTAAAGATCTGCCATGGTTGGGAGGATCTTATTTATTAAATCATCTGGGAATTCAGGAGGAGATAAGTTTTCTTTTTTCTTTGATGATTTTATTCTTTTAGCGGGTGCTTTTTTAAGATTAGCTAACTTCTTTTTTTCTTCTTCTTTGAGAAGCGCTAACTCTTCTTTTTCTTTTAATAAGTCAAGTAAAATTTCTTCAGCAGTTAAATAATCTTGTATTTCAATTAAAGTTTTAGCCTGCCAGAATTTTGCTTCATAAATAATAGCTTCAGTTTTATATTGATTTTCAATGTATTTGAATTTTTCCATTGCACTCTCAAAGTCTCGCTTGTAAAATTGAGCCCACCCAATAGTTATCCAGTTGTCATCAATCCATTTACACCATTCAGCGTTACTATTTTTGCCCCTTTTTTCTGCGGGCATAGAATGACGACCTATTACTATTTCACATTTTGCTGCTGCAGTATCCATTGGAGCATATAGACTTTTAGACTCCTCATTATTTGCATAGACATAAATGGGGATGATCTCATGGTAGTTTTCAGCTCTTCCCTCTTCAAATTGAAGCATAGATTCTTTGATAATTTCATTGGCATTAAAGTAGCCATTATACTTTGCTGTAGTGTTGTGGAATGCTCTATTAGGAAAAGCATTTTTTTCCGTAGAACAGCTCAAAACCCCTAGAAAGCTAAGTACTATAAAGAGAGATCTAATGATGTTTGATTTATGTGACAAATTCAAAAACTTGCAATATTAACTACAAAATCCTAAAATTATTTCATTTTTTATCATTTTCCTTCTCAGGCTTGCCTTGAATTAATAATCTATCTATAAAGTCAAGGATATTTTATTGATATTTGCAGTAATGAGCGAGGAAAGTTATGACATAAAAAGGAACTGGCTTAAAAAACTTATAGAATATCTTCGAAAAAAGGTAAAGGTCATTATCGTAAGTAAAGAAACTTATGAGGAAAAAAGATCATTTGATTTATCTGTAATAATGCTTTTTGTTTATTCTTTATTTGCTTTTTTAATTCTAATTGTACTATCCTATTTAATAATTTCTTCTACTTCTTTAAAACAGATGATTCCAGGATTTCCGAAAACAGTAGATGTTGAGAGAGTTAAACAAATTGACAAGAAGAACTTACTAAAATTAGCAGAATATGAAGATAAAATTGACCATTATGAGAATTACTTCAGCAATTTATCTATCATATTAAATGGTGGAGAAATTTCAGAAGAAGTCAATAAAGCCGATACTTCAATAGTCAACCTAAACAATGAAGAATATAATTTTGATTTAACGGAGAATGATTCTTTATTGAGAATTAAAATTGATGATCGTGAAAAATATGACATTTCAGTTTTTTCATCAAATAATAGGTTAGAAGAAAAATTGAATGGCGTTTTGTTTTTCCCTCCATTAAAAGGTGAAATAACGAATAATTTCCAGCTAAAAAGTGGCCATTACGGTGTTGATGTTATTGCTTCTAATAATGAAGCTGTAAAGGCAATTTTAAACGGAACAGTTGTTTATTCTGATTGGAGTCCAGAAAACGGTCATGTTATTCATATACAACACGCACAAAATCTGGTCTCTATATACAAGCACAATTCATTTTTACTTAAAAAAACTGGAGACTTAATTAAGGCCGGTGATGCTATTGCAATTGTTGGGAATAGCGGTGAACTTTCAACTGGACCACATTTGCACTTTGAGCTATGGCATAACGGCATACCTTTAGACCCTGAGAAATTTGTTGTATTTGATTAAATCTTTATAGGTTTTTTATTTTAAGTACAATTGTTTAAATTTGCCGACCATTTTAAAGCAAATGGAAACACTAGAAGATTTTAAAATATTGTTTTCTAGCTTAAAAGATGGAGAAAATAGGTTTGATTATAGATTAGACCATTCGTTCTTTGAGGCTTTTGATTTTACTGAGGTAATCAGTTGTGATATAGCAACCGAACTTATCCTTATAAAAACAACTTTATTATTGGATCTAAAGTTTGAATTAAAGGGTTCTTATAGTACCAATTGTGACAAATGCCTAGGTGAATTAGAGGTATTGTTAAATTCAAATTTTAGACAGATTATTAAATTTGTTGACCAAGAAGATGCTAAGGATGAAGATGTTTTATTTATTGAGAGAACAGCGTATGATATAAATGTTTCACCCTTTATATTTGAAGATTGTTTGCTTAACTTCCCTAAAAAACAAATACATAAAGTAGGGGAATGCGATAAAGAAAACATACAGGTTCTTAATCAATATTTGTTGATTGAATCCAAGGATGAAGAGTTGAAAAATAGCGACATATTGGATCCTAGGTGGGAAAAATTAAAAGAATTAAAGAAATAATAATAATAAGTAATTAATACGTAAAAGTATGGCACATCCTAAAAGAAAACAGTCTAAAACAAGACGTGATAAAAGGAGAACTCATTACAAGGCTGAGACACAGCAATTGGCTACATGTCCAACAACTGGTGAAACTCATGTATACCATAGAGCTTTTTGGTCCGAAGGAAAACTTTACTATAAGGGTAAAGTAGTAATGGAAAAAGAGGCTTCAATTTAGAAGCACTTTAATTTTCCAACAATCAATTAATTTTATTCCTTGAATATCGGGATAGACATTATGGGGGGTGATTATGCCCCAGAAGCTACAGTTCTTGGTGCAATTCAGGCCAGGAGGGAGTTTCCTAAAGATCATCAGATTACTTTGATAGGAGACTCTGATGCCGCTAAAGAGATTATAAAAAGAGAAGCATATGATGTTTCTCTTTTTGAGTTTATACATACTACTGAAGTCATTGAAATGGCAGATCATGCCACAAAAGCAATGAGGAAAAAGCAAAATAGTAGTATCAGTATAGGATTTCAATTATTAGGAGAAAAAAAATTAGATGTATTTGCAAGTGCAGGTAACTCAGGTGCTATGCTTATAGGTTCTATGTTTTCAATAAGACCAATAGGAGGAGTGATAAGGCCCTGTATTACTTCAGTATTACCTAAAGAATCTGGCGGTGTAGGAGTCATTTTAGATGTAGGTATAAATGCAGATTGTAAACCTGATGTACTGTATCAGTTTGCTATTTTAGGATCATTATATGCCGAGTTTGTTTTTAATATTAAAAATCCTAAAGTAGGGCTTTTAAATATTGGTGAAGAAAAAGAAAAAGGTAATTTACTAACTCAAGCTTCTCACCAATTAATGGCAGGATCAGAGGATTTTAACTTTATTGGAAATGTAGAAGGAAGAGAAATATTTGAAGACAAGGCAGATGTAATTGTCTGTGATGGATTTACAGGAAATGTAATTTTAAAAGAAGCAGAAGCTTTTTATACTTTATTGAGGAAAAGAGGATTGATGGATGAATATTTTGATAGATTTAATTATGAGATCTATGGTGGGACTCCTGTTTTGGGAGTTAACGGCAATGTGTTAATAGGTCATGGCATCAGTAGTCCAAAAGCGATAAAGAACATGTTACTTTTGGGACTTGATTTGGCAGAAGCGGATCTTCCAAATAAAATTAAAAAAGCTTTCAAATGAATCAGATAAAAGCAGCAATAACAGCCATTCATGGTGTAGTCCCTTCTAAAGTGTTAACAAATAAAGATCTAGAAAAGATGGTTGACACAAATGATGAGTGGATAGTATCAAGAACTGGAATTAAAGAAAGAAGAATCATTGAGAAAGGTAGAACACTTTCTGATCTTGGTGCAGATGTAGTTAAGGGGATTTGTGAAAAAAGAAAAATATCGCCTTTAGAGATTGATTTAATTATAGTGGGAACCGTAACTGCAGATCATCGTTTCCCTAGCACATCAAATATTATTTGTGACAAAAGTGGAGCTAAAAACGCATGGGGGTTTGACCTTAGTGCGGCATGCTCGGGTTTCATATATACCCTAGTTACTGGGCAACAATTTATTGAAACAGGTAGGTATAAAAAAGTGATTGTAATTGGAGGTGATATAATGTCATCAATTGTTAATTATGAAGATAGAGCAACCTGTATTATTTTTGGTGATGGAGCAGGTGGAGTGTTGCTAGAGCCATCAGATGATGGCTTAGGTATTCAAGACTCTATTTTAAGGGCAGACGGTAGTGGTAGAGATTATTTAATTCAGCAATTAGGAGGTTCTGCAGATCCAATTACAAAAGAAAATGTAGGTTCACCTGAAATGTATGTCTATCAAGAAGGTAAATCTGTTTTTAAATTTGCTGTAACTAATATGGCAGATGTTTCCGCTGAGATAATGGAGAAAAATAACTTATCAAGTGATGATGTGGCTTGGTTAGTTCCCCATCAAGCAAATCTTCGAATAATTGATGCAACAGCAAATAGAATGGGCGTGTCTAAAGATAAGGTAATGATCAATATTGAAAAATACGGGAATACTACTTCTGGAACCATTCCATTGTGTTTATGGGAATGGGAAGATCAGCTTAAAAAAGGGGATAATATAATATTAGCTGCTTTTGGAGGAGGCTTTACATGGGGCTCTGTGTATTTAAAATGGGCTTATTAAATTCCTTCATTTTTTATTTTAATCTTTGTACAACTATAAAATTTTATACCTTCGTTGTAGAATTATTTTTTAAATAAATCAATATGAATCTAAGTGAAATTCAGGAACTGATTAAGTTTGTCGCTAAAGCTGGCGTAAATGAAGTCGAAATAGAAAAAAAAGATTTTAAGCTATTAATTAAGTCTGATTATTTAGCTAAAAAGAAATCTAATTTTAAAGAGGAACCAACAATTGTTCAGACTGTACCTGTTGCATCTATTCCCGCAGCAGCAACTCCTATTCAGGAAATAGCTGTTCAAACTGCTTCACCTGCGACTGAAACCGAAGGTAAATCTAAAGAAGCAAGTGAGGAGGATAATTATATAACGATTAAAGCACAAATGATAGGCACTTTTTATCGTGCTCCAAGTCCAGATAAGCCAGCATATGTTGAAATAGGGGCAACAATTAAACCAGGTGATAAAATCTGTATTATTGAAGCGATGAAGCTGTTTAATGATATTGAATCTGAAGTAGCTGGAAAAGTAATTAAAGTACTTGTTGACGATGCTTCTCCAGTAGAATTTGATCAACCATTATTCCTGATTGACCCTTCTTGATCATTAGATCATTTCATTAAAAAGTCTATACTATGTTTAAAAAAATATTAGTAGCAAATAGAGGTGAAATAGCCTTAAGGATTATAAGAACTTGTAAAGAAATGGGTATTAAAACTGTAGCTGTTTATTCAACTGCAGATAAAGAAAGCCTTCATGTTCGATTTGCTGATGAAGCAGTTTGTGTAGGGCCTGCTGCAAGTACAGAATCTTATTTAAAGATTCCAAACATTATAGCAGCAGCAGAAATCACTAATTCAGACGCTATTCATCCTGGATATGGATTTCTATCTGAAAACGCTCAATTTTCAAGAATATGTGGAGAGCATAAAATTAAGTTTATTGGAGCAACACCAGAACAGATTGAAGGGATGGGAGACAAGGCTTCCGCTAAGGAGACAATGAAAAAAGCGAAAGTACCCACAATACCAGGTTCAGATGGGTTGTTAAAAAACTTTGAAGATGCTAAAAAGACTGCTGCTAAAATTAAATACCCTATAATGTTGAAGGCCACAGCAGGCGGTGGCGGAAGAGGAATGAGATTATGTAAAAATGACGTTGAGCTTGAAGATGGATGGAACTCTGCTAGACAGGAATCAGCGGCTGCTTTTGGAAATGATGGCATGTACATGGAGAAATTCATTGAAGAGCCAAGGCATATAGAAATTCAAATTGCGGCAGATCAATATGGAACAGTTTGTCATTTATCGGAACGAGATTGTTCTATTCAAAGAAGACATCAAAAACTAGTAGAGGAAACGCCTTCTCCTTTCATGACAGATGATTTAAGAAAAAAAATGGGAATAGCAGCAAAAAAAGCTGCTTCAGCTGTAAATTATGAAGGTGTAGGAACAGTTGAGTTTTTGGTAGATAAGCACAGGAATTTCTACTTTATGGAAATGAATACAAGGATTCAAGTTGAACATACTATAACAGAAGAAGTTATTAATCATGACTTGATCAAAGAACAGATCAAGATAGCTAATGGAGATAAAATATCAGGTAATGATTATTATCCTATGCTTCATTCTATTCAATGTAGGATCAATGCAGAAGACCCGCATAAGGGATTTATTCCTAGCCCAGGAAAAGTCACTAGTTATCATGCTCCTGGTGGACATGGAATTAGAATAGACACCCATGTATATGCAAGTTATATGATTCCACCTCATTATGATTCTATGATTGCTAAGCTGATCACTGTTGCTCAAACAAGAGAAGAAGCCATCACTAAAATGAAAAGAGCTTTAGAAGAATATATTATTGAAGGGGTAAAAACAACTATTCCATTTCATATCCAATTATTGGAGGACAAGAAGTTTCTTGAAGGAGATTTCACTACTAAGTTCATGGATACATTTGAAATTAAGTAAGCTTAACCCAGCTGAACTTCTTTTAACGTTTCAATTCCCTTTTGAATATTATTTATATTCTCAAATCGAATCCTAAGTTTGTTGTTTTTTTCACTTATTACAGGCCCGTTTTTTTGAACTTGAACGTAGCTAAGAATTCTTGAAAACTGTTCAGAGTCAAAATAGTTAGAGTTTTTATTAGTGATAAAGTTTCCTATTAATAAGTTGTTCTTGAGCACTAACTTTTCAAACCCAACTTTTTTAGCAAGCCATCTTAATTTGAGGGTGTTGATTAGCTCAATAGTTTCTGATGGAATTGGTCCAAAACGATCAATCAATCCATTTTCAAAATCCACCAATTGTTCTTCAGAAGCTATTTGGTCAAGTTCTCGATATAAAGAAAGCCTCTCTGTAATTTGATTTACATAGTGATCTGGGATAATTAGTTCCATGTCAGTTTCAAGGGTGCAGTCTTTTACAAATTCAGTAGATTTAGGGTCTTTTTTAAAGATTGATTTAAACTCATTTTCTTTTAATTCCTCTATAGTTTCGTTAAGGATTTTTTGGTAAGTTTCAAACCCAATTTCACTTATAAAACCACTTTGATCAGCACCTAGTAGATCTCCAGCTCCTCTTATATCTAGGTCTCTCATGGAAATATTAAAACCACTACCTAAATCCGAGAATTGTTCAATTGCTCTTAATCTTTTTCTTGCATCATCTGTTATGTGCTGTGGAGGAGGTGTAAATAAATAAGCAAATGCTTTTTTATTAGACCTTCCAACTCTGCCCCTAAGTTGATGAAGATCACTTAATCCAAATTGATTGGCATTATTAATAATAATGGTATTGGCATTAGGGATATCAATACCAGACTCAATAATTGTTGTAGCTATTAATACGTCATAAAGACCTTCTATGAAATCAAGAATAATTGCTTCCAACTTTTTACCGTCCATCTTTCCATGACCAATTGCAATTCTAACATCTGGACATAATCTCGAAACCATCCCTGCTATCTCTTGAATATTCTGCACTCTGTTGTGTACGAAAAACACCTGCCCACCTCTTTGAACTTCATATTGAATAGCATCTCTTATGGTTTCTTCTGAGAAAGACTGAACGATGGTATTGACAGGGTGTCTATTTGGTGGTGGGGTGTTTATTATTGATAGATCCCTTGCGTTCATTAAGCTGAATTGTAATGTCCTTGGAATAGGAGTAGCTGTAAGGGTTAGTGTATCTACATTAGCTTTAATGGTTTTTAATTTGTCTTTTACACTAACGCCAAACTTTTGCTCTTCGTCAATAATTAATAGGCCTAAATCATTAAAATCGACATCTTTTCCAATTAATCTATGTGTCCCTATAATAATATCTATTTTTCCTTTTTTAAGGTCAATAAGTGTTTTTTTAATTCTAGAAGAAGATTTAAACCTATTTACATAATCAATACCACAAGGAAAGTCTTTAAGCCTTTCTGAAAATGTTTTGTAATGCTGAAAAGCTAATATTGTAGTAGGTACTAAAATGGCCACTTGTTTATTATCTGCAACTGCTTTAAAAGCAGCTCTAATGGCAATCTCTGTTTTTCCAAAACCTACATCTCCACAGACCAATCTATCCATAGGGGAAGACTCTTCCATGTCCTTTTTTACTGCTATAGTGGATTTTAGTTGGTCTGGAGTATCTTCATAAATAAATGAAGCTTCTAATTCGTTTTGTAAATAACTATCTGGAGAAAATGAAAAGCCCTTACTTAGTTTTCTTTCAGCATATAGCTTTATTAGGTCAAAGGCAACTTCTTTGATTCTCTTCTTGGTTTTTTGTTTAGCAGTTGCCCAAGCAGGGGAACCTAGTTTATTTAATTTTGGCTGCCCTCCATCTTTAGAAGTAAATTTACTGATCCTATGTAAGGAATGAATAGAAACATAAAGAATATCGCCTCCTTTATAAGACAACCTAATTGCTTCTTGATTTTTGCCATTAATTTCAATTTTTTCTAATCCTGAAAACTGTCCTATTCCATGATCTATATGAACAACAAAATCTCCCTTTTTAAGATTATAAATTTCTTTTAGTGTAAATGCGGCTTGTGACTTTTTATATCCTTTTTTTAATTTAAAGCGATGATATCTTTCAAAGATTTGATGGTCGGTAAAGCAAGCTATTTCAAGGTCTTTATCGATAAATCCCTCGTGCATTCCAATATTCAATGATGAGTACTCTACATGCTCTCCTATGTCATTAAAAATGGCTTCTAGTCTATCTAATTGAGAGGTCTGTTCAGAAAAGATTAAATTTTTATACCCATTTTTATTGTAATCTTTAAGGGTGTTTAAAAGCAGGTCGAAGTTTTTATTAAAAGAGGGCTGAGGTGAGATATTGAAGGATACTTTTAAGGTAGGCTCAAAATAGAAACGACTCCCAAATTCCAAAAGAGAGAAAGTTTTAATTTGAGCTTCATAGTTTTCTGAATTTAAATAAAGCTCATCAGGACTTAAATGATCAAGAGGGCTTTCAATTTTTTCAAAAATATAACTGGCTTTATCATACCCTTTTTGAATTTTACCTTTAGAAAGCTCAATGTCTTTTAACCAAATCTTTGTATTGTCTGGTATATAGCTTAGAAAGGGAGCTCTATTTTCAAGCATTTTCTTAGTTTGCACATTAGGAACGACTTGAATTTTGTTTAAGGTTTCGATAGACAGCTGATCTACAGGATTAAAGATTCTTATTGACTCAACGGTGTCCCCATCAAAATCAATTCTATAAGGCAAGCTGTTACTAAAAGAATAGATGTCCACAATTCCTCCTCTTACTGCAAATTGCCCAGGAGAATATACATGATCTGTTTTTTCAAAATCATATTCAATTAAAAGT
>Ga0206679_10000451_pt1 | contig 33729 bp, 51 predicted proteins | sample M110012015metaG_FD_155464 | JGI IMG/M metagenome (GOLD analysis project Ga0206679, IMG submission 155464) | Ammonia-oxidizing marine archaeal communities from Monterey Bay, California, United States - M1 100m 12015 | ecosystem: Environmental > Aquatic > Marine > Intertidal zone | place: USA... | reverse complement strand
ACGGTGGAGCAAGGCTGAGTTAGCTGAGTTAGGAATTAAACCTTACTCTGTTACAAGAGTCAACGAGAGGTACTACTGGACAGGTAACGTAACCAACGTAGAGACTGACGGCTCAGTAGTTGGCACACCTGAAGCAATAGCTAGAGATGTTGACAAGCTCAAAGAAAGGATGCTAGGACAGATTAACTCTCAAGTAACGTCTAAGCAAGGTGAGGTAGATTGGTACTGGTCAAGAGCATCTAAAGGTGGTAAGGCTGTACCAACAGAGATTGAGACATACGCCAGTGCTATCTATGCTGACCAAGTAACCAAGGAAGCAGAGGTAAATGCTTTGACTACCTTGGAAGATATTATGGCTTATGAGGCTACTCCGTACACACTGGTAACTAAAGTAACGCACACGTCTGAAGAAGGTGTTGAGACATACGGACCTGAGTTAAACGACCCAGTAACACAAGAGATTAATATGGTAACAGGTGGCTGGACAGCTAATCCTACAGATGAAGTTGACCCAAGTTTTGTTTCACTGACCAAGGTGTAACGGATGAGTCAAGATAAGTGGCATTTAAGCAGGTCAGTAAGTGTCAGTCACCTAGTGACAACAGCAGCCCTAATCTTTGGAGCATTGATTTATATAACAGACATCGGTAAAGACATTGCTGTTCTACAAGCTAACCAGAACAATATGCAACTGCAGATTATTGATATGCAGACAGACAACAAAGAGATGTTTGCTAGGATTGATAACAAGCTGGATAGGATGATTGAGATTATCCACAGCACCCCAATACGATGATGAAGAAGATTAAACGATACCTACTACTATTAGCCATTGGCTCAACTGGCTTATTCGCTGGCTATAGCTGGTTAGAAGGTGTTGTTACAGATGCTTTCATCACAGTGGGTACAGACCAAGTAGAAGAAGTAGTTAAACAGAAAGCAGAGGACAGACTAAAGGAGAAACTAAGTGGCTTGCTCGAGGACGCATTTAAGTGAAGATAGACACACCTACACTATTAACCTTACTTGGCATTATTGGGGGAATTGTGTTCACTTACGGACAATTAACCAACAAGGTCAACAGCCTAGAGTACCTGAAAGAACTATCAGACCAGAATATGAACAGAGTAATTGTACTGGAAACGAAGATTGAGACAGCACAACAGGCTTATGAACTATACACAGGGAGTCAATAATGATAACCATACTAACTAACGCAGCACCAATACTACTGGGGTTCTTTGCCAAACTCTTAGCTATACGCAGTCAGGCTGCAACAGACGGTCAGAAGCTAATGCTTGAGTCGTTTGCTGCTAAGAACAAGTCTATTAACAAAGCAAGAGACGCTGCTGACAAAGAGTCACCAATGGCTGCTTGGAACAGAAGGTTCATCATCTTTGCTATTCTAGGTTTAATAATATTCACGCAAGTAGCACCAGTATTATTCAACGTAGAAACTGTAATACCTACAGTAAGAGAAGGCTTTAGCCTACTGGGTTTTACTATTACACCAGACCAGATTGAGTACGTAACAGTACGAGGTTTGATTAAATTTAACGAAGTATTTGCTTGGGCAACTATGATTGTAGAGTTCTACTTCGGCGCACAACTAGCTAAGGGCAAATAACAAACAAAAGGAAACTAATATGGCAACAGAAGATTTAACAGGTACTAAGTACCTAAACAACCTAAACTCTAGCAACCCCGCGAGTTCGGACGCAAAGTCATTTGGTGACGAACACCTTAGAGGTATTAAGAATACTCTTAAGCTGTCTTTCCCGGGCATCACTGGTGCTGTTACAGCCACACATGAGCAGCTTAACCACACTGTCGGTGTTACAAGTGCTATACAAACACAACTAGGTGCGTTGACAACATCAGTAGGTACTAAGCAAGCAACCCTTGTAAACATTACTGATACGACAACAGCCAATGGTTTTGGTACACGTACAATCAGTACCTCTTCCCCTAGTGCTGGTTCTAATGGTGACGTACATTATCAGGTATAGTAAATGACTATTAAGGTAAAAGACGCAGGTACATTCAAGGAGGCTGAAGAGGTTCACATCAAAGATGGTGGAACTTGGAAGCGTACTAAGAAAGTACACGTAAAGGATGGAGGTGTTTGGAAAGAAGCACATCGTAGTGTGTGGTCTTATACTGTGTCCTCTAATACTAATAAGCTAGACTTAGACGAACTAGCAGGTATTGACAAGTTCTATGATGTAATAATAACTATTAACTCTGGGGTGTATGTATATTCAGATGACCCTACAGTCCCTGCTCTTAAGACAGGCACAGGCTATGGTGGAAACCTGACCATTATAAACAACGGCTACATATATGGTGGTGGTGGAGCAGGTGGAGCAGGTGGTGCTGGAAATGGCTCTGGCTCTGGTACAGTGAACAATGGTGGTGCTGGTGGTACAGGTGGTTCTGCTCTTAGTTTAGAAACAAACATAACACTTACTAACAATGGCTCAATCCTTGGTGGAGGAGGTGGTGGTGCAGGTGGTGGTTCAGCCTTCCACGAACACTCTGTCGGAAATGAGGATATAACAGGCGGCTCTGGTGGTGGCGGTGGTGCTTCATATGGAGCTGCTGGTGCGGCAGGTGTTGCGGTAAGTGATAACAACACCAACGGTAACATTGGCCAAGCAGGTGGGTTTAACACTTACGGTACTGGTGGTGCTGCGAAAGCTAACATTCACGGTCACGCGACTGGTGGTGCTGGCGGAAATGGTGGTGCACAGGGTCAGGCTGGCTCTAACGGAAGCTCTGGGAGTGGTGGTGGAACAAGTGGTGATAAAGAAGGCTCAGGAGGTACAGGCGGTGCTGCTGGAACAGCTATTGTAACTAACGGATATACATATGCCTAGTCAAATAACTAAACTGAACCTGAACGGTATTAACACAGACATAAGTGTCTATGAGCTACCAGAGACAACATGGACTAACGGCAATAATATTGTATTTGATAACGACCTTACAAAGAAAGCAACAGGAACTGCTGATGTCTTTGGCAGCACCTCCATAGCACCTTATTGGTTGTTACCTTTTCAGTCTGCAAGCCTATGGTTATATGCAGGTGCAGCGGCTATATATAAACTCAGTGGTTCTACACACACAGCTATAACAAGAGCAAGCGGTGGTTACACGGCTACACAAGGTGACTGGAACGGTGGTGTCTTAGGTGGTGTTGCTGTGTTGAATAACGGAACAGACGCTCCACAACAGTTTGGCTCTGCTGCTGCTGCGTGTACTGACTTAAGTAACTGGACAGCCGACTCAAGAGCAAAAGTCATTAGACCTTTCAAAGAGTTTCTGGTAGCTTTGAATGTTACTGAGAATTTTGGTACAGCTTCGGTAGCAGAGTACCCTTACAGAGTTATGTGGTCTAATCCTGCTGACGCTGGAAGTGTTCCTACTTCTTGGGACTACAGTGACGCAACAAAAGACACTGGTTACGTTGACCTGTCAGAAACTGACGGTGTTATTATTGATTGCCTTCCTTTAAAGGATTACAATTTCATTTATAAAGAAGACAGTGTGTATAATATGTCCCACGTAGGTGGTGCTTTTATATTCAGTTTCTCTCAGGTGTTCTCAGAATCAGGTATTCTCTCTAGGGACTGCGTACAGTCTTTTGATGACAAACATTTTGTTGTTGGAGTAAATGATATTTACATACACAACGGACAAACTAAACAATCAGTTGCTGACAGAGTTATTAAAGATGAAATATTCAGTGCTATAAACAGCACACATTATAAGAATACTTTTGTCACTGCTAACCACAAAGACAGTGAAATGTGGGTTTGTATTCCTTCTCAAGCAAGCTCAGGAGAATGTGACTTGGCTTATGTTTGGAACTACTCTACTAATATGTGGTCTAAGAGAGACCTACCTAGTGCTTCTTTCATAGCACCGGGTATTGTAAATGACTCTAGTTCATACACACAAGACTGGGACTCTGATACTAATAGCTGGGACTCTGACGACACAGACTGGAACTTTACAGGATTCAATCCTACACAAACAGCACTTCTTATTGCTTCAACAAACAGTAAATTAAGAAAGGTTGACACGTTCCAAAACTCAGGCTCTGATTATTTATCTTGGGTAGAGAAGACTGGCATGTCTCTAGGTACTACCTTGAATAAAAGCATACAAAAGATTGTGCCTCATATAGAAGGCAACGGTTCTGTTGATTTCTATGTAGGAACAGAGAGTGTGCCTAACGCAGGTGTATCTTGGAAAGGTCCTTACAGTATTACCCCGGGCACTCACTCTGATATACCGGTAAGAGCTAATGGTAAGTACGTCAGTGTTAAATTACAATCACAAGACTCTAACCACTGGAGTTTAACTAACCTAGAGCTTCATTGGAAGCCTTCAGGTAACAGAGGCACTGGTGTATGAGTATACGCTATACAAAAAACCCTGTTCCTGATGACATAAAAGACATACCTGCTTATTTACAAAGAGAGCTTGAGAGAATATCCTTTGTTATTGGTAATATTGCTGACGGGCATATGGAAGTTTCACACGTAGCTCCTGTAAGACCACGTGACGGTGACATAAGGTACGCAGATGGTACTGACTGGAATCCGGGACACGGCAAAGCTTTGTATTATTATGACGGTGTTGACGGACACTGGCACAAGATTCAGTTTACACACGCATGATAGAAGGTGTCCTGTCAAAGGACGTTGATGTCTGGTGGCCTTACGTTGAAGAATACTTGATTTCAGCGTTGAACTACGGACTAGGCGAGTACACTATAGAGGACATAAAGAAGTCCTGTATAATGAAGGATATGCAGCTCTGGGTAAACTTAAGTAACAAGGTAGAGGGTGCTTTCGTTACTAAAATAAATACATACCCTCAAAAGAATATACTTGTTGTTTTGTTACTAGGTGGTAATAACTTCAGCGACTGGAAAGACGAGGCAGATACATTGTTATCTGCATTTGGAAAAGAAAACAACTGTGAGTACGTGCAGTTAGCTGGTAGAAAAGGCTGGAGTAAGGTACTACAGAACTTGAACTATAAAGAAACAATTAAATTCTATACTAAGGAGCTAAGCTAATGTCATTCGGTGACTCTATAACTACTACAAACTCAGAGCCGTGGGAGGCTTCTCAACCCTACATTAAGCAGGGCTTTGGTGAGGCTGCCAACTTATATAACAACTTCACGCCTCAGTTCTACCAAGGACAGACGCAGGCAGGCTTTAGTCCTGACCAGCTAACTGCGCAACAAGGCACTAGGAACTTCGCGGTTGAAGGTGCTCCTAATGTAATGAACCCTGCCTTGGGTGCATTCCAATATGGTACTTCAGACCAAGTACTGGATGTGGCTAATAACCCATACGTGACTGGCATGGCACAGGCAGCAGCAGACAGGGCATACTCAGGTTTAACACCTCAGCTTGCCGGTATCCGCAGTGGTGCTGTACAGTCTGGTGGTTATGGTGGTAGCAGACAAGGCATCGCAGAAGGAGTAGCAATGGCTGGTGCAGCAGACGCGGCTACACAAGCAGCAGCAGGTATTTATGGTAATGCTTATAGCCAAGGCCTTGGACACCAACTAGGCACGCTTGGACAGGCAGGTAGTCTTATGAATACAGGCTTCCGTCCATACCAGCAACTACAAGCCAGCGGTGCACAGCAACAAGCAAGAGAGCAGGCGCTTATTGGTGATGCACAAGCACAACACCAGTTTGAACAGAACTTACCTTACAACCAGCTACAACAGTTCCAAGCAGGAATAACCGGCCTCAGTCCTTTGATTGGTAATGCTGGTATTACAACTACTACACAACCCGGTCCTAACCTTATGCAAGGCATTGGTTCTGCTGCACAAATATACAGCAACCTAGGTGCTCCGGGCTGGGACAGTATATGGGGAGGTGAGTAATGGCTTACACATACGGACAAGGTTTAAGCAACACAGGAGCTGCATATAACTTATGGGGTACTCCAGCCTCAGCACCTAATCCATATTACACGCAAGGTCCTACATATACTAAGGGCTTGTATGACTACAGCCCACAGCAAGCAGAAGCACAGCAACAAGGTCCTTCTTCTCCCAGTATAGACAGGACAGGCATGGAAGACATGACAGCTAAGCAAGCTGCTTGGTGGGCTGAGCGTATGGGGTTAGGTGGTCTACTTAGGTATGGTTCTACTGATGGTTCTGGAGTACCTATTGAGGACATCGCTGTTGGTTCACCTTCATATCCTAACACAGCTCCTCCTTCTATAATGAACCCATACCCATTCCAAGAGTATACAGTTCCTTATGGTTCTTCAGAGGACTCTTTGTTAGGTAATAACCCTGATGTTAGGAGTGAGACAATCAATGAGGATGGTACAGTTACTTATCAAGTAGAAAGTTCTCCTGTTGACCCAAGAGCGGCTGCTTTTGTAAACAGTCCAGACTTTGACTCTAACTATACTAACGGCACTATAGGTTCTGTACCCGGCTCTAACCCATATACTAATAATATATTCCAGTTTGAGCAACTAAACAGTCAGTTCCCAGAGGCCAATAGAGATTATTACATTAACGAAATAGACTTCTCTAGTCCAGAAATAAGAGGTGCTTATGCTGAAGACCATTATAGTAATGTGTTTGAGCAGCCTACTGTTTATGACCCATTCGATTGGTTCTAGTACTGATATGGCAAGCCTGTTTGATGATTATAACGAAGATGATATATACAACGCGTTTAAATTTGCTGAGACTGGTTCATTTAACAACCCTTGGATACGTACAGTAGCACGTAAGACACCGGGAGGCAGTACTGCTTTTGGTCCTGTTCAGATTACCGGTGGTTTGTTGGATGACTTCTATAAGAATGAACGAGGTGTCTGGGATAATAACCAAGACATCGCTTCTAAGTTAAAAGGACAAGCCACATTGTTTAACCATTTTGGTAATGAACCTGACAGAGCTGGGTTCGGTGAAGGCTTGTTTGACTACGGTGGTACTGGGTTTGGGTTTAATGATGAAGAGAAAGGCCAATACAAAGTATTAGCCCAAGACATGATGCGTGATATGTGGAAGAAGAATAAGAACAAAAAGAATGCAGTAGATGAATTCATTAATGCTTGGAGAGGTAAGACCAAGGATGAGGATTCAGATTACTATAAGAGATTTAATAAATATTTAAGGAGTTTATAATGAGTTACTGTAGCATTAATGGTACACCAAGTGCAATAGGAAGAGGTGCTTGTGAGGCGGGTGGTGGTACTTGGGTTGAGTCTGGTAAAGAAGGTGCTAGTAACTTTGACACAGTGAGTGGTTATGTATCAGACTATTGGGAGAACACACCTGCTTGGGAAAAGGCCCTAGATGCTTCTATGGTTATTCCCGGTTTAGGTTTGATTGGTCTTGGTGGAAGGGCTGCACTTGCTGGTGGCAGAGCTGCACATAAACTATACAAAGGTGTTGACCTAGGTAAGAAAGCTAAGAAAGTCAAGTCACTTACTGACCCTTTGTATAGAAGCCAAAAACTTAGTAAATCAGGTAAGCCTGTATATAAAGCAGGTAAGCCTGTATATGGCGGTGTGTCTCCTTTTAAACTAGGTAATATAGCTTCTGTAGGTGCTTATCCTTTCCTCGCCTCTAAGGCGGGTTCATCACAGCCTACCGCAGGACCATCCTTCCTGACTCAGGAACAACAACGTGCTCAGACGGTTGACCAAAAAGCACCAGAAAAACCTAAGACAATAGCTGAGCAGATGAAGACTAAAGACTACTGGATGCAGCCTATGAGTGGTGCTCCGGGTGATACGCGTCTAAGCCGTATTGGCAGGCTTATTGGTGAGATGGGTACTGCTCCTCACTTACGCAAAGGTAGTGTATCTGATGACTTTGCTAAGAGGGCTAATGAGGCTGATGCTGTAACACAACGCGCTGCTGCCGCACAGTCTGCTGGTTCTACAGATTTTAAGACTATACCCTACACCAGCTTCCGTAAAGAAATGGGTGGCTACTTCGATGAGAATGACCAAAGTTTCTTAGGTTTCGGTGGTCTTAGTGGTGAAGAGCAGGATAAGCTTGTTAATGAGATGTACTTATTACACCAACAAAACCCGGATTTGAACATATATGATTTACCTGCTCTCCATTCTCTAATGAAACAAGCAGAAGAAGAGAAGAGAAAACAACAAGGCTTATAATAATGGCACTTACTCCCGAAGAACGTGAGGAGATAACGAGACAGTTCAGGGGTTCTGGTACTGGTTCTTTGTCTGCTATACAAGCATCTGTACCTCAGTATGGTGTACTACAATCAACAGGTGCTGAAGCACTTGGTGACATATTTGGCGCAGACACAACGAGAGTTGCAGACTTCCGTAAAGCACAGGAAGAGAAGCTACAGCAATTCAACCCACAACACGCAGGAAGATTCTTAGAGTCTGAGCAGAAGCTCGACTGGTGGAAAGAGAAGGCTAGTCTTAATGCTATGAATACAGTAGCCCCAATGCTGGGCTTCACTGTGGGTAATATTCTTAAAGCCATGCCGCATCCTGTAGCTAAGGGCTTGGGTAGTCTAGTTAATTATGCTACCTTTGCCACAACCTACAATGCTAATCTTGGTGATACTATTGAAGAACACCAGCGTATAGCAGGCAGAGAACTTACTGTTGCTGAGAAAACCAAAGCGGCCTTGGTTGCCGGTGGTCTTACTTACTTAGACACCTTAGCTCCTATCAAAGGTGCAAGTGCCACGTCTAAGGCATTAGCTAAGTCTTTCGGTAAAGGTGGTGTTAGTACTGCTAGAGCTAACCTAACTAAACTAGTCAATACTAGCAGAGACTCATTACTTAAGCAGGTAGGTACTGGTGCTAAGTTCGGTGCTAAGTTAGTCGGTACTGAAGCTGCAACTGAGGCAGCTCAGAAGGCAATACAAATAGGTACTAGTGTTGACCCGTCTATACTAGGTACTTCTGAAGGCGCACAAGACATCTTTGAAGAGGCGTTAATTGCTGGTCCTACTGCTGGTATGATTGGTGCACCGGGTGCTATAGGCGAGGCACGTTCTACTAATAGGGATTTAAGTACTGCTAGAAGACTTGCCAAGGGATTCAACATAGACCAACTAAGGAATGCTAGTCCTACTAGTACAGAAACTGTTGGTGGTCTTATTGATTTACCAGAAGGCAGGGGCTACACTCCGGGAGTACAACAAACTTTCAATGAGGGCGCTGCGCTTCTTAAGAAGTACACCAATTATGACATAAAGGAAGGTACTAAATCTCTTCTTGAGGGTACAACACTTAAGCCGTTGTCTCCTATTATTTATGATGTACGTAATAAAGCAAAGACAGGTGCAGAATTCCATGCAGCTAATGAAATATTCCAAAGCATTTCTCCTACTGGGACAGGAAGTCGTGAGAAAGGAACAACAAGCAACTTCGACAGTGTAAGAGCTGTTAAGTCAGGTACATATTTAAAAGACGTAGTTAATATAATTAACAAGTACTCTAACAAACGTATGGGCCTAGGTGACTTTGGTCGTAACATAGACCCTAGTATCAGTGCTTATATTATTGCACGTCTTGAGCATAATCCTAAGAAACCAGAAACTGTTGCAGCTCTTAATGCTGCTGCTAAGAATGTGGATGCAGCTACTAGAGCAGGCATTGATGTAGACGCAGGTAAGGATGGTCTTATAAGAAAGGCACTGAACACAGCACAGAAAGACTTGAAAGAAGCTGGTGTTCCTATAGGATTTGTAGAGAACTACTTACATCGCCCTGTCAGTGCTGATGCTGTTAAACAAGACACTGAAGGTTTTGTAAGCAGTCTTATGGCATCACGTGCACGCGCTATTAGAGAAGGTAAACTAAAGGAACACTTCACACCTGCAGAGCTTGCAAAGGGTGCTGTTAAAAAGTGGGCTGATGGTATTGCACAAGACATTATAAATGGTGTTGACCCTGACCTTATAACGGCAAGAGAATTACTAGGTAAAGAGCAAGAGTTTGAAGGTACTAAACGTAAGGACTTTGAGAAGTCACGTAGTTCTGCTTGGGAACACTTAGATACTAAGTACAGAGAACGTAGTGTAGATAAGGTTCTTACTGGCTACCTGTCAAAGGCTGCTGTAAGAGTTGCTTCTGCTACAGCCTTTGGTTACAAGGCTAAGAAGCTAAGGAAAAACATTGAGACTCTTTCTAAGAAGAGAGGTGACAACTCAACAGCTATAAACCAAGAACAAATTAATAAGATTTATGATGTGTATGATGCTGTTCATAATATATATAAAAGACCAACAACAGAGAAAGAACAGAACTGGAGAGCACTTTCTAAAATAGCAACAGGTGTAGGTGCTTTCACACACCTAGGTATGGCAACTCTATCTTCTATAGTGGAGCTTGCTTGGATTGGTGAGCGTGCTGGCTTCGGTAACATGCTGGCTACTCTTCCTAAGGCACTTAGTTATACTGTAAAGGGCATATACAGAGGAGCTTCAGGTAAACACATAGAACCGGGAGAAGGTGCTCAGGCACTTGCGTTACTTGGTTACAACTTAAACCCTGAAGTCAATGAACGCTTAGACCAGTTGTTCTCTACTGATAAAAACAAACTATTGAATATGTACTTCCGTAGCCCGTTAGGTGGTTTCCTTACACAGTGGACTAACTTCAACAGGAACTGGGCAGCTCAGGCTATGCTAAGTAACATCAACAGCAGAGCTAATGGTCTTATTAGAGGTAACATATCAGACATCGAGAAGAGAAGACTTGAGAACGAGCTTCACGAGAATGGAATTAGTATTGATACCTTTAACCAACTGACTAACTTGGCACGTAACGAGGAAGGAAAGGTTCGTATTGATATTACAAACGATGCTTTCCTTGATGCTGTTATTACAGCTAATGGTAAAGAAACTACAGTGAGAGATGTGCTTATACCTTGGTTACATAAGGTTGTTGATGATGTAGTAGTAACTCCTAAAGCTACTAACAAACCTTTATGGATGTCTAATCCTAACTACGCTATCATAGCACAGCTTAAGACTTTCCCTATTGTATTTGGTAATACTGTTGTTAAGAGATTACTTAGGAAGTTAAATCCTAAGCAGTGTACTCCTGATTATGGTGCTGCTATTGGTGTGGTAGGTGCGCTTGCTGCTTCATACGCTCTGGTACACCTAGGTGAAATACTTAAGGACGCAATCAGAGACGAGGACCATGAGTCCCCTGCATTCTTAGAGACTATAGACAGAGCAGGTCTTACAGGTGCTCCGGGTATGGTCTTTGGTTCTGGTAAGTATGGTGATGCTGCATCTTCATTGATGGGTGTAAGCTTTGGTTTCATAACTAAAGCATTAGAAGATGTCATCTCTCCTTTGTGGTCTGGTGATGCAGAGGTTGACGTCAGTGATAACCTTATTGAATGGTTGGGTGAAAGCCTTGACTCTTCTATGGGTGCTGCGGGTATACACTTCAAACCTTTTGGAGGAGATGAGTAATGGCTTGTGGAACTAATATTGTACCGGGGTTTGATGACTCTAATAAGATTAAAGACCACGGGCTAGAGGTTAAGATTGAGCAGGAGATAAATGCTTTTCATGGCTCTCCTGAGAGGAATATAATTAAATTCAGCACAGACAAAATCGGAACAGGAGAAGGTGCTCAGGTTTTTGGGTGGGGTTTGTACTTCACTGACAGTGAGGGTATAGCTTCTAAGTATGCTGACCAACACCTAACAAGATTGTCTGATTCACTAGCTCCTCAAGATTTCATAGACGATTATTTCAAAAACACAGGGTTTCCTGTTAACGCAAAAACCCTAGATGACGCTGCTAAGGAATTCATATCTCGTAAAAGACCAGACACATCACAGGGTTTCAGGAACAAAATGGATGATGCTGCTGCTCTTATTCGTGAAGGGTACATTCCTAAGCAGGGTGGTGCTGTATACTCGGTTACCATCAAAGCAGGTAAGTCTAATTTGTTATTATGGCACGTGCCTTTAAACAAACAACACCCTGATATACAGAATACAATCAAGAATATAATTAAGCGACACAGGTTAAGTATAAAAGGTGAGCAGTATGGTTCTGACTTGTATCAGACACTGGCGAGAGTACTAGGTCCTAAGAAAACATCAAAGTACTTACTGTCGTTAGGAATTCGTGGTATTAAATATAATGCCGACACAATATCAGGTAACTTCTCCAGCAGTTCTAAAAACTATGTCGTGTTCGATGAGCGTCACGTTGCTATACAACAGCCTTAAGTAACTTCTGTAAGTTGACAAGACACAGCTTACTTGCTCTGTTGTCACCGCCCATTACAGTGTAGGGCTTCATCTCTTCTATTATAGAGCGTAACTTCTCGACAGGGAACATGAGACTACACTGCAACTCTCCATCCTTCACTAGATTGTGTACCCATACGTCAGCTTCGGTTGACGTTAGTCCTGAGGGTTTGCCATAACTCTCTACCTCAATACAGATGTTGCCTGTGGTTACCCACTTGTCACGCTCTGTCTTTATTTCTGCTGTCTTAGCACCTGAGAACAGCTCGTCTATGTGCTTCTCCCATTGCTGACCAAACTCTAGGTCAACGTCAAACTTCTTTCTACCTTCCCAGTCTTCTGCTTTATTCAGTGGCATCTTATAATCCTATGATTGGTTGTTGCGAATATGTAATACTTCCTTCTACTGCCCAGAACTTCCGAGCACGTACCATTACAATCTGTTTGTCATTATTATAGTACCTACCCTCGGCTGCATCTAGCACGGCCTTGATGTAGTTGTCTATGTCTGCATTATTATCACAGTATTTACCCTCGGCTGAAGCCTTGCGTTTCTTAGACCAACTCTTAGCCATCTGCACGTGGAAGTCTACCTTCACATACAATAGCTCGTCACTAGGTGTCAGCGCATAGCTGTCAAGGATTGCTTCTAGTTCGTCTCTGAATCCTTTATACTTCTTAGGAAAGTATGTTCCCCAGCGTGTAACTCTAGCACGTGATGCTGGTACTGGTGCTATATGGAAGGTTGCCTTATGCACCATAGTATTCATCCCATCCTCTGTTGTGTGTCTTAGGCTTATCTGGTGGATTACCTATGTTACCTCTATTGTCACATACATTCTCTGGTGGATAGTGCATACCCTCGCTATAACTAGGGTGTCCTTCAAACATATCATCCAGTTTCTTATTGTAGTCTCTATGTTGTTTACATAATAACAGCTCTTCATCAGTCAACAACAATCTATCTAACACCTCGTTAAAGGTGTACAGCCCTTGTTCAGTCATCTTTATTCTCCTGTCTTTTCCAGCATTCAACTATCTGGTCAGCTATGTAAGCACGTGATGTGCCTGTTGGGTATTCGTGTGACCAGTTTGATGCCATCTTCATTGCGTTGGCGTGTGTCTTAGCCTTGGACTTGGTAATGTAATACTCTTTGTACCTGTACTTAATTCTGTTTATTAATTCTTTAGTCATTACTTCCTCCAGTCTCTTTTCCAGAACGGTCTACGTGCTGTTGTATTTCTAACCTCTCGGTTACGAGCCTTATCCCTACGTAATTTATGATAAAGCTCGGATGTTTTGTCTGTCTGTACTAGGTTCTTCTTCACAATATAGTAAACGAAAGTAAGAACATATACACCCATATTGTAAGAGCGAGTCCTAGTACAAAGTTAATCACAGACCTAGCCAGCTACCTGCTAACATAAGCATTACAATACCTACAAAAACAACTAGACTAGTCTTTGTTTTCAATAGCTTCATAAGTTCATCCATCTTTCTTACCTCTTCAGTTGTTGTCGCTACTTCAATGGTCTCTGCGTCAGCGACTTTCCACAGTTTCCTTGTTAGGTTGCTCACTCTTTATCACCTTCTTCATCAGTTAAGTCTACCATCTCACATACGTTACCGGTACAAGCTAACGTCTTGGTGCTGGTTGTTGTGTCTGTCAACTCGTACTGACTAATCAGTGACCAGTCGACAGCCTTAGGCATCTTCTTAAGCAGTGCCTTGTAGTCTGCTTTACTACAGTCTTCATAAGGTGCTTGTTGGTACGTGTGGTCTGAGTGTGGTAAGAAAGACACACCACTTACCTCGTCAAAGTGTTTGTACACCCACGCACCTACTTCCATCCACTCGTGTTCTTTAACAGACACAGTAACAGATGGCTTGTGTTCACAGTAATGTCTCTGGTACGTTAGCCACAGCTCCAGTTGCTCGAGTGCTGTCCTGTCATCTCTAAGCACAGCGCCTTTAGGTGCTTCCATAGGGAACGTAAACACCTTAACACTGTCTGGCTTCATAACGTCAGCCTCGCAAGGGATGCCTTGGTCTTCCATCAACTGTGCTATAGGGTCTTTAGCATCAGCCCTTACTCGTCTTAAGTAGTAGTCGTTATGTCTTGAGTGAATACCACTGGCGCTGTCAACTAACTGACTGACTGTACCACTTGGTTTAATAGCTGTAATGGAAGTTGATTGGTTAATCCCCAGCTTCTTAGCCCACAACTTATTAGTGTCTACTGACTTCTGTCTCAGTATTGCTAAGTAGTCTGTAAGCTCGTGAGTAGTTGTGTTCATAAAAGTATTGTCCATAATACCCGTAAGGCTGACACCGAGTAGCGCCTCTTCTTCTGTGTTATGTTTCCATTTCGCACGTAAACGCTTGAGGTTGGTCAAAGATGACTGGAACGTACCCAACATAGTAGCTAGCCTAATCTTCTCTAGAATCGAATCCTGTGTATCCTCAGCTCTAACGACACACTCAGTGAGGTTACAGAACTGCCCGTCTCTTAGTATGATTTCACTACAAGGGTTACAACCAAAGTGGTGGTCAGTGTCTCTTCTTCCTACCCTAGCTACCTGCTTGACCGCCGCCTCTCTGTTAAAGATACCACGTTCACCAGACTTAGACTCATATAAAGACAACCACTCTTGCATAAAGCTATTCATATTAGGCTTCTCAGTGTAACACACGGAGTTGTTAGCAAGAGCCATCTCAGGTGTGTCTTGCCACCACTGTCCAGACTTAGCGTGTCTCATGCGGTCATCCGTAAGGTTAGACAAACTAATAAGTGCTGAACGTCTTACACCACCCACTACCACTACCTCTGCAATCTTACACATAAGGCGGTGGCACTCATAGCTAGTCAGTGTGCGTCCTTCAGCTTCCTTGAATAGGTGTACGGTAAAGTTAAACAAGTCCTCAAGAGGTGCTGGTCCACTTGCTCTGCCCCCGAAGGTACTAAGGCGAGCGCCTTTAGGGCGTATCTTGGTTAAGTCCCACGATGGAATCCTACCGTTGTACAAGAACCCTATTAACTTACTGAACGCTGTCTGCCAACCTTCCTTTGAATCAGACACCACTATTAGATTCTCAGGTGTGTCAATCAACCCACCAGGAATCCTTGGTAGTTTGTTAATGTGTTGTCTTTCTACACTAAAGCCTACACCTGTGCCGTGCATCAGGATGTATAGGCACTCATCAAATGCTTTGGGATGGTCAACACTTAGGTACGCACAGTTATAACCAGCGATGTGGTTCTTCTCTAGTGCTGGTCCTGCTGTCATTAACGCTCTCATACTAGGCATAATGTCTAGGTTAAGAACTGCTTGCTCTAGTTCCTTGCGTGTAGTAGGTGTAAGCGTGTACTCAGTGTTCTCACTAAGGTGCTTATCCATAAAGTCAAAGTAACGTGCTACTGTCTCTGACCAGTTCTCTCTTCTGTTCTTCTCCGGTAGCCATCGAGCGTAGCGAGATAGGGCTATGAAGTTTTGGTAATCTGTTGGTAGGTTGTTCATTTCTTTCCTTTTATAAATTCAATTTCAATCATAGGCTCGCCGTTCTCGTCTGTGTACTGGTAGTACACAAGCTCCCCTCTGTTGTGTTGTGCTATAGCATCGAGCAAGCCTTCTCTGTATGCTGTCCTATAAGTCCAGTAGTTAAATGCCGCACCTAAAGCAACCCAAGCTAAACTAATTAGTATGTATTCCATCCGCTTTCCTCAAAATCCTCTAAGAATCTGTCTCTCTTCTCAATCAAACGCTTTTCAAAAGCATTAAGAAGCTCCTCTGGTTCAAGCTCAAGCTCCTCACATATGAGACACACATCATATGTGGAAGCTATAAACTCTTTTAGTTCAGGCAGTTGCTTCAAAAGCTACCACCTATGTTATCAACATAGTAACTAGTAATCTTACCAGTCTGTCTAGCACTTATGGAATCATAACAGTGTTCTTTATAACCACAAAAGGCACAGTTCATGCACAACCTCTCCTCGCCTGTCTTCTTACTGAACGTGGTAGCATTAGCAATCCTCATGGGTGGTGTGTCTGACTCCATCTTGTCTTTAAGTTGTAGTATGTGTTGGTCAACACTACGGTCAAGCTCTTGCTTACATAACTTAAGGGTTGACTTGTTCTTGTTAAGTGCTAAGAAGTAGCCTGACTCCCTGTTGTCTGTCTTACCATACGCACTAAGTTGTTTTACATAACCGAAAGCATCGTCTTTAATACCATCCGCTGCAAACTTATTGTCCCAGCTCCATGCACTTGCTGTCTTAATGTCTACTAGTTCACCATCAATAGTGCAGTCCTGCGAACCTAGGATGCCCTCAACCTCGTGCTTCTTCTGTTGCTCTGTCACCTCGTGACCAGCTAACTTAACAAGTGCAACAAGTATAGCCTCGAGCACGTGACCCTGCAAGAATGTAAGGTATACACTGCCTTCTATTTCCTCAGCCTCGTAGCCCTTTACATTGTACCACTGAGCACGTTCACACCTGCCTATGCCAGACATACGTAGCTTACGCTTGTCTTCATATGGCTCGAACGCCTGCACCATTGCTTCTTCCACTTCTTTTCCTGCTTGTGCAGCGATGGTCTTTAGGTCTCCGGAATAATCCTTTGTCTTTAGAACATCATATACATCCTGTACTACTGTGTTAATTGTCTTCATCTTCTTCCTCTCTTATTGTAATCTCTATCAAACGGTTCAAATACCATTGTGCTTTCTTTAGGTCTTCTAATCCGTTCTTAAACTTATACCTTGTTATGTATTTTATCACATTCCCTTCATGGTAACTTAGTTGCTTTGCTTCTATGTATTCAATGCAACTTGCACCACCTTGGTTGTAATGGTCGGGGTTAATGTTATCCTTCATGCCTAGCCTCATAATACCCAGTAGCCCACATTATGTGTTGCTTGCGACCGCTCCTCCCTTTTAATTTCCTGTCATCTATTTTTATAAGTCCCTTGTCTTTTAAGGCTCTGTACCTTGCGGTCACCGAACTGTAACTGTAATCAGAAAGCTCTTCTCTAACATCATCAGATATACAACCTTCCTTTCTATGCTTTGATATTACACTTAGCACAATATCCTCCATTTTTGTTACATCTCCTAATGAATAAGCAGCTTCCTTGCTTGTGTCAGTACCATCAGCCCTATATAGTTTTCTAGTGTGTTCCATCCCAGCTCCTCGCTATTTTATACTCTCCAGTTATTGGACAGTTTAGTTTGTAATAATCAGTAGTACTTTCCATTGCTTCAACAACCAACTTACCTATGGCATCTGCATCCTCGGGGTCACACTCTATTTGTATCTCATCGTGTATGACACCAAGTTGCTTGTACTCTAGGTGCGTGGCTATGCTATGAAATATAACCCAAGCACGCTTAGCTATAATACTACCAGCACTTTGTAATAAGAAGTTAAGTGCTGAGTGAGGACTGCGTACATAAACCTTACGCCCATCAAGTGTATTGATATGTCCTCTCTTAGCTGCATACTCAACTCCCTTCCTTAACTTTGCAAGAGCAGGTGTGTTAGCTAGGAAAGCTTCCTTAACTTCTGCACCTTCCTCCTTTCCACCGCCCACAATACCACCAATAAGAACATCCCCACCTCCATAAAGGTAAGCGTAGATGAACCGCTTGGCCTCGTCTCTTGTTGCTAACCCTGCTGCTGCTTGGTTTGCTGTATGGATGTCACCACTCAGTATCTCTTGAGTGTAGTTGTCATCCTTCATATAGTGAGCTAAACATCTAAGCTCTAGGCCGCTTAGGTCAGCACCTACCAGCACCTTACCTTCTGGCACAGTGAACAAGCTACGCATCTCACTACCATACTCCTTACCACTGGCTGTCACCTGCTGTAGGTTAGGCTTACTGCTGGACATGCGATGTGTTACTGTTCCCATCGTATGTACCCTAGAGTGTATGCGTCCTGTCTTGTGGTTGTACTCATCAAGCCAAGACTTCACTTGCCCCTGTCTCTTTTGTAGCATCAAGTATCTCCCGATAAGCTGTGCTTCTGGTATGTCCACGTCCTTGAGTATTGTCTCATCAACCTTGGGCTTACCTGTCTCAGTCAGTTCAGTGGGCTTCCATCCATAATGTTGCAGGTGTCTAGCTATCTGTTGTCTACTACCTAAGTTGAACTCAGGGTATGCCCAGTAACCGTACTCTCCTGCTTCATTAGTGTGACACTTAAGGGCTACTTCCGCAGCGTATGCTTTAGTTCTCGTGTTGTCTTTCTTAAACCTTTGAGCAACCGGTTGTTTGCTACGCCAGACAGGCAAAGGTTTGAACACTGCTTGGACAGTTCGTTCAGCCTCTCCCAAGTCTGCGTTAATCTTTTGTAAGAGCCACCCTGCTCCTTTGAAGTCGAAGAACCACCCTGTTTTTTCTTGCTCACTACAGTACTCCTTTATTTTGTATTCTAATTGCAAAGCATCCTCGCTCAGCTTCTTCTGCTTCAGTAGCTTGTATAAACTAGTAGTTATTTCAACGTCTCTTATACAGTACTGTAACATCTCATCAGTAAACTTAGACCAGTCGTTATAGTCACCCTTAGGGAACTCGAAGTAATCACCCCAAGCCCTGAGAGAATGGCCACCATCACGTGCTGGCTTGTCAAGCTGGCTCATTACTAAGGTGTCCTCGACAGTAACACCATCAAAGTTAACACCTAATAGCTTCTTCAGCACCGGCACGTCATAGCCAATACCGTTGTGAAAAGCTATAACATCTACCTCAGTAGCAAGCCAAAGCTTAAACAAACCAAGTGTGTCCTTGTAGAAACTAGTAACCTCTTTAGTATCTACATTCTGCACAACAATACACCAGACAACGCTTGGGTCTAGGCCATCAGTTTCTATGTCACAACTAAAAGTTCGCATCTGAATTACCCACTTCTGGGTTGTGTCCTTTCTCCAACCGGCCTGTTAGTATGTTAAAGAACGCCCAGCCACCCTCGCCTGTCTGACCAGTACGTCTAAGCTTAGGTACTCGTATTCTAGTTGCATTCCTTGTGTACTCATCCTCGCTTAGCTTGTCCCGACTAAATAGGATGTTAGTATGGCACGCTTGTGGTATTGCTCCACTACCTTTCACGTCATACTCGCTGATTTTATGTGGATGACTACCATCATCAGGCTTCCTTGTGTGTGTACTCAGTATGACTGTGGCCTTGGTCTCTTTACATAACTTAATAAACCTGTCCATCACCTCTTCCACGTTCTCATTGCTCAAGTTCTTAATGGCTGTATGTAAAGGGTCTACTAGTATTACTGAACAACCCAGCCCCTTAACAAAGTACCTTATCTTAGCAAACATCTCGTCCAAGTCTATACTACCACCACCATCATTATGTAGCTGAACCTTCTTACCAAAACCAATGTCAATAGCTTCATCCATAATCGTATCTACGTCCAGCTCCTCTGGTTTCAGTAGTTGCAGGTTGTCTCTGGTGTGTACACTTACTACCTTTCTAATTGTCTCGTCAATATTATCCTCCACCATAAAGCAACCAATCCTTTCCTTTGTCTCTGTTGCAAAGTGGTATATCAGTTCATTAAGAATAGTAGTCTTACCTATACTAGTATGTGCAATGATGGACACTAGCTCTCCCCTAGCAACACCACCTCTCATCATCTCGTTCAAGTTACCGAATGATTCTGGTAGTGGTATTAGTTCTGTGTCTTTATACTTAAGAAGTGCTTCTCGCATGTCATCAATAGATGCTACTCCACTTACAGTATATTCTTTAGCATCATTCCACCACTCATCATAGAAGCACTTGCTATCCCCGCTACTTAGGTAGTCACTTGCGTCCTTGTGTTTAGCAAGTGTTAATACCTTACACTTATTCGGGCCTAGTATTGGTGCTACCTTGCTGGCCGCATCCCTTCCCGCTTCGTCATTATCAAAGCACAGTACTACAGTCTCGAAAGAATCAAGCCATTCTATATTAGCTTTTATATTGTCTACACAATTAGCACCGTTGTTGACTGATACAACAGGCCACCTGCTACCAAACATCTCGAAGGCGGCCATAGCGTCCAGCTCTCCCTCGCATACAGTAACGAAAGCTCCACCACTTCTGAACAGGTGTTGTCCAAACAGTAAGTTGTCTTTACTTGTGTCACCCCCACCGAAGAACCTTTTATTGGCTACAAGTCTTGTCTTAATACCAACATGCTCTCCCTTCTTATTGTGGTAAGGGTAGTGGTGTTTAATGATTGTGCCTTGCGCATCCTTCTCCGCTTTAACCTTATACTTCTCCAAGGTTTCAGCTCTTAGTCTGCGGTCTGGTAGGCTATAGTACTCACCTCTATAGTCGTGTATCCAATCACCATCTGGTTTATCTTTTGGTGGTGTGGAATTGATTACTTCTGATGTGTCTAAGTTAATCTTACCGTGTTTCTTGCATCCATAACAGTGTGTCTGTCCATCTGAGTACACTGTTAGGTTGTCTTTTGATGTGTCCCTGCCTACCTTAGCACAGTCTGGACACTGCTCCTTACGGAGTATGTAATTGCTCATGTCTCTTCCCTTTAATGATTAAAAGGGCTACCGAAGTAGCCCAAATGTGGATGTTTAGAACTCTGATGGGTCGTAGTCCGAAGCCCCTTCAGCTTTAGACTCAATCCGGATACGTTCTAGGTAGGTGTAAGCATCATAAGGTGCTTTTCCCTGCTTCACTAGCATCGTAACTGAATCACCGAACAGAGACAGTTGATTAATATCCACCTCCTCCTTGTCCACGTTATAAACCTTGGGTGCACCAAAGTCTACCTTGCGTTTAGCAGTGATTTGCTTAACGCCTTTGTACTCAGACAGTTTCAGACCTGCTTTCTCAGCAACCTTAGCACCTTCCTTATCTAGTGCTACGGTTAGGGAATACTTCTCATCCCCTTTGTAATTGTCTGGTTGAGTAACGTGATTAAATACCACATCACCTGTTAAAGCTAAGTAATCGCTCATAGTTGTAACTCCTATATATTATTAACATTCAGCAACCCTCTTGGGTTACACACCTAGTGGTTAATACCACTAAATTAGTACAGCAGAAAAAGGAAGTTTAATTCATAGTGTCTGACAAACACAATAAAAACTACTGTACTAACTTAGTAATACTATAGCTACCATACTAAGCATTACTCTGTTGCTGTAATACTATTATGTAGTATCTAATAGTAATCATACAACAGAACAAACTTAGTATAGAAGCTAAGAAAGTATCAATATTATAGCATACTTTTGCTAAGTTGTAGAGCTTGAATTGAATGCTTCATCATGCTCTTTCTTGTATTCATCAGTCTGCATATACATTCGTACCCACTTGATGGATGTATCCATACCCTCTTCCGTGAATGGTTCATCTTGTAGTGCTTCCTGCATAGGCTCATACAGTTCTCTTTTTACCTTACCCATCTAGACCTCCTGTGTTGCCACCTAATGTCCTTGTTATGACATCTTCGCGCTCTCTCTCGAGCTTCTTAAGTCTGCTGATGCCCTCTGAAACATCTGCTTCTATGGTTTCTATGGCCCTGTTTATACGAACCAAGTCTGCTGCTAATTGCTGTGTCCATGTACGTGCTTCACTCATTGTTGTTTCCTCTTATTATTTAAATTCATTAAGACTATGTTCCCTGTCGTTCTCGTCTTCTGTCTTGCATCCCTTAGACTGTAGCCACTCATCCCTTTGTTGCTGGCGGTAACGCATTAGGCTACTGGCTTCCTTGAACGACATCCTTACCCCGTTCCTGTCCTTACTTCCCGAGCCGTCTGGACTACCATCCATGTAGGATGGGTCTATAGGTATTCCCATTACAACTGTTGCTGGTTTGTCTACCCAGTCATTACGCGTACCGTACCCACGCCTGCGTTGGTTAGCTTGTAGTGGGCTGTATATAGTCTCAACATCTGAATGCTTAGTCAATCTCAGGTACGCTGTATTAAGCCTACATCCCACCTTGTCAGCTACATCTTGAGCACTTACAATACTACCATCTGACAGTGTGTATGTCTTCTTCTTTCTCATACTATTTACCCCCATTCTTATAGTATTCACTTAGGTGTTCCATCATCCTGTCCATACAACCCTCAATTGTACATTCAGAGGGCGTAGGATTGGATTCTAGGGTACTTCTTTGATTGACCCTATGCCCTGCCTTAATTACCTCTTTAGTAGCCTGTAATCTCTTGTCTAATAATTCCCATTCCGTGTCTTCACTTGACATTATTATTCTCCTCTATAATCTTTAAGTTCTTTTATGAAGTCGCTCTTATGTTTCAGAACATCTCCGTACTCATCAAGCCATTCTTTATTTGGATAAGCTTTGAGAATTAGGTTGGTTATTTCATCAATAGGGTCATCACATTCATACCAAAGCCAGTCAAAGATTGCCTCTAGTTTTATTTCGTTTTCTTCAGTTGACATCACGCCTCCTCCATAATAATATCACCAATGACATCCTCGTAACAATCCCACAATGTTTTGTATAGACTTTCTTTTACGGCATCCACAGCCTCAACAAATCTATCCTCACCTATTTCATCATCAAGGTATCTGCCTGTTTCAATAAGGTCATCGTGTACTTTCTTGTCGAGTACCCTTTCCATGCGACTGCAGAATGTGTAGTACTCCTGCTCTTTTTCTTTCTTCAAGTGTTCTTCTACTATGTTCATTTCTCCCCCTTTTCTAAAAATCCAGACATATTGTTATATGTAAAAGTACCCGCTTCTTGTTTACTATGGTTGATTAAAATATCTTCCAACTCTGCGACTGTTGTAACACCAGCCAAATCTAAGAGCCAATCTAATACCTCACCATCTGAGTAGTTGTCTAGTTCATTTTCCATCTTAATACCTGTCTAGAGTAATTGTTGAAGCACTTAAGTAACTATCTACTTCATCAGATATCTCATCAGATAAATCAAGATTGTCTATCTTAGAATCCACTTCATCAGACACCATGGTTTCTATAAAGTCAGCGAAGCTGTTGCTTAGGATGATACTATCAGCAAACCTTTCCCATATAGAACGCTCGACTGCAAGCTCGTGGTTGTAGTTATCAATCTTAGTGTACAAACTCTTAACCTCATCTCTTAAGCTTGCAATAGTTTCGTTCGCTTTCTCTAGTTGTTCTCTTTCTTCTTCCATCTTACACCTTCCTTTTTATTATTGTTGTAGTTGTACTCTAGTAATTCCCCATTCTTTCATCAGCCTTAGTGCTGTTAGTCTTGAATGGTTCACCATAAAGTTATTTGTGTGGATACTGGCCTTTTTAAGTAGCTTCACAGCATGTATAGCATCGTCAATATCCACGGTTAAAATTCGAGAATTACTTTTCATAATACCTTGGCGCTTTATTCGCCTTTTTTAGTATTAGTTGTGTCACAGCTTCAAACTTAGGCACAACCCCTTCCCAAGAGCCATCCATACAAGGCGCTTCTCTTGAGGCTATGAAATGTTCAACACAGGTTGTTGTACACCCCTCACTTGTGTCTTTATAACTGCCATAGCAATTGTTGCACTTATAGTCTTCTTCAACTTTTAATTCGTCGATAAGCCCGTGTGCCTCTTCTAACGTATTTAACAAGACTCTAATTGTGTGTAATCTATCAAGCGATGGATTATCCTTATGTTCCTTTATAAGGTATTCCCTATCCGCCAATATATACGTTATGTCGTACAATGTGTTTTGTTGTTGCTCAGTCATTTCTTGTTACCCCTTGGCGCGTTGTTCGCCTCTTTTAGTAGGTCATCTGGTGCTAATACAAATACTAGGGACATGAACACCAGTGTCATTCCCATCATAGTCAGTATGAAATATTCCATTACATTTCACCCCATCCAGCACTACGCAACCAAGCATTGTCTGCATCGCTGTTTTCCTGTTGTCTCTGGGCATTCCTGCGTATATGCTCGTCTTCATAACAAGTGTCGCACATCGCACGTTCACCGTATGGGTCTGTCGTACCGCATTCGACCATGTATTCTCTATAACCAAAGTTACCTTTGGGCATCATGTAGCTTATTTTGTTTTCACACATAATAGTTTCCTTTTATTTAAGATTACGCCACGTTTCCCAAGTAATAGACTGCAACATAAGCGGTCTTATTCCCAGAAACTTAGCTGTCCAAATGTAGCAGTCCTCGAAGAACGCATAATGAAGCGGTGTCAGTGCTTGTTCCTCGTCTGTTGCTACTCTACCTAAAGCCACAGCAATAGCGTGTCTATCCACTGTGACTTTTGATTCCTGTGATGGGTGCATTATATTCAAGTAGAAAGATTTTGTCTTTTCCCCTTTAAGAATATACTGTATTCCCTCGTCTGTTACCTTATTCCATATTAACCAGCACCTATCCAGTTGTAATACTTTATCGCACTGCTTAGTAAAGTTAATATACTTACCGCCTTTTAGTACGCTGTTTGTCTGCAAGTAGTATTCAGCTATCTCTTTATTTTTATCCCACGTCTTTAGTGGTGACAGTGCAGAAACAATACCAACAACAACACTAAGCGGTCTATTGTATTTAATACTCAATCCCTTACAAAAAGCATGAGCATCAACATACCAATCGGTGTGCGCGTCTGCCTTATTGTACACTTTAAGAATATTATTCTTTACCCTTGCACGGCTCAGTCTTTTGCCTTTGAATGTTATTACTTTATGCATTTTGTTTATCCCTGTTTGTATAGTAATTATCTGAAAGAAAAATACCTACATCAGTATGCAGGCTTTCATAATCATTTGCCCTTTCTACTTGGCATTGTGTTACTTCTGGCAACTGGTCAAAGCTGTAATAGCTTGTAAAGTCTTTAAGTATGTTCTTTTGTCGTTTTGATAGTTTTCTCATAGCTTTTGTTTATCCCTTTTAATTGTAAATTTATGAGCCTTTTATAGTGTTGCTTAGCACTCGGAGAATTCTTGTAACAGTGTTACGCTTTTCTTTATCCCTGCACGCGTAATACTTGATTCATACTAACATTATCCGCTTTTTTATCTGCATTGTCAAACCTGTGAGAATACAAGAACAGCAGGCGCTAAAAAGCCCCAATTAAGGGGCTTAATAAGCTTATTTAGGCGCTATTATTGAGTTATGAAGCCTTGGCCAGCTTAGCAGTCAAAAGCGCTTCAATACGGGCAAATTCAGCGCGCAATGTGTCAAGCGTGTTGTATGTGCAAAGCATGTATTCTTCGGCCTGCTTCTGCTGGCGGTCGCGTGCCTTTTCAGCTAAGTCAACGATTTTTTGCTCGGCCTGCTCTTTAGTAGGCGGAACGACTGGCACTATCTCTTTTTTAGCGCCTTTGCGACTGGATTTAATAACTACCATTTGCTTTACTTTGCCTTTATTGAAAAGCTCAGCAGTAAGGCGATTAATTAGAGCACGGTAACTTTCGCTTCTGCCAGCTAAGTGTAAAAAGTAAGCGGCCTGTTCAAGTTGTTGCTTGCCCGCTAAGCCATCCACCATATAACCGCGTATGCGGTCACTGAGTGTGCTCTCGGTTGCCTTTGCCTTGTCATCAGCATTTAGCCAGCTATTAAGCTCTTTTTTGAAATCAGCGTCAAGCGGTGGCAAGTCAGCGTTGTATATTGTTTTTGCGTTGTTTGTGTTTTTCTTGTTTGTCATGGTATTTCCTTTTATGATTGCCTAGCGTTTTATAAAATAGGCACGCAGGGCGCAAGCCATAAAAGAATTTTAACACGGCATACGGCCACACGTCAAGCGCATAACGGACTATTTGCACACAATAAACTTGTAACAGTGTTACGCTTTTTCAACGCCACGCTTAAAACTTCGCGCTGTATCGTTATTAGTGAGGGATATATAAATTCACACGCACACGCCACGAATAAAAAACAAAATTGCCTTGGTGTATTAGCAAATGCTAATGTATAAATGCCACGCATTCCCGCCACGCATTCCCGCCAAAATGAATAACCAAGCGTGGCAGTCGGGTATTATTAATCACACACACGGAGTGGGGGTATTCGAAGAAAACGCGCGGGTACGCACCCCAAACGCGCGGGGCTAAAAACGGGGAAACCCACCTCTATGTAAAATTATTTTTTTTACATTTCCAGCCTGCTGTTGCTGTACCAGATGGCATCCGCTCACGAAATAGCCACGTGTAAAATAGGCCCACATACATTCCCAGAATCGGGCACAATAATATAACCCTGTATTCCAACCTATTTATTTAGAAATATGGTATAATATTGTTTATCTAAACTGATAAAGTTAAGACACAAACCTAGCATAGAAGCTAAGCAAACAAAGTGTGAAGCTTTCAGTATATATAATACATAATAGTATATAGAACAGCATCAACATACTTAGTATGGACGCTAGGTATGTATATAAACAATATTCAAACTATGTCTAGTTTATAGTATTTAATAGTATTTAATTTTATAGTGTATAATAATAGTGTATGGCTAAGAAAGGATTTGCAGAGGTAAACTCTAAAGAGGATGCTAAGCTGCTAGAGAAAGAACTGATTGAAGAAGCTAAGTTTGCTGTGGCATCTGCTACAGGCATTGTACCTAGTGACGCTGTAATTAAGATTGAGCGTAAAATAGGCAGACCAACTATAGACAACGCAGGTGAAACTAGAGTTGCTGGAGGTAAGAAGTCTAGGAACAAGAGAGGTTCTAAGTATAAGCCTACAGATGATGACTATAGTAAGGTAGAGGAAATGGTAACTATTGGGCTTGACCAGCACACAATAGCAAAGGTAATGGGTATTAGTAATGCTACCCTTACAAAGTACTTTCAGCATAACCTTACAATTGGTAAAGAAAAGAGGTCAGCCAGAGTAGCAGGAGTAGCCTATGAAATGGCAGTATCCGGAGACAGTCCAAGTATGACAGCATTCTGGCTTAAGACCCAATGTGGTTGGAACACTAAACAACACGTTGTGGTTGAAGACAGGAACTTTGACATACAATGGGCTAATGATGCTACTGATATAGCTGACGCTAACGGAAGGGAAGAGAAAGACAAGCTACACTAGAAAGACGTATTAAAGGGAAAGAAGTGTATGGAAGAGGGGAGACGCAGTATAGTAATACCCTATACACCTAGGGAATTACAGAAACATTTACATACAAACTTGGCTAGATTCAATGTTGTTGTATGTCACAGGCGGTTTGGTAAGACTGTATTTGCTATTAATGAGCTTATTAAGAGCAGTGTAGAAGACATCCAGTCTGGTAAGAGAGCGCCTAGGTATGCTTACTTAGCGCCTTTATTCAAGCAAGCTAAGACCGTTGCTTGGGATGAGTTAAAGAGATTATGTGGCAGCTTTCCTGATGTTAAGTTTAACGAGGCAGAGCTAAGAGCTGACTTCCTAGGTGCTAGGATACAGTTATATGGTGCAGATAATCCAGACACCCTTAGGGGAATTTATTTGGATGGTGTCATCTTAGACGAGTATGCCCAGATGAACCCTAAGATGTACAGTGAGGTAATAAGACCTGCACTGTCAGACAGAAAGGGGTACGCAATATTTATTGGTACACCCAAAGGTAAGAACGAATTTTATGATTTATATCACACTGCGCCCGATAAGAAGGGATGGGCAAGGTTCTTGTTCAAAGCAAGTGAAACAGGAATATTAGACGATGAAGAGCTTGAACTTGCGCAACAGGATATGGCAGAAACTGAGTACGAACAAGAGTATGAGTGTTCTTGGTCTGCTGCTCTTAGAGGGGCTTATTATGCTAAAGAGATTGAGGCTGCTTACGAGGGCGAAAGGGTTGGTAAAGTACCTTATGACCCTAGTAAACAGGTTGTTACATCGTGGGACTTGGGAGTAGCAGACGCTACTGCTATTTGGTTTGCACAGTTTGACGGCAAAGCAATTAACATAATAGATTATTATGAAAGTTCAGGAGAAGGTTTACCACATTATATCGATGTCCTCAACGCAAAAGGTTATCGCTACGGTGCTCATATTGCACCACACGATATTGTCGTTAGGGAGTTTTCTACCGGTAAGTCACGCAAGGACCTTGCTTTTAGTTTAGGTATAGACTTTCAAGTAGCACCTAAACTACGTGTTATGGATGGTATTGAGACTACTAGAACTACGTTAAACAAGTGTTGGTTTGATGAAGAAAAGACAACAAAAGGTCTAGAAGCTTTACTCCAATACCGTAGTAGTTACAATGACAAGAAAAAGATTTGGTCGCAGAAGCCAGTACACGACTGGACTTCTCATGCCTCAGATGCCTTCCGTTACTTGTGTGTAACAGATGTAGTATTCACAGGCGCAGACAGTGTATGGGGACGGGAACTCCCAAAGCAGAATTTAGATTGGATAGTATAAGGAGAGGATATGAGTATTAACCCACATTGGTTGACTAGAAAGATTGAAGAGATGGCTAAGGATATTAAGGATATTAAGGACATAATGAAATTGGTCCAGAATCAGCCCCAAGCCAAGGACACAACCAAATACCCTATTAATAAAGGTAAATAATTTATGGCAAAGATGACAAAGAGAGAACTGGCTGCACACCTAGAAGGGGAAATTACCTCTGCTCTAGGACACAGTGAAGGCAAGCTCTCACAACAAAGAGCCGACGCTCTTGACAGGTACTATGGTAAAGAATATGGTAACGAACAAGAAGGTCGCTCTAAGATTGTCACTAGAGATGTAGCTGATGTAATAGAATGGATTATGCCAAGCCTGATGAAGATATTCACAGGTGGTGATAAGGTAGTGAAGTTTGAGCCACAAGGCCCAGAGGACATGGAATCCGCAGAACAAGCTACAGATTACACAAATTATGTAATGATGCGCCAGAACCCGGGATTCAGTATTATATATAACTGGTTCAAGGATGCACTACTACAGAAGAATGGTATTGTAAAGCAGTACTGGGATGATACTACTGAAGTACTTAGAGAGGAATACAAAAACCTTACTGAGGAAGAGTTCTTTGCTCTTCTAGCTGATGACAACGTAGAAGTAAAAGAACATACAGTAAATGGTGGTGAAGAGGAAGATGTATTATCACTAGTACCACAACAAGCATTACATGATGTGGTTGTAAACAGAACATACGAGGACGGTCAAGTAAGAATTGAGAACGTGCCTCCTGAAGAATTCTTAATTAATAAATATGCAAAAACAATTGAAGATGCTAGGTTTGTTGCGCACAGGGTCAAGCGTACTAAGTCTGAGCTACTACAACAAGGCCATTCTAAAGCCAAGATTGAGCGTGCCTTTGGTGCACACGAGGCTGATTTCACGTCAGAAAGACTAGCGCGTTTCAGTCACGAGCAGAACACAACACCTGAAGATGTTGATGATGGTGTTTGGGTTACAGAATGCTATGTGCGTGTAGACTTTGATAATGATGGTATTGACGAGTTAAGAAAAATAACGAAGGTTGGAAATGAACTGTTGGATAATGAGGCCGTGGATAGTGTTCCCTTCTCCTCCCTTACACCTATCCCAATGCCTCATAAGTTCTATGGTCTGAGTGTCTATGACATCATCTCTGACCTTCAACTAATTAAGACTACTTTAATGCGTAACTTGTTAGATAATATGTACCTAACAAACAACGGGCGTTATGAAGTAGTAGAGGGACAAGCAAACTTAGATGACCTGATGACAGCTAGGCCGGGTGGTATTGTAAGAGTGCGCTCACAAGGCGCTGTTAGTCCTTTAAATACTCCACAGTTAGATGCTAATTCGTTCAACATGCTAGGTTACTTGGACAGTATCCGTGAGGAACGAACAGGCGTTAGTAAGAATAGCATGGGACTGAGTGAAGGCGGCCTTAAGTCACATCAAACAGCAACAGGTGTTGGACAAGTTATGTCTGCTGCCCAGCAAAAGATTGAACTAATTGCTCGTGTGTTTGCTGAGACAGGTGTGAAAGACTTGGCTAAGTCTGTTTACCAGCTAGTACAGAAATATGAGAAGCCTGAGAAGATTGTACGTCTAAACAATAAGTGGGTTACACTGTACCCTGCAGATTGGAGAGAGAAAGCTGATTGTACTGCACAAGTAGGCCTTGGTTTTGGTAATAAGGACATGAACCTTATGCACCTAGGAAGGTTAGCGCAGACAATGCAAATGGTTGCACAACACCCAGTAAGTGGTATGCTTATCAAACCTAAGAATATTTATAACTTAGTAGCTGAGCAAGTAAGAGCAATGGGAATGAAGAATGTAGATGACTTTATTACAGACCCGGGTGATGCTCCTATGCCACAACAACAAGGTCCTAGTCCAGAAGACCAAGCTAAACAAGCAGAGATGCAGCTTAAAGCAGAAGAGCTTAAACTTAAGTTGCAAAAGATGCAGCAAGAGGCTGCTTTGAGACAACAAGAGATGCAGCTAGAGTCGCAGCTTAAGCAACAAGAACTAAGCCTTAAGGCTGAAGAGTCTAGGGTAGAGATGCAGATTAAAGCACAAGAGCTTGAGATTAAGAAGGCTGACTTGGCGCTTAAGCAACAAGAATTAATTTTAGAAAGAGAACAAGAGAGGCCGGTTAAAATCGGTAACGGTTAAGGAGAGGTATGGGGAGCAAGAGGGAAGACCTAAAGAGAGGACAACAGGCTAAAGATTTATTAAACAACCCGCTTTACACAGAAGCTTTTATAAAGGTGCGTAAAGAATTGGTTAATAGGTTACTGAATACAGAGTATGAAGAAGCCAATGAAAGAGATGGTTATTACATGGCCATCAAAGCTGTAGAACTAATTGAACAATATGTTGAGTCAGTTCTAACAACAGGAAAGTTTGCTGAACACAGCGAGAAGGGCTGAAGCAAAACTAAATTAAACTAAGTGAGAGGAGTAACTAATGGATTCTGCAGAGAACACCCAAGAAGTTAATGACACGTTCGCAAGAACAAAAGAAGGTTCTGCTGAAGAAGCAGCAAATGAAATCCTTAATATGTGGAACTCGGAAGAGCAACCTACAGACGAGGTAGCCGAAACTACTGAGAGTGACGAGGAAGTAGTGGAGGAAACACAGGAAGCCGAAGAGACTGAAGAAGAAGCCCCGGAAGGACAAGCTGAAGAAGAGGTCGAAGAATCTGAAGAAGAAACATCTGAAGAGGAACAGGAATCTGATGAAGAGTTTGAGATAGTAAACGAAGATGACCTCAAGTACACCATTAAGGTGGATGGCGAGGAGTTGGAAGTTTCAATCGAAGAGCTAAGAAACGGATACCAGAGACAGGCTGACTATACTCGTAAGTCCCAAGCACTAGCAGAGCAACGTAAGGAGACGGAGAACATCCAGTCCGAGCGCCAGCAGCTAGAGCAAGAAAGGCAAATGTACGCAAACGGTTTACAACTGTTGCAAGAGCAACAAAATGATAAACTATCTGAGTTTGAGAGCGTTGATTGGAATTCTTTAAAAGAAGAAGACCCTTATCAATATATGCTTAAGAAGGACGAGTTCAGAGACGCACAGGAAAAAGTAAAGAACGTATCAGAACAACAGCACTATATTCAACAGGAACAACAAGAGCAAGCCCATAAAGCGCGAGCTGAGTTTGTTCAAAAAGAGTATACAAGACTGACTGATGCAATTCCTGAATGGAAAGATAAAGACTCCACAATCAAAGATGACATACGTAAATATGCAACATCTGTTGGTTTTCAACAACAGGAGATTGAACAACTAGTAGACCACCGTAGTGTTCTTATACTTAAGAAAGCTATGGAGTTTGACAGGCTTACTAAGAAAGTTGCTCCTAAGAAGAAGGCAGTCAAGAAAGTTCCTAAAGTCCAGAAGTCCGGAAGAGGTAAATCTCAAGAAGATGTTAATTCAGAAGCCGTTAAAAAGAAGCGTGCAAGGTTAAGGAAGTCAGGTAAGCAAGATGATGCCGCTTCCATCTTTTACGATATGTTATAATATAAGGAAATAACAATGGCAACTACGCAAAATACATACAACACGGTTAATAGCCAAAGAGAAGATTTATCAAATGTAATCTACGACATCTCTCCAACAGAGACTCCGTTCCTGTCTTCAATTACGAAGAAAGGCTCTGTCTCTAATACACTGTTTGAGTGGCAGACTGATTCGTTGGCGGCTGCAGCAGCAAACGCTAGGGTTGAGGGTGCAGCAGCAGGAGCTGCTGACATGGATGACACAGTACGTGTTACCAACCAAACTCAAATCTCTACTAAAACAGTGGACGTTACTGGTTCTGGCGAAGCAGTAGACAAAGCAGGTAAGAAGTCAGAGATGGCGTACCAACTAGCTAAGGCATCTAAAGAACTGAAAAGAGATATGGAGCTTGCGCTGTTAAGTGCTACTGCATCTTCTGCTGGTACTGCCTCAGCAGCTCGTACTACTAGAGGTGCTTCTGCTTTCATTACTACTAATACAGTAGCTGTAGCAGATAATGCTGGAGTATTTAATGATGCTGACATCACTGATGCTGCTGAAGCTGCTTGGACTCAAGGTGGCGACCCATCAACTTTGTTGGTCGGTGCTGCTGCTAAGAAGCTTATTACTGGAATGAGCGGTCGTGCTTCACAGACGCAATCAGTAGTGGATGACAATAAGTCAGTCTACAACTCGGTTGATGTCTATGTATCAGACTTTGGTACTTTCAATGTAGTGTTGGATAGATACTTGCCAGCTAATACAGCTCTTATGCTAGACCATGATATGTGGTCAGTAGACTACTTACGTGACTTCCAAACAGTAGACATCGCGAAAGACGGTGACTCTGATAAGAAGATGCTTGTGGTTGAGTATGGCTTACGCTGTGGTAACGAAGCGGCTAACGCTAAGATTACTACTGCTTAAGTAGCTAAATAGACCCCTGCTTCGGTGGGGGTTTACTTACATATGGAAATAGTAAAAACAAATATTATTCAGAACGCAGATGACTCCTTAACAATAGTCTCTGAACAAGACACTGATGCAATTAAAAGTCTTATAGTCGGAAACGACAAACTCAAATTCAACAACCGTAACACCGCCTACAAAGGGGATTCAGAATTCAAGCACAGAGTTGCAAGAATACCCCTTATTTTAGTAGAGCGTATGATGCGTGAGGGTGTATGGGGAAACCAAGAACGGATGCGTGAATGGTTAAACAACCCAGAGAACTCACCTTTTAGAACAACTAAGGGCAAACTATAATGGCATTAAGTACATTCTCAGACATCAAAGCAGCAGTCGCAGACTGGCTTGACCGCAGTGACCTAACAACACAAATTCCAGACTTCATTAGACTGGCAGAGTTGCGCATCTACAGGGAATTACGCATTCCCCCTATGGAGGCTGTAGTAACAGTAGCTTCATCAAATCAAGCGGTGGCTCTTCCTTCTAATTATGTGGAGATGAAGTCCGTCACAGCAAAAGGCACACCAGACAAGGGTCTTAAAAGAGTCTCATATAGAGACCAGTCAAAGACAACAGGCACTGGGATACCATCAA
>Ga0206679_10000449_pt1 | contig 33853 bp, 23 predicted proteins | sample M110012015metaG_FD_155464 | JGI IMG/M metagenome (GOLD analysis project Ga0206679, IMG submission 155464) | Ammonia-oxidizing marine archaeal communities from Monterey Bay, California, United States - M1 100m 12015 | ecosystem: Environmental > Aquatic > Marine > Intertidal zone | place: USA... | reverse complement strand
TCTGAAAAATTGTAAGTTGGCATTGTCAATCCTCTCTCGACAGGTGATCTGCGACTCTTAACCCTGAAAACACACAGTCAGCGATGGACAGACCACTCATATAAAGCCATGACGGAATGCCTACCGCTGTCCTACCGGCAGCATAAAGCCCCTCGATATCATTGCCATCGTCATCTCTGACCTGACCTGTTTCTTCGTTCACGACCAGACCGCCCATTGTCAGAACGGTACAGGGTAGCAACCTGGCACCCAGGGAAATATCGATTAAGTGTAACGGCAGTTTTAATTCGTGCAGGTCACTTGCAGGTTTCCCGAATGGGTCAGCCTCACCGCTTTGGACAGCTGCAGATTGCGCTCTAAGCGTGTCACGGAAGACTATTTCATCAAACCCATAGTGGCCGCAGGCTGCTTCAATAGATCGAAATTTCTTTTTCGCAAAAAGCATATTCAGAGCACCAAGTTGCCACTGGAAGGGCAATACTTTTGTTGGCCAGATCTGCCGCCAGGCTTGCCGCACCAAATCATCATCCAAAATCATCCACGCACTGCCACCCGCCTTGCGCACAATCGCTTCACCAATGGTAGCCCCGTAGGTTGATTCGTTAACGAATCGCGCTCCCGTCCCATCTACTACAATTCCGCGAGACCAGGCTTTAGGCGGGTTGATAAAACGCCAGGCTGTCGCTCTGTCCATATGCGCGGTCTTACCACCAACGGATTCACCGAGGCGTATGCCTGCGCCATTATCAGCGGAAGTTCCAAGGGGCATCCCCGGCCGAAATTCAGGACAATGATGACGGACCATCTGACGATTGAAAATGAAACCACCGGCACTCAGGCAAACACCTTTTTTCGCGCCGAAACTAACCCAGATGCGCTCTTGCCTTTCTATCTGTTCCGCCCTTGCGAGTATTCGTTCCGCCCAGGCATGAACGACTTTCGCACCCGGAAGAAAGAAGGGGTAGACAGCTTTAAGCGCGTTACCGCGTGACTTGCACTTTCTATGCTCATGATATGCATCACCGTCCGGCGGAAGTTGCAAAGCTCTGACACCAATGACTTTGCCGCTTTCATCGCATACAAGCTGCCTTGCTTCCGCGTTTGTGCGAATTTCGACACCCATCTCATCACATCGCTGCCTGAGTGGATCGTAAATCGAACCACCCAGATTGACCGCACTACGCCCGCGCTTCATCACCCCACGATGGCCCCGTGCAGCTGGGGTCGCGCCATTCATGTAATCGGGCAGTAGGGAATTATCAGAATGATAGAGAAAGTAATCGACATTGGGATAGGAGGTCTTCTCTTTCCAAACCGGTCCACTAAACTGAACGCCCTGTGCCATCAACCATTCCAGATTATCTGCGCTCTGCTCGCAAAATCGTTGCAGGGTTTCATCTTTAACGATCCCCTGCGTTTCGAGCTTCAAGTAGTTGAACATGTTCTCGGGTGAATCTTCTTCTCCGTTGGCATGCTGGACGCTGGTCCCGCCGCCGGCATAGAAAACCCCACCACTGGCACGGGTAGCGCCACCACCTTCGGCACAGTCAAGCGCAATGACAGTCAACCCGTTCAGGCGGGCCTTTAACGCCGCCGTAACACCTGCGCCGCCGAGTCCAACGACGACAACATCCGCCTGTTCATCCCATTTCTGGGTATCACCCACCGATCTAACAGGTGCTTCGACTGCGGAATACCAGTGAGGGTCTTCGGGGTTCATTCTCTTCTTCAATTTACACTATGCGTATTATTTTCCTACTATTTCGCGTTTTATGAAAGTTCAAAAGTATTTATATTGTCATATACACGTATTTTGGTTAACTTACCGACCTGGTACACAGTCAGGAGTAACAGCATGCCAATCCCGAAAGTTGCACTGGTCACGGGCGCGACTCGTGGTGCAGGCAAAGGTATTGCCCTCGGTCTCGCGGCGAAAGGAATGACCGTTTACGTCACCGGCCGTTCGGGTCAGACCGCGACAGCAACCCTCAAGGGCGAAACGTTATCTGGAACTCTGGATGAGACTGTTGCAGCGATCAATGAAGCCGGAGGCATCGGCATTGGTATCACCTGCGATCATGGGGATGACGAGCAGACCCGACAGGTTTTTGAACAAATAGGGCAGGAACAAGGCAGGCTGGATGTTCTGGTCAACAACGCTGCATACATTCACGACAGCTTGATTGATCCTGGGGGGTTCTGGGAAAAGCCACTCGACCTTGTTCGCATTCTCGATATTGGATTGCGTTCTGCTTATGTCGCCAGTTATTACGCGGCACCGCTGATGATCATGAATCGATACGGCCTGATCACCTTCACTTCTTCCTTTGGTTCGGCCTGCTATATGCACGGCCCAGCTTACGGCGCTCAGAAGGTAGGTTACGATAAGCTGGCCGCTGACATGGCGATCGATCTCGAAAATGAAAATGTCGCTGCAGTTTCGCTCTGGCTTGGACCGCAGCGTACAGAAAGGACAGAAATCGTTTTGCGACACCGCGGCGAACAGTACGATGACTTTATGGCCGTTGCAGAAACACCCGAATTCAATGGGCATATCATTCACGCTCTGGCAGCCGACGGGGCGTTAATCGAAAAGTCAGGTCAGACTCTGGTAACCGCAGAACTCGCAACCCAATACGGCATTACAGATACCGGAGGGAAACAACCACCGTCTTATCGCGATCAACTTGGCGAACCTCGAATTCCACACCCTGCCCGGGTTATTTAATCGAGCAATTAACGAGGGCCGCCTGTCAGTACTTTCCTGCAGCGGAAACGGTTTTCGGCGCAGGCGGCAACCACTTAACCGTATAGATGCCATTGACCTTTCCCTGACGTTCCTGGGCTTCGCTTCGTGGGTTGTAAAATTGACCGTACCACTCACGGGTCTTGTGAAAGGCACCATCACTCTTGATCTGAAGGATCTGGATAACCGGCTTTTTATTCGCCCAGACCTCAAAATCCTGTGCAAAAGCAAGGCGACTGGACTCTTGAAATTCTCTGGAAGATGCCACGTCTTCTTCCGTTGGCTCAATATTGTCAACTTTCACCATTAAACCATGCCAGGCTTTCAGCGTTCCGTCTTCAACAGGCGTATGCGTAATGTACATGATGGCGTCATAAAGTCCTGACATTCTTGAGAGCAGGATACCGGGCCCCGCGTACCAGGTATCGGTTTCCAGCATGTCGGCGCCCTGTGACAGGGTCTTATGCCCACCACCCTGCCTTTGGATAGCAACGTGATCTCGGAACTCATTTTCAAAGTACTCGAGTGTGGAACCATGAATCGGCCCCAGATGGCCGCAGTCGCAAATATTGTCTATGACCTCCTGTGGGTGTGAAGGCAACTCTCCCAGATGGTCGATCTTCCAGCGCACCCAATGCGGTTCATCCCACTCGGGCAGATCAGGCAGATCGTACTCGGGCTTACCGCCCTCCGGGTCATACCAGACGTAAACACAACCGTATCGCTCCACAACTGGCCAGGTTTTGATACGCGCGGATGCCGGAATCGGACCGTCATGATATGGGATGTCATCGCACTGGCCTTCGGCATTGAAGCGCCAGCCATGATAAGGACAACGAATCGAATCGCCTTCGATCTGACCATCGAGCACGACATAAGACGTCGTATTTTTCGCGATATTGGTCCCCATATGCGGGCAATAGGCATCCATCAGAATAAGGTTGCCAGTCTCACCACGATAAAGCGCAAAGTCCTGGCCAAAATATCGCAAAGCAATCGGTGTATCCCCAACTTCGTCAGCGACTGCTATCATGAACCAGCCACGAGGATACTGAAAAACCCCAAGGCCATATTCTTCTGTCGTTGCCATAACTACCTCACTGTATTTTTCGTTAGTAAAACGCCAGACTACCCAGGATATCCTTCCCCAAACCTATCCCAAACCCGCCCTGTATATACCAGAGCTGAATCTACCAAAAATCTAAATCTGGTAATATGGCAACACCGCCAGTCTCACGTTATAGTTAATTTATGTCAATATTTTCGCGATTTTCGTTAACAAAAAGCTCTTAATATTCCTATTTGCACATTTTTAATCGAAAATATATCGGAAACGATGCCAGGAAACACCAGAGGTGATGCTGCATCCTCGCCAGATTAAATTTTCCATCTGTAGAGGGAACTGATCCAAACCATCTTTCAGTATCGCGCTTCGCCCATAGATAAGACAACTGACCTGGGCTCAGCGCCATGCATCCCATCGCCTTCCTGATCGACTCGTCTGGAGACCTGCTCTGCGCACCTTCGAACAAGTCGCCTGACCGTACAGGATATCGCAATAATCCGGTCGAGACTGTCAACAGAGTCGTGTTCAGATCACCGAACTTTTAGTCCAGGTAAGGCAAGTTCCCTCGACGTCGATTTGAAGACGCTAACGGTCCATCATTAACCACCAGATAATCAACGATCAAGTCTTCGCAACCACCCTGGTTATCTTGCTGCTACAGGCAAGTCATGCGTTGCAGTATATGAGGATCATCTACCAAGTCTTACGCCGGCGCCAACATCCGCCCGGGTTAACGAAGGAAAATTGGAGGCTGAGGCATGTTTAGACCCATCGTGCAAAGCGACATTAAGCGCTTCTCGACTGGTGCCAGGCGATAGCTCACTTGCCGGTCATTTCTTCAATAAAAATACGATCCATCTCTCACACTCATATACAATATTTCGTAATAGGGTGACCAACTCGTGACCACGGAAATCACGAGCGTAAATCTCAGTACAATCGATTAGTCTGCCGTTAAGGGAGTAGGCCAAGTGAAAACGACACCGCAGGTCCTGATAGACCAATACCGTGCCAAGGGCTGGTGGGGGGATGAAAAACTTTGTGATTGGCTCGATCAGGCGGTCGCTGCAAGACCCCGGCAGTGGGCGCTCATCGATCAACCCGAGCGAGCTGCAATTGCTGACGGAAATCCGCAGAGACTCACCTTTGATGATCTGGCTGGAAAAGTCTCAGCATTATCAAGTCAGTTCTATGCCGCCGGCTTGCGAACAGACGATATTGTCATTGTTCATTTACCCAACATCGCAGAACTTGCCATCACCTACTTCGCACTCGACCGGCTTGGTGTCATCATCAGCCCTGTACCTGTGCAATATGACTTATTTGAGCTCAGACACGTCGCCAGTGAAGTTAATCCCGCCGCGTACATCAGCACCTCTCATCTAAAGGGCGAAGCGTTTGCCGAAACCAGAATGCCTGCACTCGAAGGCATTTGCCCAACGCTGTGTTTCGGGCAATCTGTCCGAAACACAACCAGCATCAATCTTGACGATCGGAGCGACCATGAAAGTTGGCGGGCTTACACCCGCTCACTGGACAGAAGCGCGGACGATATTCTGACGATCTGCTGGACCTCAGGCACCACCGGGCAACCCAAAGGGGTACCCCGGAGCCATAATCACTGGCGAATTTCCGCGCTTGCGACATCCAGTACTGCGGATTTCACCGCTGAGGATGTCATGCTTAATCCGTTCCCCCTTGTCAATATGGCTGCGCTGGGCGGGTTTCTATTCCCCTGGGTGATGTGTCAATCGACACTCGTGTTGCATCATCCATTTGATCTGCCCTTGTTTTTAAAACAACTAGAAAGCGAACGGATCACCTACACCATTGCTGCGCCAGCAATATTGAACATGTTATTGAATCAACGCGGCCTGCTCGATCAGATCGATCTGTCCGCACTTCGGGCGATCGGCAGTGGCGGCGCTCCTTTATCGGAATGGATGGTCAGCACTTTCCAGCAGGACTACAACATTATCGTCGCGAACATTTTCGGTTCGAACGAAGGGCTTTGCCTGACTTCCAGTGGCCTTGACCTGCCAGACCCTAATGAACGCGCACAGTATTTCCCGCGCTTCGGTCTGCAGGGCAGACAGTGGAACAATCAGGTCAGCCCGATGGTACAAACGAGATTGGTGGACCTGGAAACCCGGGAAGTTGTTTCCGATCCTGGCATTCAGGCTGAGCTAGAAATCTCGGGACCTTCTGTCTTTGATGGCTACTGGCAGGCAGAAACAACTAATCGTGAAGTTTTCTCCGAGGATGGTTTTTTCAGGACCGGTGATGTTTTCGAAATCCCAACGGATCCTGATAAATCAGACTACTACCGCTTTGTCGGTCGCTCGAAAGATATCATCATACGAGGCGGCATGAAGATCTCACCGGACGAAATCGATAACCTGTTGGCGGCGCACCCGGCATTAACATCTGCCGCTGTGGTGGGTTACGAAGATCCCGTACTCGGAGAGCGCATTGGTGTAGCCGCCGTACCGGCTACGGAGGCTGAACTGACACTGGATATGATTACTGGTTACCTCAAAGAACAAGGGCTTGCCATATTCAAGCTGCCAGAGCGACTGCTTGTTGTTGATGCACTGCCACTCAATGCAACCGGAAAAGTTCTGCGCAGGGATTTAAAACTACTATTTACTTCAGAGACGTCATCCTGATGACCAGACCACCACAGGCGGCAGTCTCAACACCTACGTTATCTGTTCGCCTATTGCTGGCAGGGGTACTACTGAACCTGATGCTCGGCTCTGCCTCGGCCGCAACCGATCGAACCGATACGCAGTCTGCCAATCAGCAGTTCGCGGACATCGTATTTTTTGGATCGAATATCGTCACCGTTGACCCCGAATTTCCAAAGGTGCAAGGCGTCGCTATCAGCGGTACGCAAATATCAACTGTCGGCACCCGGGATCAAGTCGCGGGGCTTGTCGGCGAGACCACCCGTGTCATCGAACTTGGTCAACGGAGCCTGGTGCCCGGCTTTATCGATGCCCACGGCCATTTGTCATTTGCCTCCAGGCTCATTGATATGGTCAATTTATCTTCTCCTCCGGTTGGTCAGGTTAATACGATCGACGATATGGTCATGCTCCTGCGGAGTCACATCGCCAGGAAAAAACGATCCGCAGGCCAATGGGTTATCGGCTACGGCTATGACGATTCCCTGATCAAAGAGGGGCGGCACCCGACCCGGGACGACCTGGATCGCGCGTCAGATCAAATTCCGATCGTGTTGATGCATGTTTCTGGCCATTTGGCTGCGGTCAATTCTGCAGCCCTGACAGCGCGCAAGGTAACCAGCGAAACACCAGATCCACCAGGTGGTGTCATCCGACGAAAGCCCGGCTCGCAAGAGCCCAACGGCGTGATGGAAGAAACGGCTGCATTCATTTTTAACGGCGCGCAGTTATCCGCGTCGGACCCGGAAAAACCGGCAGACTCGATCCGCCGGGCAGCGCGACATCAGGCGAGTTACGGACTCACGACCCTTCAGGATGGTGGCTCTACGCCAGCAAGTGTCGCAATGTTCCAAGCAACCGCCGAGAATCAACCCTTCCTTCAGGACATTGTCGCTTTCCCTGTCGCCAATCGTCTTGAAGAGGCAACTTTGAACGAAATCAATTCCGACAGGAATTATCGCGGCGGTTTCCGCATCGGCGGCGTCAAATTTATTCTCGATGGCTCGCCCCAGGGTAGAACTGCTTATCTCTCTGAACCGTATACAGCAGGTCCACCGGGCGCAGACGAACGCTATCGGGCTTACCTCAGTTACCCAGCAGCAGACTACGATGTGCGAATTGCTCAGCTTCTGCAAAGAGGCGTACCGGTATTAGCGCATGCCAATGGAGACGCCGCCATCGATGTCATGATAGACGGTGTTGCGAAGGCTCTTGAAGGCAAGCCGTTGCCCGATCACAGGACCGTTATCATTCATGCCCAGCTAACCCGAGAAGATCAGTTACACCGAATTAAGGCGCTGGGATTAGTACCATCGTACTTTTCAGCCCATACATTTTTCTGGGGCGATTGGCACCGGCAATCTTTTGGCGAAGATCGGGCTGGATTCATCAGCCCTGTGGGACGAACGGCTGAACTTGGTATCCCGTTCACGATTCATAACGATGCACCCGTCGTACCGCCTGATGTGATGAGACTGCTTTGGGCCACCGTCAATCGCGAGACGCGCAGTGGTTTCATTCTTGGTCCTGACCAGCGGGCGACGCCAATGCAGGCATTACACGCTGTCACCCTGGGGGCTGCTTATCAGTACTTTGAGGAAGATCAAAAAGGATCCATTACGCCCGGCAAACAGGCAGACCTGGTAATTCTGGGCGCCAACCCGATCACTTCAGACCCCAGCACGATCAAAGACATACCGATTCTGGAAACTTTTTCCCGTGGTCGCTCAATCTATCAGGCTGACGGTCCATCTCGGGTTAACTAGAAAAGGCCCTTATCCGTTAGCTGGCTCTTCGCTGCCAGTAAGCCTCAAGGTCTCTTTTCACACCCGGGCCTAATACATACAAAGCAAGTATGTTGGCCAGTGCCATCGCAAAGATCATGGCATCTGAGAAATCCAGTACAGCTGTCAACTGGGTGGTACACCCTATCACCACAAACAGACAAAATATCGTGTTAAAGATCAGCTTCGAGATTCGACTCGGACCAAACAGGTATACGAACCCCTCTAGTCCATAATAAGACCAGGAGATCATCGTTGAGTAAGCAAATAGCATAATGACCACCGCCAGGACGTACGGGAACCAGGGCATTACACTGGCAAATGCTGCTGACGTTAATTCGACACCGCTAATGACCCCATCATTTAACATCGCAGGATCGTAAACCGTCACCGTGATAACGAGTGCCGTGATCGTACAAACGACGACCGTATCAATAAACGGTTCGAGCATGGCTACGAACCCCTGGGTGAGCGGCTCTTTGGTTTTAACCGCTGCGTGCGCAATGGCAGATGATCCGATACCCGCCTCATTCGAAAATGCAGCTCTTCTAAAGCCAAGCACCAAAACCGCAATGGCACCACCGGTAACACCTTCAGGGCTGAAGGCATTGGTGAAGATAGAAATGATTGCGCCCGGTAGCTTCTCATAGTTCGCACCGATAACAATGAGCGCGAAGCTCATATACAACAAGGCCATAAAGGGGACAAGCTTCGATGTCACTCTGGCAATGCTTTTAATACCACCAACAATGACCATTGCCGTGACTATCGCCAGCAACGTGCCAAACAACCAACCACGATCCGCGAAAAAACTCGATTCACCACCACTGACCGAGACAACCTGTACATAGGCCTGATTCGCCTGAAACATACATCCCGCCCCGAGTGACCCAAGCATGACACAGAGCGCGTAGTACCAAGCCATAGTCTTGCCCAGGCGCGGCATATTCAATTCAGCAAAACCCTTATCCATATAGAACATGGGCCCCCCGGATATTGAACCATCCGGATTGACCTGCCGATATTTGACGCCCAGGGTACATTCAACAAATTTTGAAGCCATACCCAGGAACCCGGCAACGATTAACCAAAAAGTTGCACCTGGACCACCAATTGAAATGGCAACCGCGACATGAACTACGTTGCCCACACCAACGGTTCCAGATACCGCCGTCGTCAACGCCTGGAAGTGGGTTACCTCACCAGGCGCCTGTGGCGCTTTGTCTTCTTTGCCCGTGACAATTCTGATGGCATGAGTAAAACCGCGAATGTTGATGAAACGAAAATACCCTGTAAAAAACACGGCTCCCACCACCAGCCAAACCACAATCAAGGGTAGTTCAGTCCCACCAATATTGACCGATACAAACACAATATCGACCATGGCGCTGGCGATAGGCTCGAATGCACGATCAATCGCCTGATCTATTCCATCACTCACCAGCTTTCCCTCCAAGGGCAAGTTGTACGGCTACTTCAGCCAGACATTGCGACGCATCAATGACGGGCACGTGTACATCCAGGGAATCACCCAGCGCAGAAAGTTCCGTACACGCAATCACCACACACTCTGCCTGCTCCGCTAACATGTTCTCAACGATCCTCTGCAGTAAATCGGATTCGCTCAAGTCTCCAGCCTTAATCGCCACGATGAGCTTCATCAGTTGAGATTGAAGCGCTTCGTCGGGCACCACTGTTGCTACGCCTCGGCTGGCGAAAATTGATTCATACAATTTTGTTTGATGGATAGCGGTGGAAGCAAGCAAACCCACTTTACTGGCATGGACCTGGGTAGCAACACGCTCAACGGTCAATTCAACCATGTTCAGAAACCGGATACGAACGGCTGACTCAATCTCTGGTGCATAAAGATGTGCGGTATTGCAGGGCATCACCAGCAAATCAGCCCCCATTGACTCCAAAGACTCAGCCATAGAAACCAGCACCGGAGCCGGGTTTTCACCTTGCCGCCTAATCAGATAATTAATTCGCGACGGCACTTTGGGATTGTTGTCCACCAGGGTTCGGATGTGATCAACATCGTCCAGTGCCGGGGTCAGGCATATAATGCGCTGCAATAGATCGATGGTCGCCCTGGGTCCCATGCCACCGAGGACACCGATCGTTAAAGAAGATTCAGGCATCCACTTGCCTCAGGACATCAGCAATGATCTCTACGATCAGATGGCAATCCTCTATATCAAAAGTTAAGGGCACTCGCATATCCAGTAAAGTCGCCAACGCCCGTATTGTGCTTGGCAGGGTTTCAGGTTGAATCCCATGATGAAGATAGCGCCAGCTATCGAACCGACTCGTATAGCCCCTGGGTTCGTCATAGCCAAAGTACTTCAATTCTATACCCTGTTCGGCACAGCCTTGAACCACGGCAGTCATCTGATCTTGCGAGTAGTCCGGTAAACAAAACTGGATCGAGCTACCAACGTATCGTTCCTCTGCGAAACGATTTGGCAAGCGAACCCCCGCGATGGCTTGCAACCCCTCTGCGAGAACCTCATAGCGCTCATTCCAGCGCGCGCAGTTCACATCAAGACCAGGAATTTGCGCTCTTAGTGCAGCCGCCCGCATATTGTCCATGCGGCCACTATAATTCGGTGTCATCGTCGCAAGCTCTGCCATTCGATTCTTCTTCGGTGCCGCAAGATGTCGATCAAACAACATATATGAACCGGACAACAAAATAGCCTTCGCCATAATGTCCTCGTTATCAGACACCAGCAGGCCACCTTCGCCTGAGTTAAGATGCTTGTAAGATTGGGTACTGAAGCAGCTAACCTCACCAAAGCCACCACTACGTTTATCTCCCCACCAGGCACCCAGAGAATGAGCACAATCTTCAATCAGTGTAATATTACGGTCTGCACAGATGTCACGAATCGCGTCCATATCCGAGAGATGGCCGCGCATGTGAGACAGCAGTAAAAACTTCGCTTGACCACACTTGGCTCGTAAATCATCAAGGTCAATCGTCAGATCACGAGTGGTCTCGACCAATATGGGTTTTGCGCCGCAGTTATCGATTGCACCGGGTACCGGCGCCAACGTAAAAGCATTGCACAAAACGCCATCCCTGGGTTTCACACCAGCTGCGAGCATGGCGATATACAGCGCATAGCCACAGGATGCTACCGCCAGGCAAAAACGACTGCCTTGATAAACAGCGAACTCCTGCTCCAGCAGAGCAGCGTGTCCGGGATCATCATCTGTGACGTCATAGCGATGTAATCGTCCCGTCGCCATGATCTCATTAACCCTTTCTATCGAACGCTGCGGCAGGGGTTCTTGCTTGAGGAACGACTTTTGAAAACGTTTCATGCTTCCCTGTTCTCGAGATCAGTTATCTCAGGCACGTTGAAGGCCCAATCCTCCTCCGGGAAATATTTACGAAGCCGCCAATCACACGCACGCGCATGACCCTCCATACCTTCGACGCGCGAGATTCGAGAACCCACAGCGCTCATCGACCGATTCGCTGCCTGATCAATCTTCTGCCAGGTCAATATCTTGACGAATTTCTGTACATTTAACCCGCCGGTAAATCGCGAACCACCTCGAGTCGGCAATATGTGATTAGTCCCTGAACATTTATCACCATGAGTTACCGTACTTCCCTCACCAAGGAACAACGAACCGTAGTTGCGGAGCTCAGCCAACCACCAATCATGATCAGCTGCCAGAATCTGCAAGTGTTCGGGCGCATAGCGATCACTGACCTGAACCATCTCATCCCGGTCTTCACAGAGGACGATTTCAGCGTGTTGCTGCCAGGCTTGATTGATGATTTCAGCATTGGGCATACCTGCTGCGATTCTAGGGACCAGCAGCATCACTTCATCTGCGATGTGCCGATTGTCGGTCATCAACCAAACCGGAGAGTCCGGACCATGCTCGGCCTGCGAGACCAGATCAATCGCAATCGTCATCGGGTCCGCACTCGCATCAGCAATGATTGCGGATTCAGTGGGTCCAGCCAGCACATCAATGCCGACTTCACCAAATAGCAGCCGCTTCGCCGTGGCGACATAGTGGTTACCTGGACCAACCAACATATCAACTGCTTGCTGATCAAAAAGGCCAAAAGCCATCGTTGCAATAGCCTGCACTCCACCGAGCTCTAGAATGACATCAGCGCCTGCCAGGTCCATCGCATAGACGACCGCCGGGTGAATGCTCTCGCCCCTTGGCGGCGAGCAGGCGATGATCTTCGAAACACCTGCGGTCTTAGCCGTGGTGATGCTCATCAGTGCTGACGCCGCATGCGCATAACGTCCACCCGGCACATAACAGCCGGCCGCGCCCACCGGCACCAATCGTTGACCGAGTGTCACGCCAGGTTCGGTCTCAATTTCAAATTCTGCCAGGCTATCCATTTGAGCCTGGGCGAATCGTTCAATCTGACGCCAGGCAAATTGCAGATCACTTTTAGTCTGCTCGGAAACCTGACTTATTAAGGCCGTTCGCTTCTCATCGCTGAGAACAAAATCCTGCTCCCAATCATCTAATTCTCGCGCCAACCGTCTAACCGCTGTCTCACCTTCTCGGCGAATATTATTGATAATCTCTGTAACCCGTCTAACCACCTCCGGGTCATCGCCAGCTCTCAAAGATGATGCCTGTTTGATAACTTCCATTAACGTCAGACCACCCGTTGCCCAAACAAACTTCGATAGCCCGATAGCGCCTGCGCGCCACCGGTATGAATAAAGACAATGTTCTCTTCGCGTCGGTAAAAGCCCTGACGAACCAGATCGATCAAACCTGCCATACCTTTACCAGAGTAAACCGGGTCCAGCAAAATCGATTCATGTCTGGCGGTCATTTCAACCGCTTCGATCATGCCATCGGTTGGCATGCCGTAACCCTCACCGACATAGTCACTGTTCGCCACGACGTCCGAGCGATTCAGCGCCGCCGATGAACCGATAAGATCCGCTGTCTCGCGCGCCAATCGATAAACATTTTCTTCTTGTGCCTCTTTCGGCGCTCTGACGCTGATACCCATCAGATCAATACCACTATGGATTGCTGTCAGACCGGTTACCAATCCTGCTTGAGTCCCGGTGCTACCAGTCGCATGGACGATATGATCAACCTTTAATCCTTGATCATTACACTGCCCGACCAACTCATAGGCTGCGTTGACGTAACCCAACGCGCCAATACGATTCGAACCACCACCCGGGACAATGTATGGCTTCTTACCTGCGGCGCGCAACTGTTCCGCGAGACTTAGCATCTCCTGATTCATATCGGTTCCGGCTGGAAAGTCACTGAGCCTGGCGTTATAGATGTCATCGAGCAGCACGTTACCGTTAGCAAGAAAGTCCGGATCGTGTGAACCGGTTCTGTTCTCCAGTAACAAATAACATTCATAACCCAGTTTGGCAGCGATAGCGGCGGTTTGCCGGGCATGATTGGATTGCACAGCACCCTGCGTGATGATGGTGTCAGCGCCCTGCTGCCCGGCGTCTGCCATCAGGAATTCCAGCTTACGTGTTTTGTTGCCGCCGCCGGCAAGGCCAGTGCAGTCATCGCGCTTGACCCAGATGTTCGGACCATCCAGCAGGCGGGAGAGATTTGCCATCGGTTCAAGCGGTGTTGGTAAGTGTGCGAACCGTAACCTGGGGAATTTAGCCAGATGCATTGATTATCCTTATATTAATATTTTCCCGATTCACATTTAGGCCACAAACGCGGGAAAAAATCACTATCAATCGCATCACCGTGCTGATGACCATACTTTTCAAACACCGCTCGTTCGGCGGTAGCCCAATCGCCGCGATAGCAAATACGGCCATCCTCTGCCGCCAATCTGACCGTGAATCGCCGCTGGTTACTCAACGGTGCTCGACCCGGCAATGAACCGTGAAGTGTCCTTATATCAAAGCAAAGACAATCACCCAATTCGAGATCGAATGAGACGAGATCATATTGGTCGGGATCAGCATCAATGGCGGGTGGATTTTCATAGCACTCACCGTTCACCCAACCCGGGTCTCCTGCAATTTCATGGCCATCAAAATAGACCCGCATGAAAAGTTTGTCCCATCGATGCGAGCCGCGAACAAACTCGATTCCTTCTCCACGCTTCGATGCCTCTAGCGGTATCCAGAAAACACACATCCTGCCACTAAAATCGAAATAGGAGATGTCGTGATGCCAGGGGGCCCGGGCCTGGCAATTCGCTTCGCGATAGAACCAGTTATCCATCACCAAATTGATTCGCTCTGCCTCGAGCGTGCAGGCCGCGTATTCCCCTACCGGCGAATGTCGTAAAAAGCGTTCGAATTCCGGTACTTGAGACCAAACCCAATAGTCCTCACGATAGGCTGGCCCACTGCCTCCAATTTGTCGGATTGAATGCCGTGGGCTCGGGTGGGCAGCTGCGTTCGAAAAGCCATCCCGGAGCAGTTCTATCCAATCAGGACTGAATGCCTGCGGGATGCGAACGACACCATCTTCGACAAATGCTTCGATCAGTGACGGTGAGAGTGATTGGCTATTGGCCTGCACTGAGTCGTTTTCCCGGAAACGCATCTGCTATCAATTCGCTGTCTCTAACAACAAAAACCCCGTTGACCAGCACATGATGAATGCCCTCGGACGCCTGATAGGGGTCCTGGTAGGTCGCCTTGTCGATAATCGTTAATGGATCAAAGATGGTGATGTCGGCATCTGCACCTTCCTGAAGTCGACCTTTGTTTTTAAATACAGGCGCTACCTGCTCCAGCCTTTTTGCTTGCAGCAGTGTCATTTTTGTTAATGCTGTATTCAGATCAAGTAAACCCTCTTGACGATAATAGCGACCAAGCACTCGAGCGAAAGCGCCGTTATGTGGTGCGACTTTACTTTCCTCAGTGAACATCGGCAGCAAATCGCTGACTACCATCAGACCGGGCTCAACGACCGCCCGGCGATTCCAGTCCTCACTTAAATAATGATGGACCACCTGCCCACCGGGCTGATTCGTCCGATAGTCTTGCCACATTTCCTGGGTGAATCGCTCACCGGTTGCAGCCCATTCCACATCACCGTAATCAATGTTAAAAATAGTTCGCCAATCTCGGCCGAATACCGCTGCGCCAATAGATGTGGAACCTGCGGTATAAGGAAGCAGCTCTGTCGTCACGTCAACACCGTCCGCCTGGGCCAATCTTATTTCCTTCAGAAACAGTTCCAGATTCACCATTGCATTGTGGGTGATATGGCAAATATGAATCGATGCGCCTGTCTCTCGGGCCAGCGTGAGCACTTCATATAGCCCTGCCGGATCACCGTTAATGCCTCGCCTGATATGAATGAAAATAGGCACTGCTCGCGCCGAGGCGACATCGAAGATCGCTCGCAACTCTTCGCTATCCATCCCCTCACTGTAATAGTCCAGGGGCAGACCGATACCGATACCCCCCTGATCCAACCCCTTTATCATCAGTGAACGTAATTGTTCGCGTTCATCAGCGTCGGCGATCTTTTCGTTCGCTGTCGTCACATGACCGAACTTCGACTGGATTGACCACCACCAACCCAAAGGTCCCAACAATTCAGGCGGATCGGTCAAATGGGGTTGGCGGACGCCGTGCATCACCTCGGCTCGCATATTGCCGTAAGCAGCTGAAGCCCCAAAATTCATTCTTGAGCCCTGCAGCAGGTATTGACCGAACCGGTCAACGGGAAACGCCCCTGCCTCAAGTTCGAGCGCGGTCGTGACGCCGTCACGAACCTGGTAATCCTGGCCCAGGGGTGTCGGTGTATGACTGTGAATATCAATAAACCCCGGCGAAACTACCAGCGACGAGACATCAATCACCTCGTCACCTTCAAGTGGCTGCTCACTGATCCTGGCAATCCTGCCATCCTGCAGACCAACATGGCGAATCGCATCGAGGCCACTTTCGGGATCAACCACTCGTCCCCCTGCAAGAACAATCGAATAGCTGACCTCGGCATATCCGGAAATCGGGACTGTAAGACAAATTAGCATGAAGCTAAAAATTAATTGAATTCGCGAAACCACCATATGGATCTCCAGTAAACAATATCTGTGGGCATTCGTAACACGCGTAACATCTTTTAGCGAGCTTCTGTCTTCTATAAACTCTACGAACCGAGCGAATAAGGATCTCGACCATGAAAGTATCATTGCTGCAAACATTTGATTCCAATTTACCAGAACATGACGATCATCCCTATCGATCGGGTGTCTGGCAACCGCAGCGTAAGGAATACGATGCCTGGGATATGGATGTTGTTGGCGAGATCCCTGACGACCTGAGCGGTGTCTATATCAGAAATACCGAAAATCCATTGTTCGAACCCATCCAGCGCTACCATCCATTCGATGGAGATGGCATGTTGCACGCCATCTCATTCGACAACGGTGAGGCCAGATACAGCAACCGGTTTGTCCGCACAGAGGGACTTCTGGCAGAACAACAGTCTCAGGAAAGTCTTTGGGCTGGTATCACCGAACACCCATCCGTCGCCATTGCAGAGAAAGGATGGGGAGCCCGTTCCATGATGAAAGACAACGGCTCAACCGATGTCATGGTACATGGCGGTGTCGCTCTCGCCAGTTTCTATCAGTGCGGCGAACTGTACCGGCTCGATCCTATCACGATGGAAACCCTGGGCGTGTCCTCCTGGAATGGTCGATTCCCGGCGGAAGGTGTTTCCGCACATACCAAGCTGGACGAACATACCGGCGAGATGTTGTTCTTTAACTACAGTACCGAAGCGCCATACATGCACTACGGCCTGGTAAGTCGAGAAGGCGAACTCACTAACTATGTTGATATCCCCTTACCGGGTCCGAGACTGCCACACGATATGGCGTTCACGGAAAACTACGCCATTCTTAACGACTTGCCTCTTTTCTGGGATCCGAAATCCCTGGCCGAAGGGTACTATTCCAACACCTACCGACCGGACCTTCCCAGTCGCTTCGCTGTCATTCCTCGCAACGGAACGACGCAAGATATCAAGTGGTTCGAAGCTGACCCGACATTCGTCCTGCATTGGACCAATGCCTATGAGGATGGCGATGAAGTTGTTTTGGACGGCTTCTTTCAACACAATCCAACCGGGCTGAAACGAACCAATGCGCCTGAAAGAAGCAATCGCAAAGGACTCGGCAGATTGGGTATCAATGCCAACGAAACGATGGCACACCGCTGGCGATTCAACATGAAGACCGGAGAATGTCGGGAACTGTCGATGAGCGACACCATTGTTGAATTCCCCATGATCAATGGCCGCCACGCGGGCCGGCGGCATCGTTACTCCTACAACGCCAGAGGCATAGATGGGTTGTTTGCTTTCGACGGATTGGTGAAACACGATCTAGACACCGGCGTTGAGCAACTGGTTGAGTTTCCTGCCGGTACCTATATCAGTGAAACTGTTATGGCACCTCGCCTCGGTTCAACCGCTGAAGATGACGGATACCTCCTTACCTATACCAGTGACACCATCAACGATCTATCGGAATGCTGGATTCTAGATGCCGCCAATCCGACGGCCGAGCCGTTGGCAAAGATAAGATTGCCCGAGAAAATTTCCAGCGGCACTCACGCCACCTGGGCGCCGCGGAGTGATCTGCGATGACCACCGAAAAAGTCGCCTTTATTGGACTCGGAGTCATGGGTTATCCCATGGCGGGGCATCTGTCTGGCGCGTCTCTCGACGTGACTGTTTACAATCGAACTGATTCTCGTGCGCAGCAATGGCTGCAGTCGTTTTCAGGAAAAAAGGCGGCAACACCCGCTGAAACTGCAGCAGATGCAAACATTGTTTGTCTCTGTGTGGGTAACGATGATGATGTGCGATCGGTGGCCTATGGCGATTCAGGAATTCTCGCTGGGTTAAAAAAAGGCGCCATCCTCATAGACCATACAACGGCATCTCCGGAGCTCGCTAAGGAACTTGAACTTGCTGTCAATGAAGCCGGCAGCGAATTTCTCGACGCTCCTGTTTCCGGTGGCCAGGCCGGCGCTGAGAATGGATCCTTAACGATTATGGTCGGGGGCAATCAAGCACCCTTCAATATCGCTAAAGATGTGATGGATGTGTACGCAAAATCGGTCCAATTAATGGGCCCTGCCGGCAGCGGTCAATTGACCAAAGCGGTTAACCAAATCTGTATTGCGGGTGTCTTGCAGGGACTATCCGAAGGACTGCACTTCGCCGAGAAAGTCGGTTTGGATATCAATGCCGTCGTCGATGTCATCTCCAAGGGCGCCGCTCAATCCTGGCAAATGGAAAACAGAGCGGCAACCATGGCCGAGGCAGAATTTGATTTCGGGTTCGCCGTCGACTGGATGCGAAAAGATCTCGCGATTGCCCTTGCAACCGCCAATGCTGCAGGCGTATCACTACCGCTAACTGCGCTGGTTGATCAGTTCTATCAGGATGTACAACGTCAGGGCGGCGGGCGATGGGACTCTTCAAGCTTGATTCAGAGACTACGTTCACCGGACGCCCAATAGTCTCAATCAGTTTTTAATCAGGAATGTTTCTCCGGATAAAACAGTGGCAAATACCGGTACCTGGTGCAATTTTTCTATCGGCAAGTGATAAGGATCCTCGTCAAGCACAGTGAAATCAGCTCGCTTGCCGATTTTGATGCTACCAATTTCGCGCTCCATTTGGATCGCTCTGGCGGCCTCAATCGTGACCGCCCTTAACGCCTGGTCCCGACTGAGCCTTAATTGCGGCGCCAGCACCGAGCCGCTGGCCGTAAGGCGGTTAGCCGCAACCCAGGCAAGCTTTAACGGTTCTGCCGGTGCCATGGTGAAATCGGAATGAAGCGATAAAGGTACGCCGGCCTTAATGAATTGCTGACCAAGAAAAATCTTCTCTGCCCGCTCCGCACCCAGTCCAATCTCAGAGTATTTCTCGCCCAGGGTATAGAGATAGTAGGGCTGCGCGGATACAAAGGCGCCCAATTCGCCCATTCGTTTTGCCTGCTCGGTGGTCGTATAGCCGACATGATGCAAAGTGAACCGATGGTCTTGGCGCGGCGTCTCACTAAGCAACACGGCCAGCACATCAAGTACTACGTCGACGCCTCTGTCGCCATTGGTATGCACATGAATCTGATAACCAGCCTGCCAGTACCGCCGCGCTACGGTCATCAGCACCTTCGGGTCCATTAGCCATTCACCCTTGTGTCCGTCCAGATAGCCCGGCGGGTTCATTTGCATTAGCTGCGAATAAAAGGCGCCATCTGCAAATAGTTTGACCTGTTTCACCCACGAAATATTGCCGGCTTTCAGTTGTTGAAGCGCCTGTAGCCGGGCGAGGCTCTTATCTCCACCGGCAGGTATTCCAAAGGCGCTGCCATTGGCGACCATCAGCGTTCGAAATGGAGCATCGCCAAAAACTTCCGCAACCAGAGGCCAGCTTCTGTCGAAATCAAAACCGCCCGCGGACATATCGGCAATGGTTGTTATGCCTCCGGCATGGACGATTTTTTTCGTTAGTTGCAGACCGCGCCGAAATCGCTCTTCCGACAACAACATTAAGCTCATTTTCGCCATGGCAACAGAAAGACCGGTTTCAAAAAAGTGTCCTTCTGCCAGCTTGACGTGCGGGTGATCCTGCACATCTTCCGCCTCGATCCCCATTGCTTTAATGGCGGCCGTATTAGCAATCAATTCATGGAAACTGCGATGCCATACAACCACTGGCTGAGAGCCTGAGATTGAATCCAGGTAAGCTCTCGACATTTCGCCATGAAAATAGTGATGGTAACCCCAGGTAATAAACCATGATTTCCGATCGCTCAAGGCAATGCGTTCGATCAGTCTATCCCGATAATTCTGCTCGCCCTGAACGGCGGTAACATCACGATCAGGGAATCGCCAATCAAACGGCGTGATGAATTCCATTGGCAGCAATAACGCAGCCATCGTCGGATGTAGATGATTGTCGATAAACCCTGGCATGAGGATTTTGTGCTCGAATGTCCGGTCAACCTGCACCGGTTCAGCAAGCGATTTCTGCAACTTTTCCCGAAGTTCGTCTACATCACCAAGCGCGACCACTCGACCTTCAGCAACCGCTACCGCCGTCGCTGAATCGCGCCCGGCTTCCATGGTAATAATTTTCTTGGCGACAAAAATCTTCACTGAATTCGCGGCCAACGGCGGTGCAGAGACCAGCAACACAATAAACAGCAGCCGATGCAATGAGCCCCATGATAGAATCGTCATGTCTTTTCCCTGCAAGAAATTATTTTGAACATTACATCATTTGACGCCCCTCTTGGAGCAAAGGTTAGCGGCCTGGATTTGTCCTTAACCCTGGACGAACACTCCTTTTCAGATTTATACGCAGCCTGGCTGGAGCACTCAGTACTGGTCATTCCTGATCAGTCGCTGACCGAGCCGGCCCTGGTCGAATTCAGCAAACGACTCGGTCAGTTAGAACTCCCGCCAGCCAGTGAGACCAGAGCGAGGGGCGACGGCGGCGCGAGCCTGCCAGAAATATGGACAATTTCGAATGTTAAGGTTGATGGCGTCGCGATCGGCGGACTGGGGAATTTCGAAGCAGACTGGCATACCGATATGTCCTATCTGGAAACCCCCCCCATCGCCAGCGTCCTGTACGCCCGGGAAATTCCGGAAGTAGGCGCCAACACGTCGTTCGCTGATATGTATGCGGCCCTCGACAGTATGCCCGCGGGCTTACGCCAACGACTGAGTGATATCTGTGTGCAACACGATTCGGCCTACACTAGCGTCGGCACCCTGAGAGACGGCGCAACGAAGGTTGGCGATGCCAGCGAGGCCGTAGGGGCTATCCATCCAGCGATTCGGACTCACCCGGAAACAAATCGCCAGGCGCTCTATATGGGCAGAAGACTCAATGCGTCTATCCAGAATATGTCATTGGAGCAAAGTGAAGACTTGCTCGATGAAATCTGGTCGTTCTGCACACAGCGTCAGTTCGTCTACGAACATGTCTGGCAGATCGGCGATCTCGTCATGTGGGATAACCGTTGTACGATTCACCGGCGCGATGCCTTCGATTCAGAGCAACGACGAATTATGTGGCGAACCCAGGTCAACGCGCGCTAATTCCAACAACCTATTTCCTCAATGAGTCCAGAGGCAGACTTGCTTTCAGGCCAGCGAGCATCTGCCACAGACATTCTGCTACAGTGGCGTTTCCACGGGAACAGCCAAGATAAGGAAGTGAATCCATGACTCAGATGACAACAGAAGAAGCCTTCGTCAAAGTTCTGCAGATGCACGGCATCGAACACGGTTTCGGTATTATCGGCTCAGCTTTCATGCCCATCTCTGATTTATTTCCCCAGGCTGGCATCAAATTTTGGGATGTCGCCCATGAAGGTAATGGCGGCATGATTTGCGATGGCTATACCCGGGCCACCGGTAAAATCGCAATGGCTATCGCTCAGAATGGCCCTGGCATCACCAATTTTATCACGCCCATCAAGACAGCCTATTGGAACCACACGCCAATGTTGCTAGTGACCCCCCAGGCTGCCAACAAGACCATTGGCCAGGGGGGGTTCCAGGAAGTAGAGCAAATGGCTTTGTTTAAAGACATGGTTTGCTATCAGGAAGAAGTTCGCGATCCATCGCGCATGGCCGAAGTCCTTAATCGAGTTATCGCCAAGGCAATACGCGGCTCAGCACCGGCCCAGATCAACGTCCCGCGAGACTATTGGACCCAGGTTATCGATATTGAAATGCCCCAGATCGTCGAATTCGAAAGACCAGCCGGGGGTGCCCGAGCGACCAGTGAGGCCGCGAAATTACTTTCCGAAGCTTCCTTCCCCGTCATTTTATCCGGCGCCGGTGTTGTCATCGGTGACGCCATTGCCGCTTGCCAAGCCCTCGCTGAACGCCTGGACGCACCGGTCTGCAACGGCTACCAACACAACGACAGTTTCCCAGGCAGTCACCCCCTGGCCTGTGGACCGCTCGGCTACAACGGATCAAAAGCAGCAATGGAATTGATCGCCAAAGCGGATGTTGTTCTGGCGTTAGGCACTCGATTGAATCCCTTCTCAACATTGCCAGGCTACGACATTGATTACTGGCCGAAAGACGCAAAAATTATTCAAGTCGATATCAACGCCGACCGAATAGGCTTGACCAAAAAAGTGACGGTCGGCATCTGCGGCGATGCACATCTGGTCGCGAACCAGATTCTGGATCAACTAGCGCCGACCGCTGGCGACACTAACCGCTCGGATCGCAAGCAAGCTGTTCACGAAGCGACTGCTAACTGGCGACAGACGCTGGCGGGTATGGATCACGAGGACGATGATCCCGGCACATCCTGGAATGCAGATTCTCGTGATCGAGAGCCGGAACTGATGTCTCCACGACAGGCCTGGCGAGCGATTCAATCCGGGCTACCAGCAGATGCCATTATCTCCAGCGATATCGGTAACAATTGTGCAATCGGCAACGCCTATCCAACCTTCGAGCAAGGTCGTAAGTATCTGGCTCCGGGTTTGTTTGGCCCATGCGGCTATGGCTTGCCGTCAATACTCGGCGCCAAGATCGGCTGCCCGGATGTGCCAGTCGTTGGCTTTTCAGGCGACGGTGCCTTCGGTATTTGTATGAACGAAATGACGGCCTGTGGCAGAGACGATTGGCCAGCCATTACCATGGTGATTTTTCGCAACTATCAATGGGGCGCAGAGAAACGAAATACCATTCTTTGGTACGACGATAACTTTGTCGGTACAGAGCTAAGCCGAGACGTCAGCTACGCTGGTATTGCAAAAGCCTGCGGTCTGGAGGGTATCCAGGTTCACACCACGGAACAATTGACCACCGCTATCGATCAGTCCTGTAAGGCGCAAGCAGAGGGTGTCACAACCTTTATCGAGATTATCCTAAACCAGGAACTCGGCGAACCGTTCCGCAGGGATGCCATGAAGGCGCCCGTTTCAGTTGCCGGTATCAATCCCGAGGACTTCCGGCCGCAGCGTTAAGGTTTATCGTCTGATCATCGCCAACGTTACGACGGCAGTTTCGAACACCTCGTCTGTCGTCGCTCCCCTGGACAAATCGGCGAGCGGATGTAGAAAGCCTTGTAATATTGGTCCAATCGCATCAGCTCCGCCCAGATGCTGGACCAGCTTATAGGCGATATTGCCTGCATTCAGATCAGGAAAAATCAGCACGTTTGCTCGCCCGGCAACATTGCTGCCGGAACCCAGCTTGAGTGCAGCCACTTCAGGGACGATCGCCGTGTCTGCCTGTATTTCACCGTCTACCAGCAACCCGGGGGATTTTTCACGGACCAATTCGACCGCCTTGATCACCTTATCCGCGTGCGGATGATTGGCACTGCCTTTTGTTGAGAACGACAACATCGCAACGCGTGGCTTTTCGGTTAACAGTTGTTCGGCACTTGCCGCGGCGGCGATCGCGATATCGGCCAACTGTTCTGAACTCGGATCAACATTAACCGCGCAATCGGCGAACACCATCGGCAATCCGCTTCGCGGCTTCATGATAAAAAAGCTCGATGGTGTCTCGATGCCTTCACTTAACCCAATGCAAAGCCGAGCGGCTTCAATCACCCGCCGGGTTGGATTTGCGATTCCGGCTACCAACGTTTCAGCGTCACCCGCTCGAACCATCATGCCGGCAAAATACAGCGGCTTCTTCACCGCTCGTTGAGCGACTGCCGCGCTGACCGAACGAGGACCAGCTGCATACTGCTGCGCATAACGCTCAAGTATCGGACTCGTGCCTGGGTCAATGACGGTACAACCCTTGAGCTCACTTAACTCATCAGCGCCCGCCAGCAAAATAACTTCAGCAATCCCAAGCTCTACAATTCGAATGGCTGCCGCCTGGATACGCTGATCACCACCTTCAGGAAACACAATCCGCCCGGCCGCTGAACGCGCCCGGTCGACATACATATCAATAAATGAATCCTGCTGCGCCATCGCAGGCCTAGCGATCTTGCAATGGGATATAAGGTTTTAGATCAGGCCCGTTGTACTGGAGCAACGGCCTAATGAGAATATTGCTTTCCATTTGTTGCAGAACTTGCAACGTCCAGCCAGGCACTCGCCCCACTGCAAATATCGGGACAAACAGGTCCTGTGAAATTCCGTGCAGGTGATAAATGACCCCGGAGTAAAAATCGACATTCACATTCACGCCGTGCCTGGAGTAAGGCTGCATCGCCTCTACCAGGGCAACCAGTATCTGGTTCCATTGTGGTTCGCCCTTCTCGATCGACAACCGTTCAACACCATCGCGAAGATGTCGGGCTCTTGGATCCTCTGCTCGATAGACACGATGACCAAATCCCATAATGGCTTCACGATTCGCGCGCTTCGCTTTCACATAAGCTTTGGCGTCACCCGGATCACCAATCTCACGCGCCATCTTCATGACGTTTTCAGCCGCACCGCCATGAGCAGGTCCAGACAGCGCACCAATAGCCGCTGTTACCGCTGCATGTAAATTGGCATCCGTGCCTGCGACGACCCGGGCTGTAAACGAAGAGGCATTCGATCCATGCTCAGCATGTAAAATGAAATCCAGATCCATCAGCCTTGCGGCGCCTTCACTGGGGGCTTCGCCCGATAGCATGGCCAGAAAATTTGCCGCATGACCCAGGGTTTGATCAGGCGCGATCAGCGCCTTGCCTTCCCGCAGACGGTGATGGGCGGCGACAATAATAGGCACCTGTGAACTTAATCGAATACCTTTTCGAATAGTCGCCTCAGCTGAGTTGTCGGCTGTATCCGGATCAAACGCTGCCAATGCGGAGACTGAGGTTCTGAGTACATCCATGGGATGAGCGGTACAGATCGATTTTATAATGTCGAAAATTGGCTCTGGCAGTTGTCGCTCTGCTTTCAGGCTTCTGTCAAATTCAGCCAGTTCCGCCTGGTCCGGCAGCTCTGCATGCAACAGCAGGTAGGCCGTTTCCTCAAAGGTTGAACGCTCCGCCAGGTCGTGGATCGAATAACCGTAGTATCGAAGCTCTCCGGCCTGGCCATCGATATAAGTCGCTGGTGATCGGTCGAAATAGACACCTTTAAGACCGCGATGGATTCTTGTTTCTGCCGCGTCCTTACTCATAACTGCTACCAATATTTTCTACTGCGTCCTTACTCATAACTGCTACCAATATTTTCTACTGCGTCCTTACTCATAACTGCTACCAATATTTTCTACTGCGTCCTTACTCATAACTGCTACGACTATTAACCAGGTTATAGACGAATCAATTCGTGTTTCAGAATTTCCACCATTTCATCAATCTGCTCTTTCTCGACGATCAATGCAGGTGCAAGCAGCCCTGCATCACCGGTCGTCTTAATATGCAAACCAGCATCAAAAAGCCGCTTTTGAAGCAGGTTCCCGCGCATGCCCGGTGCACCTTCAGGTGCGATATCAAAGCCTGCTAACATGCCATAACCTCGTACATCAGTCACCACACCAAGGTTCTGAAGCGAGAACACTGATTCCAAAAAGTAAGCTGACATTTCCGCCGCCCGGTCAAACAACTTCTCTTTCTCAAAAATATCAAGGGTAGCAATGGCTGCCGCACAAGCCGCAGGATGTGCAGAGTAGGTGTAACCATGGGCGAGTTCAACCACATCGCGTGGATGTGCATTGACCACCGTTTCGTAGATTTCATCCTGCACGGCAACTGCTCCCATTGGCTGAGCGCCATTGGTCAACGCTTTCGCCATGGTCATAATGTCCGGAACCACACCGAATGCGTCCGACGCAAAGGCTGCGCCCGTCCGTCCAAATCCGGTCAGCACCTCGTCCATCACCATCAGAATCTCGTGCTCGTCACAGAGCTCTCGAATGCGCTCTAAGTAACCTACCGGCGGCACCAACACACCGGTTGAACCTGCAATGGGCTCGATAAAGCAGGCCGCTATCGATTTTGCTCCGTGAGTTTGCACAATTCGCAATAAATCATCTGCTAACTCCTCACCTCGGAGCAAAGGTTGACCCATGGAGTATCGCTGCTCAGGGTCAAAGGTCGAACGCATATGTACCACACCTGGCACCATGGCGTTGAAACCTTGTCGATTCTTCATCAATCCGGACAGCGATGTGCCACCGATATTAACGCCGTGATAGGCCCTGTCGCGGGAGACGAACACATTTCTACCGCCTTCCCCCCGGCAAGCATGGTATTGCAACGCAATTTTCATCGCTGAATCTACGGCTTCAGATCCTGAATTACAAAAAAACACATGGTTCATGTTGGCCGGGAACAATGGAACCAATTTGTTGGCCAGTTCGAACGAACGAGGATGGCTTCGAAGGAACGAGGGAATGTAATCCAGTTGCGCCAGCTGGGCGGCAACTGCTTCGGTTATTTCCGGGCGGCAATGACCGGCCGCGGTTGTAAACAATCCAGAAGCGCCATCGAGTAATTTGTCTCCATGCTGGCTCCAGAGATGCACACCCTCGCCTTTAACCACTAATCTTGGATCATCCTTAAAAGATTTGTTATCTGTAAAAGGAATCCAATGGCTTTCCAATTCTGCTCGTACCAGACCCATCGCTGTGAACGCTGTTTGTACAACGCTATCCTGTCCCATGTACGCTCCTTTCAATTTCACTATAGGTTAACGATAATATTGCCCCACGCTAGAATAATGCACCTGCATCAGGCTGGTAGAGCCAAGTATGGTTAAACGATCACACCAGAACATGTGGAAACAGCTAATCAAGTTGTCCAAAGACAGCGAGGTGGGCCTACAAACGCAACTACGAAAATCTATTGCCAACCTCATTCTGGAACGAAGTATCAGTCCCGATATGCCACTACCTTCAAGTCGGGAGCTGGCATGGATCCTCGAAATATCGAGAAGCACTGTCACCCTGGTCTACCAACGCCTGGTCGATGAAGGCTTTCTGGTCAGTCGCGAACGACAGGGCTACTTCGTCAATCCGGAACTAGCCGGTGCATCCCCAGCTAACGAACCCGGAGGACCTGAGATCACACCTCGCGGCGATTGGTCCAATCGCCTGAAGCACCGGATCACTTCTCAGCGCAATATTACCAAACCCCTTGACTGGTACCGCTACCCGTTCCCTTTTATTTTTGGCCAGATCGGCGCAGACCTGATGCCGATAGCGGAATGGCGAGAATGTTGGCGACATGCCCAGGGAGCACGAACAATCACCCGCAGCGGCTATGATATGTTCGATCAGGATGACAAATCACTGATTGAACAACTCCGGGTTCGAGTGCTGCCAAGGCGAGGCATCTGGTGTCACCCAAATAATATTTTGATTTCGCTGGGTACTCAGAACGCACTTGCCATGATTGCGAAACTGCTGATTAAGCCCGACAACATCGTCGGTATGGAAAACCCCGGGTATCCCGATGCACGCAACCTGTTTGCATTGGAGACTAACAACATCAAACTCCTGGATGTCGATTCACAAGGGCTCATCGTCGATGATCAACTCAATGAATGCGACTACCTTTACATCACCCCAAGTTATCAATCGCCCACCACGACGACTCTGTCGCCTGATCGCCGCAGACTATTGCTCGCCAAAGCCAGAGCCCACAATATCGTCATCATTGAGGATGACTACGAATCAGAAGCCGCCTTTGGTGACGAACCGATTCCTTCCTTAAAAAGTACAGATGAACACAATTCCATTATCTATTGCGGCAGCTTGTCGAAATCGCTGTCACCAGGATTACGCCTTGGCTTCCTCGTGGCTGACACAGAGTTAATCAACGAAGCTCGAGCCCTGCGACGACTTTCAATCAGACATCCGCCGCCGATGATTGAATCGACTGTCGCTCACTTTATTGAGCTGGGTCACTACGATTCACACCTAAATCGCTTGTCGAAAACTTATCGCGAGCGGTGGTCAACCATGGCTGAAGCGACCGACAAATACTTTCCCTACGCGCATCGACGCAAGTCGTTTGGTGGCACGTCCTTCTGGATCACAGCTCCCGAAGGCCTGGATGCGGAACAACTGGCTGTAACTGCGCTCAAAAAAGGTATCATCATCGAGCCTGGAACCGTACATTTCGGCGAACCCAACCCGCCGAGAAACTACTTCAGAATTGGGTTTTCTGCGATTACCGTTGACCAAATTACGCCCGGCATCAAGTTATTGGCGAAAATCATTGATGAATCCGCCTCCTGAGCATGATCTCTGTCCGGCATTGATCGAATTAAGTGGGCACACCACCAGAATATCTGTGCACTCTGGTCTGATCGTGATGCACGCTCTGGTCCTATCGAAGCCTATACCTATCCACTAAAGTCTCGTTATTAGAGTGACGGTAAGCTCAACATTATTGTTATGCTAATTAGGACCATATCCAAGGCGCCTGTTTCAGGTTGGCGTGACTAGAAAACCGGCTCATGCTGCAGCATGGAGAACATTGATTACTAGAATCATTAACTACGGGGATAAAAGTATGTTAACCAGAACAACACTCGCCTCTGCACTCCTGGTGCTAACAGCACTTTGCAGTGTCTCGGGCAACGTCTACGCAGCGAAAAACGTGATGGAAGAAGTCATCGTCACCGCTGAACGTCGGGCAGTGAACCTTCAAAGCGTTCCAGTGGCCGTTACCGCCTTTACGGGTGAAGAAATGGACGCTCAGGGTATCGTCGACATCAAAGGCATCACCGAGAGAACGCCAGGTTTTACCATGGGCGTTTTCAACCCAGGACAACCTCAGTTTTATATTCGGGGTATCGGTTCAAATGAAGATGGTGCAGGCGGTGACCAGTCGGTCATTGTCTTTATTGACGAAGTTTATATTGGTCGTTCAGCCGGCTCCGACTTTGATCTATTCGACCTCGAGCGCGTTGAGGTGTTGCGTGGTCCCCAGGGTACTCTGTTCGGTAAAAACGTCATTGGCGGCGCAGTCAGCCTCATTAGCAAAAAGCCAACAGAAGAAACCGTCATGAAGTTCGAGGGCACCGTTGGCAACCTGGACGAGAGGACTGTTCGTGGGTTGATCAGTGGCGAGCTTGCAGAGAATGTCTATGGCAAGGTCTCTTTCTCTAGTCGTCGACGAGATGGCTATGTTGACTCTCGCATTGATGAGTTTCCGGATTTTTTTGACAGCACGAATGTCGATGACCAGCATAACGTCAACACTGACAGTATAAGGGCTGGGCTGCGTCTGACGCCATCCGACCGGCTGGAGATAAATCTGACGGCAAACTATTCCAACATGGATCGCGCTGGTCCGACCTATCTGTCCATTGGTCCCGGGGGCATTCCATTCCTCCAAAATGTTACGCTAGCTCCGGATTACGGCGACGATATACACGAGAACTTTGTTGAAGACCCAGGATATTCCAAAACAGATATTTTTGGTTTTACCGCTCGTTTTGATTATGAGCTAACGGATACAATTACATTTACGTCCTTGACTTCTTTTCGTAACGTCGACTCTGAGCAAAAATGGGGATTAACTTCTCCAGATCTTGCTGAACTGTATATGTCAAACGGGATCACTGAGGGCGGGCCAGTGCCCCTCGCTATATTCGGGAACAATGACTATACGGATGATTCAGACACCTTCACTCACGAGTTCCGACTTACCGGTGGTAGCGACAAGCTGTTCTGGATTGCCGGCCTCTACTACATGACGGAAGATACAGATCGGTTTGAAACATCAACCGTCGGACTGATCTCAGATATCATCATTCCGGGAGTCAGACTAACGCTTCCTGGACAGATACCAGGAATAATCCCAGGAGATGACCAAGGCAACGAAACCACAAGCTACTCCGTTTTTGGCCAGTTCACCTACAACATCACTGATACTCTGGCGGTGACACTCGGCGGACGGCAGTCCTACGATGAAAAAGATATCTCCCGGGTTGGCACTCCAAGTGTTCTGTCAGCGAACAGAAACTTCAACTTTAAGACCGGGGAGGACTGGGACGCCTTTACAGGCAAGTTTGGTTTGGAATGGCAAGCCACAGACGATGCCTTCCTTTACGCCACCGTCTCTGAGGGTTACAAGGCTGGAGGTTATCAGGGTCTGGCAGCAACTGAGTTAATTGCTATCACGCCGTTTGATCCAGAAGAAGCTACCCTGTACGAAATCGGTGCTAAGACCGAATGGTTCGATAACCGACTGAGACTTAACCTAGCCGTGTTCGAAACAGACTACTCAGACCTGCAGATCCTGCAACTCCTGGTTGAAGAAGCTGCGCCGTTCGGCACGAGTGGTCAGTTGATTACCCAGAATGCTGCGGACGCTGACATTAAAGGTTATGAGCTCGAGTTCGTCATTGCGCCTACTGACAACCTGACCATCTCAGGGTCGTACACGCACCTGGATACTGAGTTCTCTGACTTCTTTACACCAGCCGGGTTCAGACCTCCCGATGGCGGTGCAGGTACCAGCGGTGACCGAACTGGCAACGACCTCCGAAATGCACCGGATCAGGCTTATAACATTCTCGCCCGATATCGCATGGATCTGAGCAACGGTGGCTCCCTGACCTGGCAAGCAGACTGGCGTCACAAGGACAAGGTCTATCAGGACCCCGACCTCATTGAAGCTGCCGCAGTACCGGAATACGACGTCCTCGACCTCAGGGTCACTTACGTCTGGCCGAATGGTAACCTCGAGACAACGCTCTGGTCACGTAACGCCAACGATGAGGAATACTTCCTTCACAACTGGCCTCTGCAGGGTAGTGGACAGGCGACACCAGCGCCACCCCGGACATATGGCTTGACAGTAACCTGGCAAAATAATTAGCCAGCCAGCAAAAAGAGCGGCTCTAGGCCGCTCTTTTTTTTGCCCCTAATTAATGACGAGAATCTATGCCCTTGCGTCAATATTCACTGGCAGCACAATTCGGATTTTTATTTGTCCCGCTGCCGCTGATAATTTTTCTCGGTAATCCCGCCATTGGCCTACTGGTCGGTTCAGCACTATCACTCAGCTTTAACGGGAAAATCATTCCTATATCGGGTCAACTCGGAAAGTTCGCCTTACAGACCGCTATTATTCTGTTAGGACTAAAACTGGATGCGAATCGCCTCATACAGATCAGTGCCGACTATAGCCTGTTGGTCACGGCTTATGTGTTGATCACGCTGGCAGTAGGTCTACTGATGGGTAAGATGCTATATAACAATCCTGTCTCCAGCCAATTGATTAGCAGCGGTACCGCAATCTGTGGTGGCACCACCATTGCCAGTCTGGCACCGATCATTAACGCCAGACCGGAGCAAACCGCGGTGGCTCTGACCCTGGTATTCTTGCTGAACGCAGTCGCATTGTTTATCTATCCGCATATCGGCCACTACCTAAGCCTGAGTCAGGAGCAATTTGGCATCTGGTGCGCACTGTCAATACACGACACCTCTTCTGTTGTCGCAACAGCATTAATTTATGGTGAAGAATCCGGCGCCGTCGCGACAACGCTGAAACTCGGCAGAACCCTCTGGCTAATTCCTCTGCTCATTGTCGCCAGCGTGCTGCAAAACCGAAGCAGCACACAGGTGCGAATACCACTATTCGTGATCTTATTCGTCATCAGCGCCATGATTGGTAGCCTGATCGATTTCCCGGTCTGGTTTATCGACATCGTCAGCTTCATCAGCAAGGCCCTGCTAGTGCTCGCGCTGTACTGCATCGGCTCAGACATCACGCGCAACACCCTGAGCGAACTCAAGGGCAAAGCGTTGATTCACGGACTGATGCTGTGGATTATCGCGGCCCCAACAACCCTGGCTGTCGTTGTCTTTCTGATCTAATGAACCGAAAATTCATATTCCAATTCGTTATTAAAATATTTCGTTCTATTCCTTCCTAAGAATCTTCGGCTCTGGTTTAATCCTTTGCCATGATTCTCAAAGACACCAAAATTCATCTCTCCAGCATTCTTGCTCTGGGAATGTTTGCTGTGTTTTTGCTGGCTCCCGTTCTTTGGATGGCCATTGCCTAAGCCAGGTCCTAACTTCTGTCCACGAAGCAGTTCCACTGAGCAGTTCTACTAAGCAGTTCCACGAAGCAGTTCCACGAAGCAGTTCCACTGACCAGCTTGAGATTACAGCAGGTTTTTACGCTGTTGAACTCCCTCATTGCCAAGGCCGTAGCTCGTCGTTAAACAGCCGGAAACCACAGTTTCATGATCTTCTTACAGCCATAGTTGGTGATGCTTCTGCAGGTACCCGGTCGTATCCAGCCGCCTGTGCCGCGCCATCTTGTTCGGGACTATCAACTATTTTGACAAGCGCCGACTCCGTAAAATGGCAACCCAGGTCAGTTGACCTCGCTCCACAACACACCATCGGCAACAAGACGGGCTATTTGTTCCTCATCAAAGCCCTGTTCCAGCAGTACCTCCGCATTGTGTTGACCTGCAACAGGTGGTGGCCCGAGTCGCTGTCCACCGCCATCGAACAACACCTGCCGCCCATGCCTGCGGTATGTGCCCCAAAACGGATGCTCAGTCTCGGCAGTCAGGCCCAGCGCGATGGACTGTGGATCGGTCAGCCAGAACTCTCTTGGCGTGACGGCATTGGCACGTACACAGCCAACCCCGGCACTGGCCAGTAGATTCTCCCAGAAAGCAGAATCGTTCCGGGCAAACAGAGTTTCCAACACATCCGTGGCAGTTTGCCCGCCTGCTTGCAGCACCTCTAACGTCGGGGCACGCATACCCGCACCGGTTAGCACATCAACGAACAGTCGATATTCCTTCTCGTTGGTCATGGCCAGAAATACCCACTCATCACCGGTACAGTGATAGAGCCGATAAGTTGCAGACAATCCCAGTAATTCGGCATCGGGCATGGCGCGATCCGGTTTACCCGCAAAGGTGAGAAAATCGTCACTATTGGCATAGGCGTTAGCACCGAACATATCGACAAGTATCTGCTGGCCCTGGCCTGTGCGCTGCCTGGCCACCAGGCCAAGCAGGGTAGATGTTATTATGACCAGCGAGGTATTGGGATCCGGATTAACCTCATTAGCGTGCATCAGGCGACGCGTCCACAGGCGCAGATCATCAATTTCCAGCAACGCTTCAGGGACCCTTTCACCCATCTGGTAGAGCACGCCACCCATGGCCGCGCCGGGTATCGGGTGAGTGCTTGGTCGTTGTGCACCGGGACCATCCGGACCATAGCCATTGGCCTGCATATACACGATGTCCGAGTTGATCTTCTCAATCTGTGCATAGCCAATACCCAGTCGTTCGGGTACGCCCGGACGGAAATTGTGAATAAGCACATCTGCATCTTTAACAAGATCCAGCACGATCTGCCGGCCGGTTTCCGACTTGAGATCGATGCTCAGGCTGCGTTTTCCTGCATTGACCTTCGCGGACCCCAGGCCGCCAAGAAGACCACGGAAGGGATCACCTCCGATTGGCTCCACTTTGATCACTTCGGCTCCCATGTCTGCCAGGAAAGAAGCCGCCAGTGGCGCAGCAATAATCGTCGCGATCTCTACCACTCGTATGCCTGCAAGAGGCAACTGACCCTCATTGGAGCGCCCGGGTGCACTCCGTGGTGTACTACGCCAGAGATCCGCCCAGCTG
>Ga0206679_10000448_pt1 | contig 33905 bp, 32 predicted proteins | sample M110012015metaG_FD_155464 | JGI IMG/M metagenome (GOLD analysis project Ga0206679, IMG submission 155464) | Ammonia-oxidizing marine archaeal communities from Monterey Bay, California, United States - M1 100m 12015 | ecosystem: Environmental > Aquatic > Marine > Intertidal zone | place: USA... | reverse complement strand
ATCAAGAATATATTGACAAACTATTAAAAGAGAAAAAATTTGACCAATAATTATGGCTCTAGGAACTTCTTCTAAAAGATATGCAAAAGCGTTAGTAAGCCACTCTATTGAAGAGGGCAATCTAGACCTTATGTTTGACGAAATAAATTCATTGATAAATATTTTAGAAGAATCAGAGGATTTAAAAGAGTTCATCTCAAACCCTACTATTTCAAGAGAAAACAAGACAAGTCTTTTGAATGAATTGACTGACCAGTCTTTGCCTAATATTTCAAGTTTATTAAACCTTCTATCATTAAATAACCGAGTAGACATGCTTTTAGATGTTTGCAAGGTTTTTGTACAACAATATAACGCGCACAACAATATTGTTGAGGTCACCGTTACTACTCCTGTTAAGCTTTCGGAAAGTCTTGAAAAAACAATAGAGACGTATTTGTCTTCAATTAAGGCGGGAAAGATAAAATTGACAAAAAAGAAAGATAAAGATTTAATTGCAGGATTTACTCTAGATTTTGACAACACAAGATTAGACGCGAGTGTTAAAAAAAGATTAGAAAAAATGAAAAAGCAATTAAAAACAACAAATTAAAAATTAAGAAATGCAAAAAATTAAACCAGCTGAAGTTTCAGCACTATTAAAAAAACAATTAGAGTCTGCAGACATCCAGTCCACGTTTGATGAGGTTGGAACGGTTCTTGAAGTAGGAGATGGTATAGCAAGAGTATATGGCCTTTCTAATGCTCAATATGGAGAGCTTGTTTCGTTTGACAATGATCTTCAAGGGATGGTGTTAAACTTGGAAGAAGACCATGTGGGGGTTGTATTATTTGGATCCTCTAAAGGAGTAAAAGAGGGAGACACGGTTAAGAGAACAAATCAAATTGCATCTATAAAAGTAGGTGAAGGAATTTTAGGAAGAGTTGTAGATACTCTTGGAAACCCAATTGACGGGAAAGGCCCTATTAAAGGAGAGCTTTTTGATATGCCAATCGAAAGAAAAGCACCAGGCGTTATTTATCGTCAACCAGTAAATGAGCCTCTACAAACAGGAATAAAATCTATTGATGCAATGATCCCTATTGGAAGAGGACAGAGAGAGCTGGTAATTGGAGATAGACAGACCGGTAAAACCACCGTATGTATTGACGCTATTTTGAATCAAAAAGAATTTTATGATGCAGGTGAACCAGTTTTTTGTATTTATGTCGCTATAGGTCAAAAAGCATCAACTGTTGCGGGAATTGCAAAAACTTTAGAGGAAAAAGGAGCTCTAGACTATACTGTAATTGTAGCGGCTAACGCGTCAGATCCTGCGCCAATGCAGGTTTTTGCGCCATTCTCAGGAGCGTGTATTGGGGAGTACTTCAGGGACACAGGAAGGCCGGCTTTAATTATATATGACGATCTATCTAAACAAGCAGTTGCATATAGAGAGGTATCCCTTCTTCTTAGAAGACCTCCAGGAAGAGAGGCTTACCCAGGAGATGTTTTTTATCTTCACTCAAGACTTTTAGAGAGGTCAGCAAAAGTTGTTAACGACAATAAGGTTGCAAGCGAAATGAATGATCTCCCTGAGTCATTGAAATCAAAAGTTAAAGGAGGAGGATCCCTTACGGCGCTTCCAATAATCGAAACTCAAGCAGGAGATGTTTCAGCTTATATTCCTACAAATGTAATTTCTATTACTGATGGTCAAATATTTTTAGAATCTGATCTGTTTAATTCAGGGGTAAGACCTGCAATTAATGTAGGTATTTCAGTTTCTAGGGTAGGAGGATCTGCACAGATTAAATCTATGAAAAAAGTAGCGGGGACACTTAAACTTGATCAAGCACAGTATAGAGAGCTTGAAGCTTTTTCAAAATTTGGATCTGACCTTGATGCAGCCACACTTAACGTTATTGAAAAAGGAAGAAGAAATGTTGAAATCTTGAAACAAAATCAAAATGACCCATTCCAAGTTGAAGATCAGGTTGCAATAATATATGCAGGCTCTCAAAACCTTCTTAAGGAAGTTCCCGTTAATAAAGTAAAAGCTTTTGAGGAAGCTTTTCTTCAAGAACTTAGAAAAAACAACAAGAAGCTTTTAACTGAATTAAAGTCTGGAAAAATCTCTGATAAAGAGACAGATGAAATAAGAAAAGTTGCTGAAAAAATTGCAAAAACGTTTTAATTAATGTCAGGATTAAAAGAAATTAGAAATCGGATAAGCTCTGTTTCATCAACGATGCAGATCACAAATGCTATGAAAATGGTTTCTGCTGCTAAGTTGAAGAAAGCGCAGGACTCAATTACTGCAACGCTACCATATTCTAATAAACTTTCAGAATTAATAAAAAGCATATCTGCTTCTGTTGATTCAACTGAGCCGAACCCGCTATTTGAAAAAAGAGAATTAAAAAAACCTCTTTTAGTTGTTATAACTTCAAACAAAGGTCTTTGCGGAGGCTTTAACTCTAATATAATTAAAGAAGTCTATAGTTTGGCTTCCGAATATGGACCTATCAGTCCTGACCTTTTAACTATAGGAAAAAAAGGAAATGATATTTTAAGAAAAAAATTCAACGTAATTAACTCTCATAAAGAGGTCTATGATAGCTTTTCGTATTCTTCTGTAAAAGAAATTGCTGAGAATATAACACAAAGATTTGAGGGCGAAGAGTATGATGAGATAGTTCTGGTTTATAATCATTTTAAAAATGCAGCTACTCAAATTATTACCAAAGAGCAATATTTGCCAATCCATGACGATTCCGATGACAAGGGTAATGTTTCAGGCGATTATATCTTTGAGCCAAATAGAGCAAAAATTCTTGAAGAATTAATACCTAAGTCCTTGGCAATTCAATTATTTAAAGCTATTTCTGACTCTATTGCGGGTGAGCACGGAGCGAGAATGACGGCTATGCATAAAGCAACAGACAATGCCACAGACCTTAGAGATCAACTTAAGCTTACATATAATAAAGCAAGACAGACCGCAATTACTAATGAAATATTAGAAATTGTAGGTGGAGCAGAAGCGTTGAACTCGTAAATCAAAAAACTACATCATACACTTTTTTGTATTTTTGATTTTAAATCAGATAAATGAAAATATTTATTCCAATGGCTGGAAAAGGAACGAGGTTAAGACCTTTTACCTTAACTCGACCAAAGCCTTTATTAGAAATAACAGACAAGCCTATAGTTGAACATATAATTAATCAAATAGCCTCAACGCTTTCATCAAAGATTGAAGAAATAATATATATTCTTGGAGAGGAGGCTTATTTTGATTCTAATGTTGTTGATTCTTTAACCTTGATTTCTAAGAAATATAATGCAAAAACTAAGGTTTATAGACAGTTAGACAAACTGGGTACGGGTCATGCAATAATGTGTGCAGAGAAATCTTTGTCTGGACCGGCTATTATTGCCTATGCAGACACAATGATTCAAGGTAAAATTGAAATAGATTCAAAGGTAGACGGTATGATTTGGGTTAAAAAAGTTGAAAACCCTTCAAGCTATGGTGTTGTCAATCTTGATAGAGAGTCTAATGTGACAGAATTAATAGAAAAGCCTAAAACCTTTGTTTCTGACCTTGCAGTAGTAGGAATTTATTATTTTAAAGAAATTTCATTGATTAGAGATGAACTTAGAATTCATCTCAAGGAGAAGTTGGCCCCGGGGAAAGAATATCTTTTAAATTATGGTATTAAAAAAATGATTAAAAACAATAAGATTTTTAAATCACAAGAGATTGAGACTTGGATGGATTGTGGCACGCCACAATTATTATTGGAATCCGCAAAAATAATAATGAAATCAAACGAAAGCTCAAGCAATGAAAACGATTTCTCTAGAGAAGGAACAGTTATAATAAATCAGCCTGTTTTTATTGGCGACAATGTTGTGATAAAAAACTCAAAAGTTGGACCATACGTGTCTGTTGGAAACAATTGTACTATTTCAGACTCTAATATTAAGTCAAGCTTGATATATAATAATTCAAATGTTTCAAATGCAACTATAAAGAATTCTATATTAGGCGCTAATTGTAATTACGATGGATCTAATAAAGAAATTTTTCTAGGAGACCATTCTCAAATAAATAATAATGAATAATAGATCAGCAAAAACAATTATTGTATTTTCCTTACTCTTTTTGTTTGTTTTGGAAGGATGTTCAACCAAGAAAAAAATTTTAAGCGATCTTCCGTCTAATGAAATTGAACTATCAGAAATTATAAAAAAATCAAGAAAAGTAGACCTTAAGTTTGACAACCTAAGAAATAGAGTTAAAGTAGAGTTTAATGATGGACGATCAACCCAAACCATTAACTTAAGCTTAAGAGCTTTAGAAAATGAACTTTTATGGATGAGTGCATCAATGATTGTACCAATTGCAAAAATTTTATTAAGTAATCAGAGAATTGTTTTCTATGAAAAGTTTCAAAAAACATATATAAATCAGGAGATAAACCTAATTACAAAAACGTTAGGAATTAAAAACCCTGTAGAAGTTTTTCAAAATATTCTTTTTGGAAATCCCATTTTAGACATTAGCAAAAGGAGCTGGGAGAGAGTCGAAAACCCTAATTATTATGTGTTAAAATCATCAAAAGGTATTCAATCTACCCTGTTAATTAACCCCAAGACTTTCAAGCTTGATCAACAAAGAATATTTATACCTTCTTTATCATCTTTAATTACAATTGATTACAGTAATTATAAACTTCTTGAAGGAAAAGCTTTTCCTAATAATGTATTAATTTCATATATAAAGGGAAAACAAATTATAAAAATTAACCTGGAGTACTCTCAATTTGATTTTCCAGAAAACTTAACATTTCCAATGGAAATACCTGTTGATTATAAAATCAAAACTTTAGATGAAATTCTTAAGTAAAACATTTTTTTTCTTATTAGTGTTTTCAGTTTTTCCATTGAATGCTCAAAGCTATGAGGCAAGACAAAAAAAGCTAGAAGCTCAAAAAATATCTTTAAAAAAGGAAATAAATCAAATAAATTCTTTGATTGCAGACTCAAGAAAAAAATCCAAGAATTTAGCAAATGATCTTGAGGATCTTCAACTCAAAATTTCCGTAAGAGATAAACTAATCAATGTCAATAATTCTCAATTAAATAATTTAACAAACATTATTTATAATCAAACGGAAAAACTGACCGATCTTGAAAGTGGCTTAATAAAGCTTAAAAATGAATACGAGAAAATTATTTACAGCTCTTATAAAAAGAGATCTACTGAAATGAAGTTAATGTTTTTGTTCGCCTCAGAAAACATTAATCAAGCATTTAAACGTTTTCAGTATTTTAAACAATACTCCAAGTATAGAAAGAAGCAGGCTGATAAAATTGTTTTAATTCAGAGTCAAATATCACAGACAATAGATAGTCTTAAAATTAGAAAAACAAACAAACAAAGTATTATAGATGAAAACAGATTGGTGAAACAATCTCTAAGTCAGGAAAAACAAGAACAAAATTCTTTATTTAAAAACTTAATCAAGAGTCAAAAAACCTATGCAGCAGAAATTAACAAGAAGGAAAAGCAAGCAAGGTTAATTGATAATGAAATTAAAAAGTTAATTAGATTGGCAATAGCAGAATCTAACAAGAATAATAATTCAACAAACTTTGCTCTAACTCCTGAAGGCAGATTAATCTCAACAAATTTTCAAGCAAACAAAGGCAGATTACCCTGGCCAGTTAAAGAAGGAGTTATTGTAAGGAGGTTTGGCACACAGCCGCACCCAGTTGTTAGAACAACGACAATTAATAGTAATGGAATTTCTGTTGCAACATCACCTAATTCTGTAGCTTATTCAGTTTTTGACGGAGAAATACTGTCTGTCTATGGCTTCTCTGGGGGGAACCCCGGCGTGTTGATTAGACACGGTAAATACATCTCAAACTATCAAAATTTATCATCAATCTTTGTAAAAAAAGGCGATAAAATAAAAGCCAATGACGAAATAGGAATTGTGTTTACTAATGAATCAACAGGAAAAACCGTGTTAAAGTTTAATATTTTTAATGAATTAAAGCCTGAAAATCCTTCAATTTGGCTTGATAAATATTAATTCTCAATTAACAACCAAGCGTCTTGGCCACTGCCTTTAATTTTAGAGATTAAAGAGGAAGCCTCTTTTCTTGTTTTAAGACGAGCATAAGCAACCCTGAAAAGACCTTTTGGATTTATCGTTGTGTATGATGCTTTATAGCCTAAGCTAATTAAACTATTTAATTGTTTTTGGGCATTGTTTTTTGACCTGAAAGAACCAGCAATAACACTAAAGTAGATAGAGCTTTGGTTAATAACAGGAGCGGAAACATTAAGACTAATCGCAGGAAGCTCTCCTAAATCAAAGGTTGCAGCCTGAACTTTTTTAAGGATTTGATTTTGAGCAACGGCAATATTATTTAGTTTTTCAGTGTCTATGTAATTAGTATAATTAAAATAACCCAAATAACTTAATCCCATTACCGATATAAAAATTGCAGCATTTCTTAGTAAATAATTTGAAACAAAGGAGATCTCTTTTTTAGATTCCGTTTTTATATTTTTAAGTAAGGGGTCTTTTAAAAATGACTGAAGCCCAAAACTAGAGCTGTCAAAATTTATTGATAAGTCAGGATTAAAGTTTAAACTGTTTTCATCTTTTAACTCAAAGATTCCTATGGATTCGATTTCAACAAGCAAGTCTCGAGTCAGTTTTTTGTTGAATGCCTCAACTTCCTTTTCAACAAGATTCAAAGCTTTCTTATATGAAGTTTTTCTAGTTCCGCTTATATACTTGACTAATAAGCCATCATTTTCTTTAAGCATTGAATTAAAAGAAACGTTTTTACTAGGAGGGATAAATTTATTTTGAATTATTGATGCAGATTTCTTCTTGAGAACAAAAGCACCGAAACCAGGTAAAATCACACAATCATTATTGTGTAACAGCTCAACAATATCTTTAAAAATTGTCATTAAGTAAATTTAAAAAAAAACAGTTAAAAACCAACACGAGATCTAACTCTTTTAAGAACATTTTGCGCTTGCTTTCTTGCCTTTTCAGCACCCTCCAACAACAAGTTTTCAACTTTACCTCTGTTGTTTGTTAGTTCAAAAAAAGACTCTCTGTTTGTTGAAAATCGATTCAAAATCTCATTATATAATATTTCTTTAGCTTCTCCATATCCTATGCCGCCATTAGTATATCGTGAACGCAATTTCTTGACATCTTCTGCTGAAGCAATTACTTTAAATAATTTAAAGACATTACATTGGTCAGGATTTTTCGGTTCTTCCAAAGACAAACTTTGAGTTTTAATCTTCATTATCTGTTTTCTTAATTTTTTATCATCTAAAAATATATCAATGATGTTAGATTTAGATTTACTCATTTTTTCACCATCTGTTCCAATGATATAATTTGTATCATCTTGTATCTTAGCATCAGGAATCACAAAAGTGTCTCCCATTAAATTATTAAATCTAGCGGCGACATCTCTAGTCATCTCAAGATGCTGAAGTTGATCCTTTCCAACAGGAACAATATTAGCGTCATATATTAAAATATCTGCAGACATTAGCATTGGATATGAAAACAGGCCAGAGTTTACATCTTTAAGGTTATCAGCTTTATCTTTAAAAGAATGAGCAAGCTTTAATCTTTGATAGGGAAAAAAGCAACTTAAATACCAGGCAAGCTCAGCAACCTCAGGAACATCACTTTGTCTAAAAAAGCAACTTTTCTTTGGGTCTAAACCAAAAGCAAGCCATGTTGCAGCAGTTAAAAAGGTGTTTTCTTTTAAAACCGTATGATCTTTAATTTGTGTAAGCGAATGCATATTAGCAATAAAAAGATAAGACTCTTCCTTTGAGGAGTTAGCCATTTCTATAGCAGGAATAATTGCCCCAAGCATATTGCCAAGGTGAGGTGTTCCGGTGGACTGAATGCCAGTTAATATTTTGGCCATTAGTAAGTTTTACAAAACAAAGATATTTTTTTTTGACCTTGAAACAAAATACCTATTACCTTTGAGCAAGCATTGTCAAAATTATAGACATGATTAAAAGATTCTTTTTAAAGCTTTGGTTAGAATTTTGGTTCTATTTCCTGGCAGGAATTCAAGTTATAATATACTTTCCCTTTCTTGTTTTAATATTGCTTCTCCCAAACGCTTATTCCAAACTATTTTGGGTTGCAAGAAATATGTGGGCTAGAGTTGTATTACATGGAAGTGGTTATTATGTTAAAGTTGAAAATAAGGAAAAATTAAAGACAGATACAAACTGTTTAATTATTGCAAACCACTCTAGCCACATGGATGTTTTTCTCATGTTAATTACATGTAAGAAACCTTTTGTGTTTGTTGGAAAAAAAGAATTATATAGCATCCCCTTTTTTGGATACATATATAAGCGTGCCGCAATAATGGTTGACAGATCAGATTCTAAAAGCAAATTTGAGGTTTATGGCAGAGCAAATGAGATGCTAGAGAAAGGCTATAATGTTTGTATTTTTCCTGAGACAAATTACCTTGATGACACTATCATTTTGGCAGACTTTAAAAGAGGAGCATTTAAGATAGCAATTGAAAACAACCTCCCAATAATACCACTTGTGTTTTACGACCTAAAATTAAAACACCCATGGTATCCTAAGTTTGGGTCACTTGGAAAACTGAGAGTAAAAGTTTTAGATAAAATAAATGTTGAAAACCTGACAGAAGAAGACATTCCATCTTTAACAATTAAGGCTTATAATAAGATAAAACATGAGCTAGAAAATGACCCAAAGCAAGCTGCAGTTAAAGCCACAAATAATTGGAAAAAAATAGTATCCTAGTCAGTATTAAGTTGTTCAAGAATTTTTTGTTCTAGTTCCTCCATTAATTCAGGGTTGTCCTTTAAAATAGCTTTTACAGAATCCCTACCCTGTCCTAGCTTGCTTCCTCCATAGCTAAACCAAGATCCGCTTTTCTCAATTATGTCATGCTCCACTCCGATATCTAATATTTCACCAATTTTGGAAATACCCTCACCATACATTATATCAAATTCAGCAGTTTTAAATGGCGGCGCAACTTTGTTCTTTACAATTTTAACTCTCGTCTTGTTTCCGAGTACGCCTCCTTCAGAATTTTTTAATTGTGTAGATCTTCTAATATCAACCCTTACAGAAGCATAAAATTTAAGAGCGTTACCTCCAGTGGTTGTTTCTGGATTCCCAAACATTACTCCGATTTTTTCTCTTAATTGATTTATGAAAAAGACGGTGCAGTTTGTTTTGCTAATAGAGGCGGTTAATTTTCTTAAAGCTTGTGACATTAATCTTGCGTGCAAACCCATTTTAGAATCACCCATTTCACCTTCAATCTCACTTCTTGGAGTTAACGCAGCAACAGAATCTATCACTAAAGCATCTATAGCGCCAGACCGTATTAAATTGTCAGCTATCTCAAGTGCTTGCTCACCATTATCAGGCTGAGAGATAACAAGCTCCCCTAAATCTATACCCAGTTTTTGTGCATAAAATCTATCAAAAGCATGTTCTGCATCAATAAAGGCAGCTATTCCGCCTGCCTTCTGACATTCTGCAATTGCATGTAATGTTAATGTTGTTTTTCCAGACGATTCAGGACCATATATTTCGACTACCCTTCCTTTTGGATAACCACCGACCCCTAAAGCTATATCTAGTCCTATTGAACCCGAAGAAATAGATTCAATTTTTTCAATAGTTTGATCACCAAGCTTCATTACGGACCCCTTACCGTATGTTTTATCTAGTTTATCTAGTGTTAATTGTAACGCTTTAAGTTTAGAATCTTTTGGATCAGACATATTGAGACATTTATCACTAAAGTAATATTTTTTATATTTATATTTTACCAAACTATGAGAAAAATATTAATATTAATTACCGTGCTATTTGTTTCAAATTTTTATGCTCAAGATATCCTTCCTTTAAAGGAAAGAGCAGACTTTATTAATAAGCTCCAAAAGGAGAGATTCAATAATTTATTGCCTGAACTTATGGATAAAACAGGCATCGATATGTGGGTTTTAATTGCAAGAGAATATAATGAAGATCCTATAATCAAAACAATGCTTCCGCCAACCTGGCTAAACGCAAGAAGAACAACAATCCTTGTTTTTTCTTTAGATTCAGAAACTAAAGATTTCGAGTCTGTAGCAATTGCTAGGTATGCTTTTGGAGATAATATTCCGTCAATATGGAATAAAGAAAAACAACCCAATCAATGGGAAGCGCTAAGAGACTATATAGTTAGTAAAAATCCAGAAAAAATTGGCATTAACACATCTAGTTACGAGTCATTAGCAGACGGACTCAGCAAGTATCATTTTGATCAACTTTATAGTGTGCTTTCGCCAAAATTTAGAAAAAAAATTGTCTCAGCAGAGGATTTGGCAATTGCTTGGATTGAAACTAGAACAGATATAGAAATGACAGCTTTCTCACAATTAGTTGAAATTAGTAGCGCAATAATAAGGGAAGCGTTTTCAACAAATGTAATTACACCAGGAATTACAACTACTGATGATGTCGTGTGGTGGATGCGAGAAAAAGTGATAGAGCTCGGGTTGGACACATGGTTCCATCCTACGGTTGATGTTCAAAGAAAAGATGACAGTGATTTATATGCTTTTGACAATAATTCAAAGTTTGATACAATTTTGCCTGGAGATCTTTTACACTGTGATTTCGGCATTTCATATCTTACCCTTAACACAGACACCCAAGAATTAGGATATGTTTTGAAACCAGAAGAAACTAATGCTCCTGATTTTTTAATTAATGCATTAAAAGACGGAAATAGAGTTCAAGATATTTTCACTAATAATTTTAAGCAAGGCGCTACAGGTAATCAGATTTTGAAAAAAGCATTAGAGCAAGGTATGGCAGAAGGCCTAAGGCCATCAATTTATACTCACCCACTTGGCACATATGGTCACTCAGCGGGAACAACACTTGGGATGTGGGATTCACAAGGAGGTGTTCCTTTTTCAGGAGACTATCCTCTTCAACATAATACTGCTTATGCAATTGAGTTAAACACAACCGTATATATTCCAGAGTGGAAAAAAGATATTAGAATTATGTTAGAGGTGCCAGGCTTTTATGGCAAAAACGGATTCAGATATATTAATGGTCGTCAAACTGAATTGCTTTTGGTTGGCCCTAAACAAGACGGGCTTAATGACTGAAAATAAAATAACATTCACAAAATTTCAAGGGGCATTATCTATTGAGTGGGAATAAATAGAAAGAAAGGGTAGATAAAATGGAAATCCATGTAAGGTTATTAAAAAGTTGTAATTTTGCATTCTATATTAGTATAGCATGCAACTGTACAATAAACTTAGTGCTGAAGAGCGCGCCAAAATTATTGATGAAAATTCTCAAGAGAGAATAACGCTTTCTTTCTACAAGTATTTTAATCTAGGAAACCCCTCTTTGTTTAGAGACCATCTGTTTATTGCTTTCTCTAAACTAGATGTTCTAGGAAGAATTTATGTAGCAAACGAAGGAATAAATGCTCAACTTTCAGTTCCAAAAGAAAACATAGAGGTGTTTAAAAAATCGATTAGTGAAATCACACCTCTTAATAACATTAGGCTCAATATTGCCTTAGAACACTACAGTAAGTCTTTTTTAAAACTTACCATTAAAATTAGAGAGAAAATAGTTGCTGACGGACTCAATGAAAACACATTTGATGTTACGAATATAGGAGAACATTTAGACGCCCAAAGGTTTAATCAAATGTTGGATGACAAAAACACGATCTGTATTGATATGAGAAATCATTACGAGAGTGAAATAGGTTTTTTTAAAGGTGCTATAAAACCTGATGTAGACACATTTAGAGAGTCACTTGAAATTATTGACATCGAGCTTGAAAAAAACGGAAAACAAAAAAATTATCTAATGTATTGCACAGGTGGTATTAGGTGTGAAAAAGCCAGCGCATATTTAAAACATAAAGGAATAAAAAATGTTTTTCAACTAGAAGGCGGAATTATAGAATATACAAGACAAGTAAATGAAAATGATTTAAAGAACAATTTTCTTGGAAAAAACTTTGTTTTTGACGAAAGAAAAGGAGAAAGAATATCAGACGATATAGTTTCTAATTGTCATCAATGTGGAAAGCCATGTGATTCTCATATTAATTGTATTAACGAATCATGTCACCTTCTTTTTATTCAATGTGATGATTGCAGAGAAAAGATGAATAGTTGTTGTTCTAATGAATGCATGCAGGTTGTTGAACTTTCTTATGAGGAACAGAAATCTCTTAGAAAAGGAAAGCATAATAGCAATAAAATATTTAAAAAAGGAAGATCTGCTAAATTAAAATTCAAGATAAACTAATATGAAAAAATTACTTACAATCAGGTTACTTTGGGCCTCTGTAATTTTTGGTTTAATATCCTTTTTTGGGTTATTTATTCTTGCTGGCAACGGAACATTTGGAGAAATGCCAGAGTTTGAACAATTAGAAAACCCTAATACTAATCTTGCTACTCAAATAATATCATCAGACGGTGAGATATTGGGTAAGTTTTATTTTAACGACAATAGAACTCCTATAACTTTTAATGAGCTTCCAAAAAATTTAGTGGACGCATTAATTGCAACCGAAGATGAAAGGTTTTATGAGCACCCCGGAATTGATGTAAGATCAACGTTAAGGGCAATAGCTTTTTTAAACACAAGAGGAGGTGCAAGCACAATAAGTCAACAGCTCGCAAGACAGCTCTTTGTTGGGGTCAGATCTAGAAATATTTTTCAAGCTGTCCTTCAAAAAGCAAAGGAGTGGGTTTTAGCTATTCAAATAGAAAAAAGATATACAAAGAATGAGATTATTGCTATGTATTTGAATATATATGATTTTGGAAACACCGCAGATGGTGTAAGGTCAGCATCAAAAATATATTTCAATAAAACACCAGACTCTCTCCTTATAGAAGACGCAGCGACACTTATAGGAATGCTTAAAAATTCATCATATTATAATCCGTTAAGAAGACCTGAACTTGTTAAAGAAAGAAGAAATGTTGTTTTTCAGCAGATGCAGAGAAATGAAATGATTACAAAAACTGAGATGGATTCATTAACAAACCTTTCTCTTTATATTGATTACTCTCCTGAATCTCATAGAGAGGGGCTAGCCACATATTTTAGAGCTTATCTTCAAGAATTTATGAATAAGTGGTTAAGAGAAAATCCTAATCAAGACGGATCAAAATATAACCTATACAGAGATGGTTTAAGAATTTACACAACAATTGACTCTAGGCTTCAATCTATTGCAGAAGAATCTGTGAATGAACACATGAAAAGTCTTCAATCTGAGTTTTTTGCTCAAAATAAAGAATCAGAAGAAAACCCAACCCCACCATTCAAAGATTTACGTGAAGGACAAGTAGATACTTTAATCAAACTTTCAGCTATGAGGTCAGAGAGATGGAGAAAGATGAAGTTAAGCGGTAAAAGTGAAGATGAAATATGGAGCACATTTCAAGTAGACACACCAATGAAGGTTTTTTCTTGGAATGGGGATATTGATACAATCATGAAGCCTATTGATTCAATAAGATATTATAAATTTCATTTACGCGCATCTATGATGTCTATGGAGCCTCAAACAGGTCATGTTAAAGCCTGGGTAGGCGGGTTTAATTATAAACATTTTCAGTATGATCAAGTTAAACAAGGGAGACGTCAAATTGGATCAACCTTCAAACCATTTTTATATGCTACAGCTATTGATCAATTAAAACTTTCACCATGTTATACTGTCCCGGATGCTCTCTATTGTATTGAGCCAATGAAACATGGAAACATGGACGCATGGTGTCCAAAAAATTCAAGCGACAAATATGGCCAAACAAGGAATTTAAAAAATGCTTTAGCTAATTCGATCAACACTATCAGCGCCAGATTAATGGATCAGGTTGGCCCTAAACCGGTTGTTACACTAATGAAAAAAATGGGTATTAAATCATACCTGCCGGAAGTACCCTCTATTGCCCTTGGAACACCAGACATTAGCCTTTATGAAATGGTAGGAGCGTATAGTACTTTTGTTAATAAAGGAATCTATATTGAGCCAATCTTTATTACTAGGATAGAAGATAAAAATGGAGTTCCGTTATATGAGGTAATTCCACAAACAACTGACGTGCTTAGTGAAGAGGCAGCATATGTGACGGTAAATTTAATGGAAGGGGTAACTAAATATGGGTCAGGCGGCAGGTTAAGGCATTCAGGTTTAGAAGAAACAAACTATATATATAAGAACTTGATTACAGGGTATCCATATGCATTTGAAAATTCTATTGCTGGAAAAACAGGAACAACTCAAAATCAAAGTGATGGATGGTTTATGGGAATGGTTCCAAATCTAGTTACCGGCGTATGGGTTGGAGGAGAAGACAGATCTGTACACTTTGAAGACATTGCGTTTGGACAAGGCGCAACAATGGCTTTACCAATTTGGGGTCAGTTTATGAAAAAAGCATATCTAAATCCTGATTTAAGAATCTCATCAGAAGATTTTCCTGTCCCAGAAATAGTCACCATTCCTTTGGATTGTGAAAACTTAAATATTGAAAGCTCTAAAAAGAAAAAAGATTTAGAAGATCTAGGGTTTTAATATGATTTTTTCATAACAATGAAATGGAAATTTACTTTGCATTGGAAAAAAAACATCACAAAGCTGAACATAATGTCTTGATTTATAGAATTTGTTATTTCTTTTGTTTTGACTAAAAGTATCAAGCCGGATTGAATTAAAGTCATTTTCTTTAGCATACTTTTCTGCAAAGTCCATCAATGATTTTCCAACTCCTTTTTTCTGAAATTTGGGATCAACAGCTAATCTATGAATATATAGATTCTTATTATCCTCTGTTAACCACTTTACATCTTTGTATTCTAAATCTTTATTAGAACAAAGCGCAATACAACCAATAATCTTTGATTTGTCTTTAAATACATATAAAACATTGCTTTCAATATCATTTTTGAAAATATCTCTGCTTGGATATTTTTCACTCCATTGAAAAATATTTTTTCTAATTAAGTCAGTGGCACAAGCATTAATAATTTTCACCACACTTTCAAGATCTGTTATTTCAGCTAATTCAATTTTACTCATAAAAAATAAATATGTTTAAATTAGAGTAAAATTAATTTATTTGTTTAAGAAAATAATCTTTTACTCAGTAGTCAGCTTTACATTAATGACTTCGAATTTAATTTATTCTCAAAGTCAGATAAACCTTGATGTAGACAATGACCTTTATTTTGATAGAGATTTCTATTACTCAAGTGGATTTTTTTTATCATTCTCCAAACTAAAAAATAAAGATGAAAAAAAATCTTTTAACCACTTTAAAATAGGCCAGTTAATTTATACTCCTTCAAGAAGATATGAGACAAACCCACTAAAATATGATTATCCTTACAGCGGTTATGTCTTTCTAGAATATAATAACCTAAAACAAATCTCTGATTATTCAAGCCTGTCATTAGGTGGAAATGTTGGAATAACTGGAGATGCCTCATTAGCAAGGGCAATGCAGAACCTGTATCATGATCTTATTTTAGATCTGCCGAATTTAGAGTGGAAATCACAAATGCCTCAAGAGGCTCACCTCAATTTAGTTGCTAAATATTTCAGAGGGTTTAAAATAGAAGACAATGTAAATATTACGACAGAGGTTTTTTCTACAATTGGAACTTATCAAATTAAAGCAGGAATTAAGTTAGGATTTTTGATAGGAGATCTAACATGGTTTAGCTTTTCAGACAACATCATCAATAGTCAAAACAATAAATTCTCTTTTTATTTAGGAACACATCAAGAGTATTATTTTCATGATTATAAGCTAGAGGGTAGTTTGTTTAACGAAGACGCCCCCTTAACAATGACATCGAATAAATACAGAAATACGCTCGAGGTAGGGTTTAAGAAGAGGTTCAGAAGCCTACAAGTTTTGACAACATTTAACTCTATGTCTAAAGACACAGACGCGCAAAGAACCCAAAGACACCCGTTTTTAAAAATAAGCTTAAGCTATCAGATTGACTAATTTTAAACTTTTCTTTAGAATTTTATTACAAAGATTAAAGTTACATTTAAGGATATGATTCAAAAACGCTCCCTAAACGATTTTATTCCTTTTTTTAGCTAGGTTATTTATGAATTTTTGTTAATTGGTTTTGTTGGGAGCGTTTTTTACTTCACCTTTATTTTGTACATAAAAGGACTTCCTATTCCCTCATCTTCAGATGTCACCCAAAAAGTTTTTTCATCAATTATTTTAATTGCTTCAATCTGAGCTCGCTCTAACGGAATCTTGTATTTAACAAAGGTGTTGTTCTTAAGATCAGTTAACACAAAGTTATTAAACAATATAAGGTGTTGCTCCTCTCTAGAATTGTATCCAACTAATGCTAATAAATTATTTTCTTCGTTATAATCTCCGCCAGTTATTAATGTGTTTACATTATATGAACTGCTGCTTGTAAGGGTTTGAGAGCCAGAAAGAGTTTTGTCAATTAAATATAAATCTGAATTTAAACCCTCTCTGTCTTTTGAAAATAAGACAATTTTATCATCAATAATTACCAAAGCTTCAGCATCATATTTGTGCTTTGGCCTAGGAAAAAAAGACTCTTGATTTAAATAAGATATTTCAATAACCCCATCAACAATAAGGCTGTCTTTTTTGCTGACTCTAATTATATTTAGATTATCTCTATTACCAAAATTATTGCCAGTATCCGCTACAAAAAGATATTCGTTATCATTTGTTATGTCTTCCCAATCATTGTTTTCTATTTGTTGGCTAGAATTTTTATTTAGCTCTATAGTTTCAATTATCTCACCCTTCTCATTAAAAACATAAAGAGATGGCTCCCCTCCAGAGTCGTTATGAGTTATAAAATTGTTATTGTAAAACTCAAGACCTGAAGTTTCGTTTATAATTTTAGGCAATTCAATTTTATTGAGAATTTTTGCAGAGTCAATTTTTTGATTAATTTCTTTTTCATTTGTACAGCTAAATATTATTAGTAACGATAAGAAGTAATAATTTTTCATAATTTAAATATCTTTAAAACTTAATTTCACTGTCTTTAATTGATTATTTTCATTTTCAAAAACAGTCCAAACAATAAATATCTCGTTATCAAGTATTTCTAATTGTGGCACCCCTGTATTCCGCCCACTATCAATTTTAGAAATTGTAATTGGCTCTGAAACTTTTCCCTCTATCGACACTTTTTTTATTCTTAAATATGTCCCGTCATCATCACCTTCCATATAGCTAACCAGCACCTCCTCCTCGTTTAAGAAAGCCACATCTACTCTGCCGATAGCGTCATAATCATTAATTTTTATTGGGTTACCGAAAGAAGATCCATAAAATTCTGAAAAGGAAATATTAACAGTTGGCTTTCCATCAGAAACAGTAAACCAGCTTACAGCGAGATTATTTGAATTAGAGACAACTTTCGGTCCATTTACTGGACAACCATATATTACCCATTCATCATTATGAACTGGAACTGGAGTTTCCCAAACATTATCTATGTTTCGTATTACATATATATCTCTAACTTCTTTATCGCTTCTGTCTCTATAAACAACTAGAGGGCCTTTATCGGTATTTGTTATTGATGTCTGACAACAATCACAAACAGATGAATCTAGTTCAATCTCATTTATGAGATCTCCAGCATTTGTAATTTCCGCAAATCGAATGGTCATTGGCTTGTGACCTCCGTCTTCTTCTTTTTCTACTGTATTTCTTCCGTCCAACCAAGTAATAAAAAACCCCTCGTTATCGTTTGCAACTATACTCACAAATCCATGTTCTGCTTTGAAGCCATCAGTATTTAATATAAAATCTTCTTTGATTTTCTCTCCAGATAATTTTTGTAGATTTAAATAAACATCATAAGTATATGTTCCAGAAGCAGATTTTTTTAGGTAGCTTGTTAGAACTTGATCTCCACTAACTGCATGAGTTGGAAAATCAGCCCAATTAACAAACCAGTCAGAACCAATTGCCAATGTTTGGAGAGTAGTCCATTCTTCATCTTTGAATTGTCTGAAATTTAAACTAGCATTCATTTCCTTGTCAGTAGAAATCCAAGTCAATGATAAGGAACCATTATTTGAAACTAAACTAGGTTGTGCATTACTATTGTCATATAAAAAAGAGATTTCTTCTATTATTACATCTTTTGATGTACAAGAAAAAAGAATTAATAAAGATAAAATTATAGCAAACTTTTTCATGTTAAAGTGTCTTTAATTTAGTTATCATTTCTTCAGAATCCCATTCAATTGCTCCAAGAATAGTTTCAATTATTTTTCCATTTTCATCAAAAATATATGTCGTAGGCATAAAATAAACTCCAAGGGTTTCAAATGATTTATTAGATTTCAAAAAATTGAAGTCAAAATTCCTTTCGTTTTTAAACTTAGAGATTTTAGAAATTGTTTCATCAGAAACTAATAAAAAAGTATACCCGTAATCTTCTAATATTTCTTCAGCTCTTTTGAGGCTGGGCATTTCTTCAATACACGGTCTGCACCAAGTAGCCCAGTAACTAATTATAACTTTCCCTTCTTTATAGACCGAGAGATCTAAAGTATTCTCATATAAATCTACAAATGAAGTTTTAAGTTGTAAAGATTCTAAATCAGAAACGTTTTTGTTATCTGTAATACCTGAGTTACAGCCCAACAATAAAAAATAATATAACGTGTATATAACAATCTTTTTCAACTTTGATATTTTGTTAAATTTACAAAAATTGAGAATGCTCTTGGTAAGATGTTGTTAGTTTTTGGATTGCTTACTGTATTATCAGTTTCAGCCCCCCCTATTTCTTTTTCTTCTTCTTAGACTTTTTCTTCTTAGGTTTTTTAGTAACCCTTTGTGATCTATTCCAAATATTTTTTCGACTGTTAAATTTTTCAGCACTAACATTAGTCTTCACAATTATAACTCCCGCAGCACCTTGACTCCCATATTTGTTTGTAGCCGCAAGACTAGTTAGAATTTCAACATATTTTACTTGATTAGCGATAAGCGACGGAGGATTGTTGTAAACAACACCATCAACCTCCCAAAGAACTTGATTCCCGGCTGTTTTTAAAGACTGTCTTCCTCTAAGTGCAATATTTTTATTCCCTGTTCTGTCAGTAACTTTTCTAGCACCAGGAATTCTTGAAGCAAGGGCGTCAACTAACGACATTGATGCAACAGCATTTTGCTGAGCAATTGCAATTTTATCTTCTTGTGAAAAAGAAAATGTAGTAATAAAAATAAGCGAAAGTATATAGACGTTTTTCATATTCATTGGACATCAAAAGTATAAAAAAGTTTAAAAATCAATCTTATCTCTTAACTCTTTTTTCGGTTACTGACCTCCACAAGTTTTTTGGCGAAGTTATTAGTTGTTGATTTGACGCGCTAACCGAGGTCTTAATAATTACAATACCACCAGCACCATCAGAACCATATTTATTGCCTGCCGCAAGTCCTTTTATAATTTCAACATATACAACTTCATTTACACTCAGCATTGGAGGGGTCTTATAAGTAACACCATCAACATCCCAAAGAACCTCATCTCCTGCTGCAAAAACTGAGTTTCTGCCTCTTAGAGACAAATTTACATTTCCAAACCTGTCGGTAATTTTTTTTGCACTTGGCACTTTTCTAACAATTGTAGAGACTAGTCCGGTAGGTGAGCCAGTTGCGTCTTGATTCGACCCAATTATTCCATACTTGAATGAATTAAGACTAGAATTATAATTTCTTGTCCCATAATTTGTTGAGTGATAGTTACTGCTTGACTGAGATTGAAGCACACCTATTCCTAACAAAACAAAAACAAAAACAAGCAACTTTTTCATGCTAAATTATTAGTAGATAGTTAAATATAAAGATATTGAATTTTTTTTCTACCTTTATAGACTATCCTAAAAAAATAATGAATAAAAAGTGGACTGATATAAACCAGATTTATTTTCCAGATGGAGTAATATCTGTTTATTTTAATGGGAAAAGAGTGAAAAAGGAGGACATTCAAATAGAAAGAAGTTTTCTAGAACTAATGTCTTCTGAATATGACTGCTCAAATCTTCCAGACCACATTAAATATCTTCCAAGAAAACAAGCTGCAGAATACCTTGGGTTAAGCGAGAGCACTTTAACTAGGTATCATGAAAAAGGTAAACTTACCTGGATAACTAGAAGAAACAGAACTCCAATCTATAAAAGAGAAGCCTTAGATAGTTTTAAGCAAAAAACATAATAAAAACATTAACTTAGAGCATCATTCTAAATGAAATGTTAGTTAATTTTCACACTGTAAATCTCAAAAAAAAACACCCCCTACAAATTAGTAGAGGTGTTCATGACAAATCGCAAAACTTATTTGTAGAAATAGTTAAAGAGGGCATAACAGCATGGGGAGAGACAGCTCCAGGAAAAACAGAAGGCGCTAAAACCCCTGAAGAGGTTCAAGCTCATTTGACAAGATTAATTGATTCAGACATAGATAATTTATCAATTCATGAAGTTTATCAAAGAAGTAAAGAATTAAAAATACCCGCCTGCGCTCAGGCAGCTTTTGATATGGCTCTTTGGGACTGGAATGCTAAAAAAGCCAGGCTCCAATTAAAAGATTTATTGGGGCTTCCTATCCCAAAAACTCCTACTTCAATTACGGTAGGAATTAATCCACCAGAAGTAGTTAAAGAAAGGGTAGAAATGATTATAAGCAATCCTGAGGTTAAAGCTTTAAAAGTCAAACTTGGTTCTCCAGAAGGAATAGAGTATGATAAATTAATTTATTCGCAGGTAGTTGAATCAACAAAAAAATCAAATGTCGCAATTCGAGTTGATGCAAACGGAGGATGGTCGTTAGATGAAGCAAAGCTAATGATGAGATGGTTGGCTGAAAGAAAAGCTGAATATATTGAGCAACCATTAGTTGAAGGAGATGAAGATAAATTGAAGTTTTTATATAAGGGAAGACCTCTGCCAATCTTCATTGATGAATCGTGCAGATTTGCTGAAGATGTTGCGAATCATTATCAATATGTAGACGGTGTTAATTTGAAACTTATGAAATGCGGTGGAATAACCGAAGCTTTAAAGATTTTAAATATTGCCACATCTCATGGATTAAAAACTATGATTGGATGTATGAGTGAGTCATCAGTTAGTATTTCAGCTGGTGCTTCAATTTCTGGAATTATTGACTATGTAGATCTTGATTCTCATTATAACTTAGACCCAGATCCAAGTGAAGGAGCCTCCATGATAAACGGAGTAACCATGAATAGATCTTTACCGGGTCATGGTGCAAAACTTAAAATCTAAAATTATGCTAAAGTCAACTGATAAAATTGCTGTTTGGATGGAGTCCAGTCTTGATGATGATTATGGTAAAATGGGAATTAGCGCTCTTAGATATCTTGATAATGAAATTTTATGTGTTGTAGATTCTGTTTTTGCCGGGAAAGACATTTCGGAGGTTTCCATCATAAAGAAAAAAATCCCAATACTAGAAACTGTAGAGAAAGCAAAATCTATAGGAGCCAATGTCCTTTTATTGGGAGTGTTAACATCAGGTGGTGTTAGACCAAAATCTTGGGACCCTGTTATTAAAGATGCTCTTGAGAAAGGCATGTCAATAATTAACGGACTTCATGATCAGATATCTCCAGATTTTACTAAATATATAGTAAATCAAAATCAATGGATCTGGGACACAAGAGTTCCAAAATTTATTCCAAAAATTGGATCTGCAAAGGCTGCTAAGTTGAATAATAAGAGAGTGCTAATGATTGGCACAGATATGGCTGCTGGAAAAATGACTGCAGGCCTTGAACTATATTCTTATTTAAAAGATAAAAAAATAAACACGGGGTTTGTCGCTACTGGTCAAGTTGGAATTACTGTTACAGGGAAAGGAATACCTTTAGACGCATACAAGTTAGATCATGCCTGTGGAGCAGTGGAAACAGCAGTTCTTGAACAAAAAGAAAAAGATATTGTAATAGTTGAAGGGCAAGGCTCAATATTACATCCAGGAAGCACGGCTACCCTTCCTTTAATGAGAGGTACATGTCCAACACATATGATTCTTTGCCATATTGCTAGACACAACTCAATAAGAGGAATGGATAATATAAAAATCCCAGATTTGGCAAAATTCATACAGCTCAACGAAGATTTAGTTTCAATATTGGGAACTTATCCAAAAGCAAAAGTTATAGGAGTAGCACTAAACACTACCTTAATGTCGGAAGAAAACGCAAAAGAGTTTATTAAAATGACAGAAATCGAGACAGGTCTTCCAGCTACAGATGTTATTAGGTTTGGTGGAGACAGAATTTTTAATCAATTAATATAGCTATTTACAATGATGGTCAGCAGCTCTAGTTGCTATTTGATTATTGGGCTTTACATTTACTTTATACCCTAATGAATTGGCCCATCCCTTTGTAGCAGATATTAGTTTATGAGATCTATGGTTTTCATCAGAATTATAATCCATATCAATTTCTACTTGAACACTTACTTGCTTTGTTAACCATTCTGCAACTTGAATACTATACTCGGCTTCTAACCAAAGTCTTTTCCAAATATCATTTATTGCTACACAAGAAGATTTACTTAAAATATAATGAACACCTCTAGTGCCAAGCCGATAAGCGATAACGCTTGTATAATTTGTTTTCTTTCCAACATTTTGAGAGTCAGATCCAATATGAATTTTAGCGTAAGGATAATCTTTTAATATAGAGAGTGTATGATCCACTGGATCAACATTATTTCCTTTGACATCCTTAAATAATCTCATGTTCTAAAATAAATATTATTTGTAAATTACAGTATTAATAAAACCATAAAAATCAGTTTATGAAAAAAATTCTTACACTTTTAGTGTTGACTCTTTCGTTTGGAAATGTTCATGCGCAAAACACAAATAAATTAAAAAAAGAATTACTTAGCTCTATTGAACAAAAGTCTAATGACCTAATATCAATAAGTGACAATATTTGGAAAGCGGCTGAAGTAGCCTTTAGAGAAGAAAAATCTGCAGAGTACTTGATCGATTATGCAGAGCAAAATGGTTTTAAAATTGACAAAGGATTAGCAGGAATGCCTACTGCTTTCACAGCTACATATGGGGAAGGATCTCCTGTTATTGGAATTATTGGCGAATTTGATGCTTTGCCGGGATTATCCCAAACAACAGTTCCTTATAAAAACGAACTAACAGAAGGTGGCGCTGGCCATGGATGTGGTCATAACTTGTTTGGAACAGCCAGCCTAGGAGCAGCGGTTGCTATTAAAGAGTTAATTGAAAAAGGAGCTCTTACAGGTACCGTTAAATATTATGGAACTCCTGCAGAAGAAAAGTTTTTTGGAAAACTATGGATGATCAGAGAAGGAGTATTTGATGATGTAGACGTTGTTATGGATTGGCATCCAGCTGATAAAACTGAAGCCAATGTTCAGCCTTCACTTGCATTAGTTGATTTTATGGTTGAGTTTACAGGACAGTCTGCGCATGCTTCTGCAGACCCTTGGAATGCAAGAAGCGCGTCTGATGCATTAGAGCTTTATACTAATGGAATAAACTATTATAGAGAACATGTTCAGCCAAGCGTCAGGATTCACTATCATATTCAAGATGCTGGACAGGTTGTTAATGTTGTGCCTGATTATTCAAGAATTTGGGTTAGAGTAAGGGATATCACAAGAGAAGGATTGGTCCCAGTTTATGATCAGGTGAAAAAAATGGCAGGAGGAGCAGCAATTATGGCAAATGTTGATCATAACGTCTCTTTAATTTCTGGAATTCATGATCTTCTTCCAAATAGAACAGGAGGAGCGGCAATGCAAAAAAACTTAGAAAACCTAGGGGATATAATTTATACTCAAGAAGAAATAGACTTTGCGATTCAAATGCAAAAAGAAAACGGCAAACCTATTATAGGAATAGATGGAAAAATAAGACCTCTTCGCGAGACTCTTGAAAGCCCTGGAGGTGGCTCTACTGACGTTGGAGACGTAAGCTATAATGTTCCGGTTGTAAGTTTGGCGGCAACAACAGCGCCAAAAGGAGTTCCATGGCACTCATGGTCTGTGGTGGCATCTTCAGGAATGTCTATTGGACATAAAGGAATGCTTCACGCAACAAAAGCTTTAGGAATGACAATGATTGACATTTTTAAGGACAAAAAGTTAAGAGAAGAAATAAAAAAAGAGTTTGATGAAAGAATGGGAAACTATAAGTATGATCCGTTTTTAAATCCAGGACCACCACCAATAGACTATGTGGATTAGATCCAGGACCTTTCCTTCATTTCTTTTGTAACAATTTTAGATAAGTATATTATAGCAATCATATTAGGTATTGCCATAAGTGCAAAAGCTACATCAATTAAACCAATTACAATTTCTACTGTTAAAATTGAAGAAATTATAATAGCGCCTATATACACAAAATTATAGTACTTGCCTTTTTCAGGCTTTGTTAAAAAGCCATAACATTTAACTCCATAATAGGAATATGTAAAGAGAGTAGAAATTCCAAACACTGAAATCATTATGATTAATATATAATCACCAAAACCAAAAAACAGTCTTCTAAAAGCTTCAAGTGATAGAACAATTCCGTTTAAGTCGCTTTCAAGATATGCGCCAGATATAATTATTATTAAACCTGTTATCGTACAAACTAAAATTGTGTCTAGAATTGGGCCTAACATTCCAACCAAACCTTCATCAGTACCCTTTTTTGAAGTAGATTGACCGTGATAAATTGGAGCCAAACCAACGCCACTTTCGCTTGAAAAAACAGCTCTCCGAATACCAATCAAAACAAGCCCCCAAAAACCACCCTGAACCATTGTATTGAAGTTAAAAGCTTCATTAAAAATGAGGGCAAATGTTGATGGCACGACGCTAGCATTAGAAATTAAAATAAAGATCCCTAAAAGAAAATATAGAACAACCATTATTGGGACCAATCCCGAAGTAACTTTAACAATAGATTTAAGGCCGCCAAATATTACAAAAGAAGTTAATATTGTAAAAACTATACCGATTATTAATTTCCAATAACCATTGCCTATGTTAAGAAAATCGTTAGGATTTAAAACGTCAATATATGATTGCGTTAGTTGGTTTGCTGTAAATGCAGGAAGAACACCTACCAACCCTGCAACTGAAAACCATATAGCTAAGGGTCGCCCCCATTTTTTAATTCCAAGAGTCATATAATACATTGGACCTCCAAGATAATTACCACTTTTATCTTTATCTCTCAAGCTAACGGCCAAGGAACATGAAAAAAATTTTATTGTAGCTCCAATTAGAGCTGTAATCCACATCCATACTAAAACTCCAGGACCGCCTTGGTGAATTGCAATAGAAACCCCTGAAATATTCCCTAATCCAACGGTAGCCGCCAAAACAGCAGACAGGGCTTGAAATCTTGAAATACCAATACTGGAATTATCTTTTTTTAGCAGCAGATTAAATCCTTGAGAAATTTTCATTAAGGGGTTTGCTCGAGAAATAAAAGTCAGATAAATTCCTCCACCAATAATTAGGAATAACATGGCCCAATTTAAGGGAACTATAATCAGATTTATAAAATTTTCAATAGAATCAAATAAGCTGGTCATGTCGAAAATTAATGATTAAATTTTGAAAAGAATACTTTCTTTTTTAATTTATTGTAAAATTAAATAATTATGCAATCAAGACGAGAGTGGTTTAAGTCATCAATAGGTTTAGGAGGGTTAATGATGGCCCCTTCTATATTAACTGCGGAAGAAATAAAAAAATATAACCCAAGACCATTATCTAATGTTGTAAAGCTAAGTTCAAATGAAAACCCATATGGACCATCGGAAAGAGTTAGAAATGCTATAAAAGATTCTTTTGGAGATGCTTGTAGATATCCATATGAATACATTTTGGAGCTTCAAAAATCTTTAGCAAAAAAACATAATGTTTCACCTGAGAGCATCGTAATTACAGGAGGTTCAAATGAAGCGTTAAGAGTAACTGGTCTTGCTGTTGCCGATAGCGGAGGAGACATAGTTGCCGGACAACCAACGTATTTGGCACTCACGAGTTATGCAGAAGCCTGGGGAGGAAAAATAAAATGGGTTCCAGTCGATTCTAATAAAGGTTATGACCTGAATACAATTGAAGAAAGAATAGACAATGAAACCAAAATGGTTTTTATTGCAAACCCAAATAATCCAACAGGAACATTATTAGAAAAATCATCTTTGAGTGATTTTTGTGAAAGAGCTTCAGAAAAAACAATCGTTTTTTGTGATGAAGCATATTACGATTATATAGAAGAGCCAAATTATCCATCTATGGATTACTTGGTGAGAGCAGGCAAAAATGTAATCGTTTCCAGGACATTCTCAAAAGTATATGGAATGGCTGGTCTTCGAATAGGGTATTTAGTTTTGAAACCAGAACTGGCAGATAAGCTGTTTGGCGAATACTCACCTTATGGAAGGAATAAGATAATGGCACAAACCAATGTCCTTGCTGTTGCCGCAGCATCAGAAGCCTTAAAAGACAAAGAATTTTATTCTTTCTCATTAAAAAAGGCAATTCAAGAGAAAGATAAAATATATAAGCTGCTAGACCATTTGGAGCTTAAATATGTTAAATCCAGTACTAATTTTGTCTTTTTTGAGTCAAAAACACACATAGATAATTTATCTAAAGAAATGCTAGATAAAGGCGTTCGAATTGGAAGGCCATTTCCTCCATTTTACGACTGGTGTAGAATTAGCACTGGGACTAGTCAAGAGGTTGATAAGTTTGTTTCGGCAATGTTAGACCTGTATAGTTAATTCTTGTAAATAATATATGTTGCCTTAACACCTGTTGCTAGATTCCATCTATTAGTTCCTACAAGTTTTCCTTGGTCATCATATACAATGATTTCTGCAGTGTTTGGTCCTGAGCTTCCTTGATTTAAAGCAACAAAATCTACAACATTAAACCCACTCTTTAGATCAAGTTTAAACCCTTTAGCTTTTTCAGTTAATAAGATTGCTGGCATAACAATCTTATCGTTTACCTGCACTTTAATTAGATCTCCATCAGGATATTCATGATCTCTTAAAACTATGTTTACATATTCTCCATCATTTCTAATTTCCCCAAGGAACATGTCTACTTTAAATTGATTACTATTTTTATTAGATTCAGATTCTTTTTTATTTAATCTAGAGAGATAAAATTCATTAGAATTTATAAACCTCTCTGGTCGATTTTCTTCAACTTTAGCATCAGGAAAAAAGTTTTTTTTGTTTTTCTCTTCTAATTTTTTTAGAAAAGGATTCTCTTTTTTTTTAAGATTTAAAAGAGAGTTTTTTGATTTAGAATTCGAGGAAGAAAATGGAATTCCAGATGAATTATTGGAATTATCTTGAGAATAACTAACTCCAATAATCATTACTGAAAACAGTAAATAAATTAAATATTTATTATCTTGAATCAACCTATTAATTTTTCACTAAGATAAACCTTTAACATGCAATTAGAAAACATCGACTGGCTAATCATTTTGGCTTTTTTTATCCTATCCTTAGTTATTGGCGTAATTGTTTCAAAAAAATCAGGAAAAGATGTCACAGAGTTTTTCCTTTCAGGAAGAAAAATGCCTTGGTGGCTTTTGGGAATCTCAATGGTAGCAACCACCTTTTCCGCTGACACTCCTAACTTGGTTACCGATATTGTTAGAACAAACGGCGTAGCTGGAAACTGGGTTTGGTGGGCATTTTTATTAACAGGGATGTTAACAGTTTTTGTATACGCTAAACTGTGGAGAAGATCAGAAGTGTTAACTGATCTTGAATTCTATGAGTTAAGATATAGCGGAAAAGGGGCAGCTTTTCTAAGAGGTTTCAGAGCCTTTTATTTAGGTGCTGTTTTTAATGTTCTTATAATGGCAAGTGTTTGTTTAGCAGGAATTAAAATAGGAGGCGCGCTACTTGGATTAAGCCCAGTGGAAACACTTTTAATTTCATGTGCTATTACTGTTATATACAGTTCAATAGGAGGGCTAAGGGGTATCATTATTACAGATTTTTTTCAATTTATACTTGCTATGGTCGCTACCTTTTGGGCTGCATATGAGATTGTTAATTTACCTCAAGTAGCAGGACTTACAAACTTATTAAACCACCCAGACGTCATACCAAAGCTAAACTTAATACCAGACATAGCGGATACAGATTTATTCATTGCCGTATTTATTATTCCTCTAGCAGTTCAGTGGTGGGCAGTTTGGTATCCAGGGGCTGAGCCCGGAGGAGGAGGATATGTGGCTCAAAGAATGTTGTCTGCAAAAGACGAAAAAAATGCAATATGGGCTACACTTCTGTTTAATTTTATGCATTATGCGGTAAGGCCATGGCCATGGATCTTAATAGCATTAGCTTCAATTGTAGTGTTTCCAAACCTTGAGTCACTTCAGGTAGCTTTTCCAAACACAATAGTTGGAAATGATCTAGCGTATCCTGCTATGATTTCTTTTCTTCCTTCAGGTCTTTTAGGTTTGCTTGTAGCCTCACTGATAGCAGCTTTTATGTCAACAATATCAACTCATTTAAATTGGGGTTCTTCATATTTAGTCCATGATTTTTACAGAAGATTTTTTGTAAAGGATAAGACAGAAACACATTATGTGTTTATGGGAAGAGTCTTCACTGTTTTGCTTATGGTTTTTTCAGCATTTTTTGCGCTTTTCCTTAATAATTCCCTTCAAGCATTTGGAATAATACTACAAATTGGCGCTGGAACAGGGCTAATTTTTATCTTAAGATGGTTTTGGTATAGGGTAAATGTTTATAGCGAATTAACAGCCATGATCGTTTCATTTATTGCTGCATTAGCTTTTGAGTTTATAATTCCTAACAATTTTTCTGTCGAAGAAAAATTAATTATAGGTGTTACAATTACAACAATATCATGGCTTGTTGTAACAATGATTACACCTCCATCAAAAATGGAGACACTACAAAATTTTTATAAAAAAATTCAACCAGGAGGACCAGGGTGGAAAAAAGTAATTGAAGAATCTGAGTCAAAAGGAATTAATATAACTGGCAAAAAAGAGAAATGGGATGTTCCAAGTGGAATCTTGTGTATGCTTTTCGGGAGCATATCAGTTTACAGTATTCTGTTTGGAATAGGGTATATTTTATATTCACAAACTACAACAGGAGTTATATTTCTGATAATCTCCGCAGTGTCTGTTATTGCTCTTATGAAATTTTGGAAGAGACTATCAACAGAAGGTTAGCCTAAAATCATTCCAACTAAAGTTGCAGATAACAAAGAGACTAGTGTCCCCGCTACCATTGCTTTAAATCCGAGTTCAGTTAATAACTTTGTTTTACCAGGAGCGAGAATTCCAATTCCTCCAATTTGAATTCCGATGGAAGCAAAGTTTGCAAACCCACACAACATAATTGTTGCCATAATCACAGATTTTTGATAAGACAAGTGTAAAGCATTGCCAATGTCTTTTAGGCTAGCAAGCTCTATGTAAGCAACAAATTCACTAGCTGCAAGCTTAACACCAAGTAGCTGTCCCATTAGAGTTATATCTTCAGTTGCAACGCCTATTAACCACATAAGGGGCGCGAATAAATATCCTAGAATTAATTCAAGAGAAAAAGCTTCATAGATAGTATTTTCTTGAATCCAACTGTTTAGGCCAAAAACCTCAGCAATCTGATAAAAAACTCCATTAACAAGAGCAATAAGTGCAAGAAAAACTAGAAGCATAGCCCCAACGTTTACTGCCATTTTTATTCCATCTCTTGTTCCATTAGTAATTGCTGAAAGCAAATTTGTTCCCGTAACCTCTGAGCTAATCTCAGTGTTTTTAGCGACTTCTTCAGTTTGTGGAAACATCAACTTAGAAATAACTATTGCTCCTGGCGCAGCCATCACAGACGCTATAATCAAGTTTTTTGCAACCTCAATTCTTTGAATAGGATCATCCCCCCCTAGAAAGCCAATATAGGCAGCTAGCACGCTTCCTGCAACTGTTGCCATTCCCCCAGTCATCAACAAGAAGTATTCTGATCTGTTCATTTTGTTTAAATATCCTTTAACTAGAAGAGGCGCTTCAGTTTGTCCTAAAAAAATATTTCCAGCCACAACTAAGCTTTCTTGTCCTGAAATATGCAAGAATTTAGTTAGCAACCAAGCCAATCCAGAAACAGCTTTTTGGATAATTCGGTAATAATACAGTACGGATGTAAGGGCAGAAAAGAAAATAATTACTGGCAAAACTTGAAAAACAAATATCTCACCGTACTTAGATGAATCTGCAAGTTCACCAAAAAGAATTCTAGATCCTTGATTTGTAAATGTTACTATGGCAATAAATCCTTGACCAATCTTTTCAAATATTATTCTAACAAATTCAACTTTTAAGACGGCTATTGCAATAATTAACTGACTTGAAAGACCTATAATTATTGTTTTCCAATCAATTCTTTTTTTATTATTACTTAGGAGATATGCAATTAAAATTATACTACTTAATCCTATAATACCCCTAACTATTGACGTGATTGAAATCCCTTCGTGCGGAATTATTTCCATTAAAAAAAGTTTTACTAAAAATAATAAATATTATTAGCTTTGAATCAAAATTGACATTTTATATGAAATTCTATTTCACTTCAACGTTTTGTTTTTTATTGCTCTTAGTTTCCTGTGGTGGCTCGAAATCTGATTTGAATGACTCATCACTTTCTGGTAATGCGCAAAACAGTAATATTAATCAAGGTAATAACCCTAGTCAAGGGAACAATACCTCTAACCAAACACCATCTTACTCCTTTGAAAATGAGCTAGTATGGAGTGATGAGTTTGATGTCGACGGCCCTATTTCCTCTGATAAATGGAATATTGAAACTATTCCTCCTGACAATGGAAGTTGGTATAATGGGGAGTTACAGTATTATACTGATAGAGAAGAAAATATAAAAGTAGAGAATGGTTTGCTTAAAATTACTGCAAAAAGAGAGGATTATAGCGGTAAGCTATATACATCAGCAAGAATTCACACGCAAGACAAATATGAATTTAAATATGGTCGTATTGAAATGAGGGCTAAACTTCCAGAATGGGAAGGAATGTGGCCAGCTTTTTGGATGATGGGAGCTAATTATGATACACTCGGATGGCCTTTTTGTGGTGAACTTGATATTTTAGAACATGGAGATTATGTTAAATCGTCAACTATAGATGATCCAGGATTAATTTCTTCAGCTGTTCATTACGGTCCTTCAGATCATAAATCTCAGTATGCAACTATTCCAAACACAATTTATTTTGACACGGGTCAAGAGAATTTTGTTAGAGCAGAGACAACTATAGGACTACCTTTTGAAAGTTTTCACACCTATTCTCTCCAATGGTCTCCTGAAAAATTAGAATTTTTTGTTGATGAAGAGATTTATTTTGAATTCCCATTAGCGAGTCAATCCTCACCATTTGATAAGCCATTTTTTATGTTAATTAACCTTGCAGTTGGAGGTCATTGGACAGACGGATATGTTGCACCAGGATTTACTAACGCTACTTATGAAATTGACTATGTTAGGGTATATCAATAAACTACTATTATTAACCCCTCTTGTTGTTTTTTCAAATTTTCAAGACTCAATTCAGATGATAGATTTAGATAATGTAATTGTTAAGTCAACAAAGATAAATTCCACAATACAGCAAACGCCTCTATCAGTTACTTTAAAAAGTTTCAGAGAAGAAAAAAACTTTAATTCTCAATCATCATTTTCAGATTTTATTAAAAACACACCAGGAGTATTTACAACTTCGGCAAATAATTTCTCACAAGATCTTAGGATTTCAATAAGAGGTTTTGGTGCTAGGGCTGCTTTTGGTATAAGAGGAATAAAATTAATAGTTGACGGTATACCCGAAACAACGCCAGACGGTCAAAGTCAGTTGGACAACTTACCATTAGGATTAGTATCTAATATTGAAATATTAAGAGGTCCTAATGCAAATTTATACGGCAATTCATCAGGTGGAGTTATAAGTATTAATACTTTAACTAAGCCATCTGAAAAGTATTACAGAAACTCTGGAATTTTTGGTGCATATCAGTATCAATCTCTTCAAAAAACAAGAATTTTAGATTGGAAAACCTCAAATTTAATTATTCATTATGATAAAAGAAGATCTAATGGTTATAGAGATCAAAGTGGATATAAATCATCTATTTTAAATTTAAAATACATTAATGATTTAGACGAAAAAAATAAAATTGTTTGGCAAATAAATTACACAGACAGTCCATATGCTTATGACTCGGGGGGATTAAAGCTCAACGAAGTTAATGATGACAGAAGACAAGCAAGAAAGAATAATATTGATTTCGATACATATGAAAAAGTTAAACAAATAAAAACTGGAGTTTCATGGAATTATAAGAAAAGTGAAAATTCATACTTTGATAGTTATTTCTTTTACCAAAACAGAGATTTTCTTTCAAAGTTGCCATTTAATTATGGGGGAACAATTACTCTTGACAGAAATTATTTTGGGCTTGGAAGCAAGTATACAAAAAACACCAGTTTTGAAAATCGAAATAGAACTTTAGTATTAGGAATAGACCATCTTAATCAATCTGATGACAGAAAACGGTTTAAGAATGACAGCGGAACACTTGGAGAATTAACTCTAGATCAAACAGAAAAGTTTAAAACTACTGGAGTTTATTTAGTTAATCAGTCATCTTATGAATCAGGGCTACTTGTTAGATATGGGATTAGGTATGATATCAATAATATAGGTATAAATTCCGATAGAGTAACTCTAGACAAACTCAATCCGTCTATAGGTCTATCTTATAAGCTTAATTCCAGGGATAATATTTTCTTTTCATTTGGAACAAGCTTTGAAACACCAACATTAAATGAGCTTTCAAATAATCCCAATGGAACCATCTGTCCAGGAGGATGCCCTAAATTATCCGCATATAATGAAGAACTGAAGTCTAATAATTCTTCAAATTATGAGATTGGATGGAGAAAGTCATTGTCAAATTTAAATTTCGAGGCTGTTGCATATATCACAAACTCAGACAATGAGATTTTGCCCTTTGAGCTTGAAGAGTTCCCTGGAAAAAACTTTTACAGAAATGTAGGTTCAACCTCAAGGACAGGGTTGGAGTTAAGCTCGCAATTTTTTTTTGACGGAGGAAGGCTTAATTTATCTTATACTTTAAGTAAAAATAAGTTTAAAAACTTTGTTCTTGAGGGTAATAATTTATCAGACAACTTAATCCCAGGTATACCAAGTCAAATGTTAGACCTTGATATAGTCTTTAATCTGACAAGAGGGAGATCACTAATCATTTCCAACAGGCTAATAGGTGAAAGATATGCTGATAACGAAAATGAAACCCTTGTAAGTTCATTCAATTTGTTTAATCTAAAATATTCAAAAGAAATTTTAAGTAATAGTGAAATTTTTATAGGAGCAAATAATATTTTCAACCAGGAGTACTTTGATAACATTCGAATTAATGCATTTGGAAAAAGATATTATGAACCTGCTCCAAAAAGAAATTTCTATTTTGGTATAAACTTTTCATTTTGATAAGAATATACGTCATACTATTAAGCCTTTCCTTTTCAGCATTTAGCCAAAATGATTCATCATATATCTTTATTTTAGGAAATACGCAGGATGCAGGTGTTCCACATATAGGTTGTGAAC
>Ga0206679_10000443_pt1 | contig 34022 bp, 29 predicted proteins | sample M110012015metaG_FD_155464 | JGI IMG/M metagenome (GOLD analysis project Ga0206679, IMG submission 155464) | Ammonia-oxidizing marine archaeal communities from Monterey Bay, California, United States - M1 100m 12015 | ecosystem: Environmental > Aquatic > Marine > Intertidal zone | place: USA... | reverse complement strand
TATCGTTGCAATTGAACCTAAAACCGGCGAAATACTTTCTATGGTTTCAGCGCCTTCCTATGACCCTAATATTCTCGTGGGAAGAAAGAATGTAAGCAAATACTATCCCGAGCTGATTAACAATCCAGACAGACCCCTCTATCCAAGACCCACACAAGCAGAGTACCCTCCAGGTTCAATATTTAAGTTGGTGCAATCTTTGATTGGGCTTCAAGAAGGTGTAATTACAAAAAATACTGGTTTCCCTTGTAATAAAACCCTAGTTGGTTGTCATTCACACCCTTCTCCATCAAGTATCTCAAAAGCTGTTAAGTTTTCTTGTAATCCCTATTATTACTACATGGTCAAAAAAATTATAGAACAAAAAAAATATCCCAACAGATATGAAGATGCCGAATATGGTTTAAACCTGTGGAATAAATATATGCAAAGCTTTGGATTGGGGAGAAAGCTAAATAGTGATGTTTTTGGTTTACGGGCTGGTTTGATTCCAAATTCATCATACTACGACAAGTGGTACGGGCACCACCGCTGGGCATTTTCTACAATTCGTTCCATTTCCATAGGACAAGGTGAGGTAAAACTCACCCCGCTTCACATGGCTAATATTGCCGCTATAATTGCCAATAAAGGGTGGTATTATGACCCTCATTTCGTTAAGTCTCCCAAAAAGGGATACCCTTTACAAATACAAAAAAACCAAACGATGGTTGATGCTGAACATTTTGACCCTGTAATTGATGGCATGTGGCGCGTTGTAAATGAAGCCGGAGGCACTGCTAGACTTGCTAAAATAAATGGTGTAAATGTTTGTGGAAAAACAGGAACTGTTGAAAACTACAAAGGCTCAGTGAAACAAAAAAATCATTCTGTTTTTATTGCTTTTGCCCCAATGGAAAACCCTAAAATAGCCATAGCAGTATTTGTTGAAAATGCTGGTTTCGGTGGCACCTGGGCGGCTCCAATTGCAAGTTTAATGATCGAAAAATATTTAACAAAAACCATATCTAACCCAGCGAAAGAAAAACGCGTTCTTGAAGCGGTATTGAACAATAATTAAAATGAGAAAAAGCAATTCTCTTATTAACAATTTAGACTGGCCATTATTAATTGGCTTTTTAACCTTGATTTGCTTTGGTTTAATGACAATATATTCTGTTGCTTTCAATGAAGAGAACCCAAGCATTTTTAGTTTTTCTGAAAAATACGGAAAACAAATTATGTGGATTTGTTTATCTATGTTTCTCGGCATCATTGTTTTTTTAATTGATTCTGATGTATATAAAAAATTCGCCGTCCCTATATACCTCGTCTCAATTGGAATGTTGGTTCTTGTTTTATTTATGCCTCCTATAAATGGGGCTCGTGCTTGGTTGGGTATTGGAAGTATGGGGATACAACCTGCTGAATTTGCCAAGATTACAACAGCCTTGTTGCTCGCTAAATATGTGAGTAATATAAACCTGAAGCAATTGAATTCCAATAACGTGTTAATCGCATTAGTTGTAATAATAATACCTATGGCTCTAGTTCTTCTTCAACCAGATGCAGGAACCTTTGTTGTTTTTACTGCGTTTTTTTTCGTTCTATACAGAGAAGGGCTCACTTTTGATCCATTTATTCTCAAGTTTATTAACCTTATTCCAAAAGTAAAATACAAAAGCACCTGGATTGGCAGTCATTTTATTCCAATTCTATTTGTTTTGGTATTTCTATCTGTTCTTACTATTCTTCTTGGCCATAAAAACCTCGGTATTATACCTGGTTTGCCACTTTATGGGTCTTTTGGTATTATCGTTAGTTTACTTTTGATTTCCATAACAGGCATATTATTTATTCAAAAATTCGGCACAAAAAGGGAGCGTGTTAAGGTTCGCCTTATTATTATTCTTTCTTTTATTATTGGTAGTGCAACCTCTTATTTTGTTGAATATTCATTTGTCCATCTTGCTGATCATCAAAAAGATAGGATTGAGCTTTTTCTAGGCCTTAAAGAAGATCCAAATGGTAAAGACTACAACAGAAATCGCGCGATGGCTGCTGTTGGATCTGGTGGCTTTTCTGGAAAAGGATATAAAAACGCATCTGTTTCCAGTGTGAAAACAAACCATGTCCCTGAAAGCGAAACTGATTTTATTTTTTGTCCCTTTGCGGAAGAGTGGGGTTTTGTCGGGGGAGCAATCTTGCTGTTGATATATCTTTTTATAATCATTAGAATTCTCGTTATTGCTGAGCGTCAGCGTTCTTCATTTAACAGAATATATGCCTATTCAGTGGGTATGTTTTTCTTCTATCATTTCGCTATAAATGTTGGTATGAATATCGGCTTCGCACCAGTAATAGGTATTCCTCTACCCTTTTTTAGCTATGGGGGCTCTTCCATGATGTCCTTTTCTATTATGGTTTTTATACTATTAAAACTAGACAGTCAAAGAAGACACGTACTTAGGTAACAGATAAATTGTAATTTTAACTTATGAATAAGAATAAGCCTACTATCGATAAAAAACAAAAGACAATATTTCTTGTCGTGTTTTGGATTTTGGGCTTAATGCCTTTTATTGGGGTCTCCTTCATTTACCTGATTCAATCAGAAGACGATTTGCCTCCTGTTTCTATGCTTGATAATCCTCCTGAATTATTGGCCTCTGAGGTAATTGCAAAGAATGAGGCAGGTGCTGACACAATAATTGGTCACTATTGGAAGGTGAATCGGTCTAGTATAGAATATCGAGAAATCTCCCCTTATGTAATCGATGCTCTCATCTCAACAGAAGATGAACGTTTTTATGAGCATTCTGGAATTGATTTTCGCGCATTAGTTCGTTCAGCTACATCCTTTGGGAAATCAGGAGGAGCATCTACAATTACGCAACAATTGGCAAAGCAATTATTTACCCTTCAGAAAAGAGCAAAAGAGGCTAGTGGAGGAGATGGCAAAACTGAAAAAGTTGGTGTTTCTGGAAGGATCAATGAAAAAGCACAGGAACATATCATTGCCGCTCGGCTAGAACAAAGGTTTACAAAAAAGGAAATCATAACGATGTATTTAAATCAATTCGATTTTCTTTATAACGCTGTAGGGATTGAAAGTGCTGCAAATGTTTATTTCAATAAAACAGCTTTAGAGCTTTCCAAGGTTGAAGCTGCAATGTTGGTAGGAATGTGTAAAAACCCTAGTCTTTATAATCCTTATTCATTCAAGAATAAAAATTATGCAAATAAAATCGCATTAAAAAAGAACATCTCCCCGTCCAGTGTTTCGATTAAAGAAATTACGGCAGCTAGAAAAAAAGACTCTGTTCGAGCAGTTGAAAGAAGAAATCAGGTCTTATTCCAATGGCTTCGTAATAGTGAAAAGGGTAATGAAGCAATAACAAATAAAATTAAAAGAAAGGAATACGAAAAGCTACGTAAACAACCTATAATTGTTGATTACCACTCTGTTGACCACAAGGAGGGTATGGCTCCTTATTTTCGAATAGAATTAAAAAAAGAGGTGCAGGCCATTCTTAAAACAAAGAATTCAAATGGCTCATACAAATACGCTAAAAATAACGGGGCTCCTTACGATATTTATCAAGATGGATTAAAGATTTACACCACAATCAATACCTCTTTACAACAAAAAGCAGAAGAAGCGGTATATCAACACCTAAGCGGTAAAGATCCTAGTGGTAAAAACGACAGGGTAAAATCTTGGCAAGAACGGTTTAATAAAACCGTGCGCTACAAAAAAGAAAAGTGGCCGTTTTTAAAAAGCACTCCACAAAAAACGATTGATAACCTCATTAATCAGCGGAGAAGAGGTAGCCGGCGATATTACAGCCATAAACAAGCGGGGCTTTCTAAATCACAAATTTTAAAAGTTTTTGATACTCCTGTGACTATGAAGGTCTTTAGCTGGAATGGAGATATAGATACCGTTATGACACCGAATGACTCCATTAGGCATACTTTATCGTTTTTGCAGACCGGGTTGATTTCTATGGAGCCTAAAACAGGATTTGTTAGGGCATGGGTTGGCGGCATTAATTTTAATTATTTCGAAGATGACCAGGTCAAAAAAGTGAAAAGACAGATTGGCTCAACAATCAAACCTTTTGTTTACGCAACAGCACTTCAGCTTGGCGGGGTTAAACCCTGTACTAAATTCACAAAGGATCAGTGTCAGGTAACAGAGGTAGATGATCTGGGTCAAATTATTAAAAAGAAAAACAACCCTTTTATTCCAAACAAAAGAAATAAAGGCAATAGCAACTGGATGGCGAATGGCGGATTACTTTCGAATGGGCTGATCCAGTCAAATAACCCCACAACAGCTGCTGTTTTTGGTAGTATCGGCCTTGTAAATGGAAACAAAAAAACTGGCGGTCCTTATCAGCTGAATAAGCTTTTACAGAAAATGAACATTTACCTCCCATCAGATCAACTTGTTCCATCAATGTGTTTGGGTACAATGGATATGTCCTTATATGAATTAGTGGCTGCACAATGCATTTTTGCAAACAATGGCGTATATACAAAACCTACTATTATTGAACGAATTGAAGATAGAAATGGACGGGTAATTTACAATGCAGAACAAGAAACAGAGCAGGTTATTAACGCAAGTGTTGCATATGAAATTTTAAAACTAATGCAAGGTGTTGTTCAGCGCGGCACAGGAGCAAGCTTAAGAGGAAGCTATAATCCCTGGGGTGGTATTACCTATCCGACAGCTGGAAAAACAGGTACCACACAAGGAAATGCTGTTGGTTTGTTTATGGGTTTAACACCTGACCTAGTTACTGGTGTTAGTACTGGAGGAATGTTTAAGGAAATTGCTTTTGAGTTTACAAGTGATGGACAAGGGGCGAGAATGGCGCTTCCCATTTATGGATACTACATGCAAAAAGTATATGCAGATAAAGGAATAGATATAAGCACAGAGGAGTTTATAAAACCTTCAGATTATATTCCTGAAAAATTTCAGTGTGATGATGACCCTCTTCCTACTGATGATACAAACATAGAATTTGGTGAATTTTAAAATATGAATAAAGTAGTTAATAATGTAGAGCAAGCTGTTGATGGAATAAAAGACAACATGACACTTATGCTAGGGGGATTTGGTCTATGTGGTATTCCAGAAAACTCTATTTCACAATTGGTTAAAAGTGGTGTCACTGGTCTTACATGTATAAGTAATAATGCTGGTGTAGATGATTTTGGCTTGGGTCTCTTGCTTCAAAACAAACAAATAAGAAAGATGATTAGCTCTTATGTTGGGGAAAATGATGAGTTTGAGAGGCAGATGCTTTCTGGAGAGCTTGAGGTTGACCTTATTCCTCAGGGAAGCCTAGCTGAAAGATGCCGAGCAGGAGGGGCTGGTATTCCAGCATTCTTCACCCCTGCAGGTTTCGGAACAGAGGTTGCAGAAGGTAAAGAGGTTCGGGAGTTTAATGGAAAGCCCCACATACTAGAAAGTGCTTTACATGCAGACTTTGCGATTGTAAAGGCATGGAAAGGAGATACCGAAGGAAACCTTGTTTATAAGGCAACAGCGAGAAACTTCAACCCAATGATGGCTATGGCAGGTAAAATCACTATTGCTGAAGTTGAACAGTTGGTTCCCGCCGGAGAACTTGACCCTAATGAAATCCATACTGCAGGTATTTTTGTGCAACGCATTTTTCAAGGTCAAAAATTTGAAAAAAGAATAGAACAACGAACGACAAGAAGTAAATAAAATGGGATTAGATAAAAACGGAATCGCACAACGCATAGCGCAAGAGATTAGAGATGGTTGGTATGTAAATCTTGGTATTGGCATACCTACTCTCGTGGCAAATTATATTCCAGAAGGTATAGAGGTTGAGTTCCAATCAGAAAATGGCGTGCTGGGAATGGGGCCTTTTCCATTTGAAGGAGAAGAGGACGCTGACCTAATCAATGCTGGAAAGCAAACCATAACGACTATGAAAGGAGCATCTTTTTTTGATTCTGCAACTTCTTTTGCAATGATTCGTGGCCAACATGTTCAGCTCACAGTGCTTGGTGCAATGGAGGTCTCAGAAAATGGTGATATTGCCAACTGGAAAATTCCAGGAAAAATGGTTAAAGGAATGGGGGGAGCAATGGATTTGGTTGCCTCAGCTGACAATATTATTGTTGCCATGATGCATAGTAATCGAGCCGGTGTTTCCAAGTTGCTCAAAAATTGTTCTCTTCCTTTGACGGGTGTCGCATGTGTTAAAAAAGTAGTTACTGATTTGGCTGTAATGGAAATCAAAAATGGAGCATTTCATTTAATTGAAAGAGCTCCAGGTGTTAGCGTAGATGAAATTCAATCCAAAACAGAAGGGAACCTGATTATGAATGGAGACGTTCCAGAAATGAAGTTTTGATTAAATGATGAAATTAGAGAATAAATATACGACAGCTTTACACGCTGCTATCGACGCTTCGAAAATCATTATGGGTGTTTATGAAAATGACTTTGATACCATTATAAAAGACGATGGGTCGCCCTTGACTAAAGCGGATTTGGCCTCTACAAAAGAAATTCATAAACATCTCGAACCTTTAAATATTCCTATAACTGGAGAAGAAACAGAAAAAACACCCTTTTCACAAAGAAAAAACTGGGAAGAATGCTGGTGTATTGACCCCCTAGACGGCACAAAAGAATTCATCAATAGAAATGGGGAATTTGCTGTTAATATTGCTTTATTAAGAAATGGTAAACCTGTTTTTGGCTTGATCGCTTCTCCGGTCCAGCGAATAATGTTCTTTGGTGGGAAGGAGGTTGGAGTCTTTAAAATGTCATTCGACGATGTGGCCACACCTGAACGTTGGGAAGAGGTTTCTGATCCCGTAAAAATTAATGACCCAATGGTTATGACCTGTTCAAGAAGTCATCATTCTGGACCCGTTCTTAATTTTATAAACGAACTAAAAAAACATTCTCCAACTATTGAATTTGCAAAAAAAGGGTCATCATTGAAGTTTTTTGACCTTGCCAGTGGTGCCGCTGATGCTTATCCAAGGTTTGCTCCAACAATGGAGTGGGATATAGCTGCTGGACAGGCGATTTTAGAAGCTCTTGGTGGATCAGTTGTACATGCGGAAACCGGCCTGCCTCTTTATTACAACAAAGAAAACTTAACCAACCCTTATTTTATTGCCAAAACGAAACCGCTATTAGCATTATCCTCATGAAAAAGTTTGTAATCCTGTTTGTTTTGATGTCTGCCTTTTTTGCGCATTCTCAGGTCGAAACACTTACAGGGCATTCTTTTTATAGAGATCAAATGCAGCAACCAGGTTTCCAACGGAGTGGTCCAATAAGTTGTGATGTGGGCTTTGAAAAAGATACCACAAAGAAGTCTTTCGGAAAAAGGCTAAAGTCTCATTTCATGGAAAACTACCTTTTTGAGGTACATGAGGGAAACGTCAACCTTTTTGTCTCTCCTGTGGTAAATTTTCAATTAGGTAAAAATTTAGTAGGTGAAGATGAGCCTTATTTATTTCAAAACTCTCGAGGATTTTATGTTAAAGGATCTCTATTGAAAAACTTTTCTTTTTGTAGTGCTTTAGTTGAAAACCAAGCCCGGTTTAGCGTTTACGAAACAAATTATATTTCTAATCACGGAGAGTTCTACTCAAGTCTTCAACAAAACGGCGTTGTCCCAGGAGGAGGGCGCACAAAACCGTTTAAAGATGGGGGGTTTGACTACGCTTATGCTATTGGATCATTTCTTTATCAGCCCATAGAAAATTTAGAAATTAGAGCCGGAAATGCACAGCGTTTTATAGGGTCTGGGTATCGTTCCCTATTACTTTCAGACCACAGCTATCAAGCCCCGAGTCTAGAAGTAAAGCTTTTATTTAATGAGAAATGGAGCTATGGAGTAAGAAGAACAAGGCTCTTCAATTTGATTCGCAAACCCATATACTCTACTGTTGAAGGGTATTATCAACCAAAAGCGAACGCGCTTCATTTTATAGAGTATCAAGTGAACAATAAGATATTGATAGGTTTGTATGAGCAGTCTATTTGGTCTATGGGAGATACTCTTACCAAAAACCCAAATGGTTTGTTTTATGCTCCTATTCCCCTTCTCGGGTTGACCCAACCTACAAATTATAATGTTTATGGGATTAATGCCAGCGAGGTTCTTGGACAAAATATCCGAATGTATCAACAGTTTGTGATCTCTGGGTTTGAATTGCAAAAAATGGGGTTTCAGTTGGGGATACGTGTCTATGATTTAATCCCAAATTCGATGATTCAATTCGAATACAATAAAGTTGGAAATGAATTATATTCTTCCGAAAATCCAAGAATGAGTTTTACGCATTATAATTTGCCTTTAGCCCATCCTAAAGGTCAAGGTTTTCATGAGTTTCTTCTTCGTGCAAATTTATCTTGGAAAAGGTTTTATGGCGAAAGCAAAACCATCGTTTATTGGCTAAAAAACTTTAATGAAAGAGATTTATTACCGGTAAATGTTTCTAGTACAGTTTTTAATGATTTTATGATACATCAGCAGGTAGAACTCGGATACAGAATTAACCAAAAAATTAACTTTTGTTTGTTCGTTCGTGGCGTATATCGAAAATTTAATGTGGAAGAAAATCAAATGCTTTTGCACTTTGGACTGAGTACCAACCTGTTTAACAGCTACAATGATTATTAAAAGAAAATTCCTTGCATTCCTATTTGTTTTCCTGGCCTTTGGCGCATGGAACCAGACTGATGTGGGGTATTTAAATGGGGTTTATATTTATGGGCCTACTTCAGGAAAATGTACCGCTCATAGTTCCTCAACTGACTCCTCTCGTGTAGACAAGACCAAACATTCCTCTACAATGGAGGTAAAATCATATTCTGACCCCGCATATAAAAGGCATTATGACATTAGACCTTCAATTAGACTGAACAATGTTAAGCTTGGTTTTTCGTTGTCCAAGCTTCCAAATAAAACAATTAACCTTATACCTCTAGTAGATTTAAGTGTTCAATACAACACAAGCTTAAATCAATTGAATCATCGAAATGGAATGGGCTTCTTACTTGAGGCACGACCCGTTAAAAAAAGCTATGTTCGAATTGGTGGACTATTTAATTTATCCAATGCGGAAAGCCTCAATCCTGGAAATATCAATATTACTGATATTGGCACATCGCAAAAGCTTGGGGTTGTGCCCATGACTCGATTGGCTTATACACCGAATGAGGTCTTCTGTTTTCAGGTCGGTTATGACAGGAATTTTATAGGGTCTGGGAGACGCTCCCTCTTTTTAAGTGATTACGGAAAGCCCATGCCCTTTGGGCAGATAAGGGCTAAGTTTTGGCATATGGAATACAGTGTCAACTACCAGTTTTTATCAGAAAACTTCAATGGACAGAGACAGACTAAATACATTACAAATCATCACTTAAGCTGGAACATTCTTCCCTGGTTGAATTTTGGAGTTTTTGAAGCTGTTGTGTTCCAGCCAAAAGACACCTTACTCAATCGTGGGTATGATGCAGAATACCTTAATCCTTTTGTGTTTTTCCGACCACAGGAATATTCAATGGGGTCCTCAGATAATGTCATAATAGGTGCGTCACTCAACGCAACAATTAAAAGAATGACGATTTATTCGCAAGTCATTATTGATGAATTCCTCCTTTCAGAAATACGGGAAAGAAGAGGCTGGTGGGCAAATAAATTTGGTGTTCAGCTCGGAGTTAAAGGTCAAATGACGAATACACTTTCATATCGTGTTGAGGGAAATCTAGTGCGTCCCTACACCTTTTCCCATTTAACTCCAATGCAGGTATATGGTCATAGAGACTCTCCTCTAGCGCATCCCTATGGAAGTAATTTTGCTGAAGTTCTTACAGAATTCAATTGGTCAAAAAACACCAACCCTAAGTTAAAGATTCGCTTTTTTGCCTCTTTTGGTATTCGAGGGCTCGATACAGATAGCCTAAATTATGGTTCGGACATTTATGAAAGCTATATTAATCGAGCGAATGATCTTGGTAATTATATAGGTCAAGGAACGAAACAAAGCTTTTTTATCACAAATACAAGAGCCTCTTATCCAATACTAAATGAAGGTAGAATACATGCTTTTGCAGAGCTTCAAACACAATACATCACAATGGATGGGTTTAAAAAACTAAACCTATTGCCTATGATCGGCATTCGGTCCTATTTGTGGAATGATTACAGAAATTATTAAGATGAACGGAGAGCAAAAAAACAACCCCCTACATGGTGTAAAGCTTGTAGATATTCTGGAAGCTTTGGTCTCAGAGTACGGCTGGGACGAACTTGGCTCCAGAATTAATATTCGCTGTTTTAATTATGACCCATCAATTAAGTCCAGTCTGCGTTTTTTGAGAAGAACTCCGTGGGCTAGAGAAAAGGTTGAAAAACTATATTTAAAAACGTTTTAGCATCGTTTAAAAAGAAATTGAATAATGAAAGCCCTACCACATATAAGCAAAGTTTCATCAATACATAATCTGCTTTTTGTATTTAATAATTTGGTATTTTCAGTCCCTCAAGGCTATTCTCTATGAAAACAGTGCTCTTTTTGTTTTTTCTTGTATTTATCTCTGCACCATTAATGTCACAGGAGGTAGTTGTTGAAGACACCTCTTCCATTCATGTCAATGAAGCTATTGTGATTCTTCCTGGATTTGGAGACACTAAAAAGGGTCGAAAAAATCAAAAATTGTTCTTTCAGCACAAGGGATACGATTTATACATACCAAAATACAAGGACAGTAAAAGTCTGGATAATTGCGTAAAAAACCTGGAATTCTTTTATGAGCAACAAGGTTTACATCAATACGACAAGGTCCACTTTTTTTCTTATATCGTTGGTTCATGGACTTTAAATAAGTTTATCTTAAAAAACGGTATTAGAAATATTTCCTCTATTGTATACGACAGAAGTCCTATTCAGGAAAGAGCGCCATACATCGTAGATAAACATCTTGGTTTTCTTGTTTGGCTCAAGGGAGTTAAACACATCATGAAGGAAATGGCGGAAACGCCATACGTTCCGATAGAAAAAGACGGAATTGATATTGGCATTATCATCGAAAGCAAGGCGACTCCTCTAATGAGGATTTATAAAAAAAAGACTTTGAAAATGGGAAAAATTCTGTGGGATGTGCCTCCCTTAAATCAGTCGCATGACGATTATCACTACACCTGGCTAAATCACGATCAGATGTACACTCGATTTGATATTGTAGGCGACGAAATTTTTAACTTTATAAATAAGGGGTCATTCAGCACAAATGCAAAAAGAGAAAAATACGATTGGGATCCATTTGTTTCATATAAAAAAGAAGGGTTGCGATGATATCCATGTATAAAATAAAACCAAAGTTTCAACAGCTGTTGCGGCCGTTATTAGATTGGTTATACAAAAGAGGCGTGACTGCAAATCAGCTAACTGTAGCGGCAATTGTCCTTTCATTAGGTCTTGGGGTTTCTTTATGGTTTGCCGATGACTGGAATCTGGGTTATATAATCGTTCCCATTGGTTTATTGCTTCGTATGGCTCTTAATGCGCTTGACGGAATGATGGCAAGAATCCACAATATGCAATCAAAGCTTGGTGAAGTATTAAATGAAATTGGAGATGTCGTATCAGATATGTTTATTTATATCCCCCTGGTAGCTATACCTAAAGTCTCTCCAGGGCTGGTTTGTTTATTTGTTGGTTTTTCGATAATTAATGAGTTTTCGGGAATATTTGGAAAGGTGCTGGGAAAGGAGAGAATGTACGATGGCCCCATGGGTAAGAGTGACCGTGCCTTTGTGATAGGGCTTGGTTGTTTGATTTACTTTTTTCATCCTTTTTCATCCGAAATTATTAATTATGCCCTTGCTATATGTTGTCTGTTAATGACAATAAGCTCATTCATAAGATTAAAAAAAGGCTTAAAAGATGGATAAGCTAATTGAGTCTATAAATCTCGCTGGAGAAATTCAAATGGTTATTGGGGTAATCCTAGGAATTCTTGTTCTTTCTTCTGTTTTGTTTTGGACATGGGGCTTATTTAGTTCCAGCGACGGGTTGTCGGAGCTCAAAACAAGAACAAAATCCTGGTGGGCAATGGCTGCATTATTTTTATTGGCCGCACTGATTAGCCCTATCATTACATATATAGGTATTGGATTCCTTTCTTTTGCCGCATTGCGAGAGTTTTATTCGGTAATTCAACTTCGAAAATCAGATAGAGCAGGTATGCTATGGTGTTACCTGGCAATCCCTATCCAATATTATCTGGCCTATATGGGCTGGTATGAGCTTTTTATTATTTTCATTCCCGTATTCATGTTTATATGGATCCCATTTGTTCTTGTTCTTTCTGGAGAAACAAAAATGATCATGACCTCGATGGCGGGTCTCCCGACCTCTATCATGCTTTGTGTTTTTGGCTTGAGTCATATGGCCTATTTAATAAGCCTTCCTTCAATTCCCGGTTTTGACCCTGGAGGGAAAGGTCTTTTACTCTTTTTAATATTTATTACTCAGATGAATGACGTCATGCAGTTTATCTGGGGGAAATTATTCGGGCGGCATAAAATACTTCCTAAAATAAGCCCAAATAAAACCTGGGAAGGTTTTCTCGGCGGAATGGTTTCCTCAATGATTATTGGGTATTTTATGAAGTTTCTAACTCCTCTTGGGGATAGCGAAGTAATTTTAATTAGTTTTCTGATTGCCGGTGTTGGTTTCATCGGTGACGTGGTCATCTCCGCAATAAAAAGAGACATGGGTGTTAAAGATATGGGAGGGGCTATTCCCGGACACGGAGGGGTTTTGGATAGGATAGATTCTTTGTCTATGACAACCCCTATTTTTTTTCATTTGGTTTACTTTTTTGCATATTAAAGTATGAGGACTCTATTTTTATATCTCACGTTTAAAGTTCTTTGGAGATTTTTCTTCTCAGTAATTATTGGTGTTCGGTTTATTGGGGCAAGAAAGCTTTTTGGTCATCAGCAGTTTGTATTGGCCTCAAATCACAACAGCCATGCAGATGCAGTAACCCTAATGACGGCTATTCCAAATAATCAATTATCAAAAACAAGACCTATAGCGGCTGCAGATTATTTTGGGAGAAACAAGTTTGTTTCTTTCATTTCCTGGTTTTTCCTAAACCTTGCGCTTATTCCAAGAAAAAAAGCTGAAAACCCCAGCGATTCTGATCCAATTCAAATAATGGATAACCTCCTCAAAAAAGGCCAATCCATAATTCTTTTTCCAGAAGGGTCTAGAGGAGAAGCCGGTAAACTACAGCCTTTTAAAAAAGGAGTAGGGTATTTAATGGAAAACAATCGATCTATTCCGGTTATTCCAGTATACATGGAAGGAATCGGTCGGGTATTGCCAAAGGGTAATAAAATAATTCTACCCAGCCTTACAAAGGTATATATTGGAGAAGCTTTATATTTCAAAGAAGAATCGGCAGAAAAAATCACTAAAATAATTGAGCAAAAGGTCCTGGATTTAAAAGAAAAATCTGCCAAATACAAACAAAATTTCAATTGAACTTAATGTATTCCTAAATAAACACTTTTGGTTTTTGTATCTTCGAAAAAAAGATATCATGAAAATTCTCAGTGTTTCATTTTTTTTCTTGCTCCTAATCAACTGTATTGCTTATGGCCAAAATATTAGCGTTGGCCCTTATTTACAAGATGCTGAACCCTCATCTATAACAGTAATGTGGGAAACCTCCTCTGGAGAAGAGAGTACTGTGGAGTGGGGAACAACGACATCTCTAGGGAATTCTTCCTCAGGAATTTTTATAACCGGTAGTGGGTTTTCCCGTATTCATACCACTGTAATATCTGGACTTGATGCAAATACAAAATATTATTATCGTGTTATAACCAACAGTGTACAGAGTAATATCTTTGACTTTGTTACCCCACCTTTACCCACCAGCGAGGCCTCATTTAATATTGTTTCTATGAGTGATATGCAGCAGGATTGGCAACACACCAATGTGTTTGATGATATGATTAATGATGAAGTCATACCCTTTGTAAATAATCGGTATGGTAATGATTTAGCAACAGATCTGGCGTATGTTTTTATCCCTGGAGACCTTGTGGCAACAGGAAGTAATTATGGCTCTTGGGAAAGTACTTTTTTTGACCCTGCTCAAAATTTATTTCAGCATGTCCCTGTATATCCTGTTGCAGGAAACCATGAACAAAACTCTGCGAATTATTTTAAGTACTTCTCTTTGCCAACTAATGGAACAAATCAAAATGATTACCTAGAACATTGGTATTATAAAGACTATTCAAATGTACGTTTAATTGGCCTCGAGTCTAATAGCGGATATCGTATTCAGGAACAATTGGACTGGCTTCAGGGGGTCTTGGATGATGCTTGTAGCAGCGAGCATATTGACTTTGTTTATGCGCAACTTCATCATCCTTATCACTCTGAACTATGGATTGCGGGAAATACAGATTATACTGGAGATGTTATTTCGTTATTGGAGGGGTTTTCGAGTAGCTGTGGAAAGCCTAGCATTCACTTTTTTGGACACACTCATGGATATTCTCGAGGACAAAGTAGAGATCATGAGCATTTAATGGTTAATGTCGCTACCGCGGGTGGAGCCATTGATAACTGGGGAGAGTATGCACAGCAAGATTATAAAGAGTTTTCGAGAAGTGATGATGATTATGGGTTTGTACTTATAGAGGTTCAGGCGGGCAATGACCCTCAGTTTTTGTTAACTCGGGTGAGCCATGGAAGCTATGAAAATGGGCTGGTCAATAATGAGATTAGAGATACTATTCGAGTTAGAATGAACAATGTTAAACCAGATAAACCCTCTGGTCTTTTCCCATATGAAGGGGCTGAGCTGAGTCCTGATTGTATTATCTTTTTAGGTTCAAATTTCTCTGATGATGACAGTCAATATCAAGGGGCTGTTCATTGGCAGGTTTCATCAGACGCAGGGTTTACATCTTTGGTTTATGACGATTGGTTTCAGCATGAAAACTGGTATTATGACGTTAATCTAGAGTCGGGAAACAGTATGACAGAAAAGGAAATAAACGTCTTACAAGAAAACTCAAATTATTATTGGCGAGTTAGGTATAGGGATCGCAGTCTTGGTTGGAGTGAGTGGTCTGAGACAATAAATTTTTCTACATCATTAAGTATTTATTCTGCAAACCTTTTAACCAATCCTGGTGCTGAAAACGATGTAACAGGGTGGACTCAAGTTGCTGGCTCTTTCGAATCTATATTAAGTGGAGAGTGTGCTGGAAACGCTGCCTATTCTGGATCTAAACTTTTTGCTGTTGGTGGGGTATGTGATCCAAACGCATACGGTGAAGGTTATCAAGAGATCAATCTTGATTCATATGCCTCAATGATTGATCAAGATTCTGCAATTGTGTTTTTTGGTGGATACCTTAGTGATTACTCTGGAAGTGATATACCAGCTTTTCAGCTTGAATTTTATAATGCCTCCAACACGCTTCTCGGGTCAACTGTTAGCTATGAAAACCAAACATCTGAATGGTCTTATGTTTTTGATAATGTTACTATACCTTCAACTACGAGAAAAATACGAATGATTTTAACTGGAACAAGAAATGCAGGAACAGATAACGACAGTTATTTTGATGATTTATTTGTTAGGATCAAACCTATTGGGGATGATTGTGAGCAATTGTCACTTGATGTTGAGGACAAACCCGATCCTATAGCCATATATCCCAATCCAACTGGAGATGTTTTTTATGTAGAGTCAAGTGCTGAATATCTCAATTTACCCCTTCAGGTATATAATCAAGAAGGGAAAATTCTCTTTGAAACGTCATTCGATTCCGTTAAAAAAATGATTGACCTTTCTTCTTTTTCTTCAGGTGTATATTACATTAAGATTGGTGATTTTCCTGAAAAGAAAATCATTAAATCGTTTTAGACGAATCCGTAAGGAGTAAATTAAGATCTGACAACTCTTTTGTTGTGAGATGCCTCCATTTTCCTCTATTTGTATCAAGCGGAATATTCATTATTCGTGTTCTTTTTAGCCGTAGAACCTCGTAACCCAGATACTCACACATTCTTCTGATTTGACGGTTTAAGCCTTGGGTCAAAACAATTCTAAAAGTATTCTTTGAAATTTGTTTTACCTCGCATTTTCTTGTTACGGTATCAAGAATTGGAACACCATTTCCCATACGTTTTAAAAAATCAGCTGTAACCGGTTTATTTACAGAAACAATGTACTCTTTTTCGTGATTATTCCTGGCTCTTAATATTTTATTTACAATATCACCGTCATTTGTCAAAAGAATCAACCCTTCACTAGGTTTGTCAAGTCGCCCTATTGGAAATATTCTCGAAGGGAAATTGATATAGTCTATAATATTATCCTTTTCGACACGAGTATCTGTTGTACAGACAATGCCTACTGGTTTATTGAACGCAATATAAATGTGCTCGCTTTCTTTTTTATTTATTTCTTTTCCGTCAACAGTAACAATATCGCCTGGTAATACTTTCGTTCCCATTTCGGGAACCTTTCCATTGATCTTAACCGCTCCTCTGTCAATGAGCTTGTCTGCCTCTCTCCTTGAACAGAAGCCGGCTTCACTTAAAAACTTGTTGATTCGGATCGCTTGTGATTCAGACATTTTTATTCAGAAATACTCCGAGCTTTTTTATTGTAGATCATCTTTTCTTCAACAAACCTTTCTAGGCTATTAAAAAAATCAAGAATGTCCTGAGGCTCATTTTGTGCATTAATAGAAACCATTCTTACAAAGTCTTTGGTTTTCCCTTCACCATAAGAAACCAATAGTGTATTCTGTTCATAAAGCTCTTTACAAAGTGTTTTCGCATCATAATCTTTATAGCTAAAACATATCGAAATAGAATCATCATAGCTATGAAGCGTATAGTCTGGGTGATTTCGAACATATCCTCTTGCCAGGTCAGCCAAGGCAAATTGTTTATCTACTATTTTTTCCAAGCCTTTAGTTCCAACACTTTTCCATAATGCCCAAAACTTTAATGCATCATTTCTTCTGCCGCATTGCAGAGAGGTTTGTCCGGGATTAAACTCATCATTTTCCGTTTGGTATAAATAGCTGGCCTCATTCGAAAACGAATGATAAAGCCGCCTTTTATCCTTCACAAGTAAGAGTGAGCAGGTTAATGGAGTGCCAATCATTTTATGCGCATTAAAGCTGAAAGAATCGACTCCTTTTAAGCCCTCTACCAAATGCTTATATTTTTTACTAAAAATGACAGATCCGCAATAAGCACCATCAACGTGAGTCCAAATGCTGTATCGTTTAGAAATAGGTAAAAGTGCTGAAATTGAATCAAATGCTCCAAGTACAGTGGTTCCTGCCGTAAGGTTCAGTAGTGATGGTATATAACCCGCTTGAATATCCTGTTCTATCTGCTGTTCTAGTTTCTCCGGTATCATTCGGCCCAAACTATCTGTTGAAATATAGCGAACTTGGTCTCTTCCTATCCCACAAAAAGCTGCATTTTTTGGAATGCTATAATGAGACTCTTCTGAGGTGTATACAGTCATTGGTGCGTGCATTCCTCGGCTTCGAACATCTGTAAGAGTCGTGTCTCGAGCCATGAGCATGGCCATAAAGTTTGTTAACGACCCCCCCGATGCAAATGTTCCATCTGATTCTTTGCCCCATCCAATTGTTGTACAAGCTTCTCTAAGAACCGCTTTTTCTACACCAACAGCCGTGCCCGCGGCCTTATAAGTATACATGCTATTATTAAGTAAGACCGACAATAATTCTCCTAAAACGGCAGTTTCATTTCGTCCCCCAAATAGCTGGTTGAAAAATGCAGGAGTAGCTGTTCTAGGAGATGCAAATACCACCTCTCTTAATACAGACTCAAACTCTTGCTCGCCAATTGGGTTTTCTCTCAAAGCCAAATCAATTTGCTCATAAAGCTTCTCTACCGGAATATAATCAGAAACGGCTTTATCCTTTTCGTCTTCTAAAAGATCTGAAGCTATTCTTTGAAATAAATTAAGTGCTTTTTGCATAAAGCTAAAACCTTTACTTTCTTTTTTATAACGCAAAATTAAGGTATTTTGCTTTCTAAATGAACAAAGACCAAAAACAAGACATTAAAAAGCGAATCCTTGAAGAGCTAAAAAAAACCGAAGAAGCCATCTTGGATTACAAAGAGTCTACAAAACCCATTTCTCCAGAAAATGCTATTGGTCGTGTTTCTCGAATGGATGCTATAAATAATAAAAGTGTTGTTGAAGCCGCTCTTCGAAAAGCAGAAGAAAAATTGAATAAGCTCAAGCTGGTTTTAAACAAAGTAGATGATGCTGATTTTGGAATCTGTATTCGCTGTGGAGAGCCCATACCTATTGGACGGGTTTTACTTATGCCGCAAAGTAGAAACTGTGTGCGATGTGCTCAATGAATATTTAAAATCAAATAACTTGCATGTATAAAAACCTGTATCACAAAACTCCTTTAATCTCGTCCAAATCTATACAAAGGCTTTTCTACAAAATGGAATGCGATCAGCCTTCTTTTTCTTTCAAGATAAGAGGCATGGAGAAGCTATGCCGGTATCATTTAGAAAAAGGGGTGAAACGATTTGTAGCTTCTTCTGGAGGAAATGCAGGTTATTCCTTGGCCTATGTTGGCCAGCAATTAGGCCTAGAGATTTCCGTTATTGTTCCTTCCACTACCTCTTCATATATGATTGATAAAATTATAAGCCTAGGAGCGAAGGTGGAAATAAGCGGTGATGTTTGGGACGAGGCCAATATTCGAGCGCTTGAAATTGCAGACAAAACGAGTGCTGTTTTTGTTTCTCCTTTTGACGACCCATTGCTTTGGGATGGGCATTCTACGATAATAGATGAATGCAAAATCCAAATGAAAAAACCTGACCGCCTTGTCGTTTCTGTTGGGGGGGGAGGGTTACTCTGTGGTATTATAGAGGGTTTAAAAAGAAACCACTGGTTAGATGTGAAAATCACGACAGTAGAAACCACAGGCGCCGCCTCTTTTTATGAAAGCTGGCACGCACAAAAAGTAATTGAACTAAAAGAAATCAATACCATAGCGAATACTTTGGGGGCAAAAAAAATTACCGAAAGGGCACTGTCGCTTGCAAAAGAAATCGATATCAAACCCGTTCTTGTTTCAGATGAAGACGCTGTGAACGCCTCTCAGCTATTTTATAAGGAAACATCTAAAAAAGTGGAGCCTGCATGCGGAGCGGCACTCTCTATTCCCTTTCTTTACCCTGAGTCTTTTGAAAACAACGATCGCGTACTGGTTATTGTTTGCGGAGGGGCAAATACCCCAAATCACCAATTGATTTGTTAAATTAGAGTTTCGGCAGTTCTTTATTTTCAATTAATTCATCTATTTATGAAAAACTATTTAATACTATTTGGCTTAATGCTATGTCTATGCTCATCATCTTTGGCACAAGTAAAAAACAGTCACCCCGAAGTAATGAAAAACATCCGTGTACGATGCGAAAAAATCAATGAGGACATCAAAAGTTTTCAAAACTCACAGGATAAAATGTATGAATACATACGGGTTAACGAGGTTTCGATAGACAAATACAAATCACAAACCCACCCTGCTCTTGGAGAAAACAACAGTACCATTACTTTTTATTATTATACAGGAGAATATGACTTTAACAATGGTGATGATCTCTTATTTAAAATTGAACGTGTGAATAATATAGCAGCACATCAAGAATATTATGAATATTACTTTAACACGGACGGTCAACTCATTTTTTATTTCGAAGCTCCTGCATATGCTGAAAATGATAAGTTTCGCTTCTATTTTAACAACGAACAACTTATTGAGTATCGAGAAAATAAAGAGGTATATAAAGAAAATAATTTAACCAAGTCTCATTTTAGCAAGGCTGGTTTAATACAGGTTGAATCAAAAAAACGTTGTTGGTAATAAAGTCTCTAATAATTCATTCATAAAATTTATTTTTCATAATCTACTGATTTACAGTTAAATAAAATTTAACACCCGGCCTATACCTAAGAAACTTGGGTAAAAATTTGGATATACATAACATTCTTATGTATATTTGTCTTATGTATTCATCAGAATTAATAAAAGGAACGTTAAAAACCATCATTTTAAATCTGCTTAAAGAGCAGGGAAAAATGTATGGGTATGAAATTGTCCAAAAGGTAAAAGAGCTGACAGATGCAAAAATACAACTTACGGAAGGTGCTTTATATCCTACTTTGCATTCGCTGCAAAAAACCGGCGAACTGGATATAGAAAAGCAGTATATGGGAAAGCGGGTGCGGAAGTACTACACACTCACTGAGCAAGGCCTTAACACTGCGGAAAAAAAAGTAAGTGAATTTGCAGAATTCATCGAAACGATGAAGTTTTTGTTGGATTTGGAGCCCAAAATGAACAATGCATAAAATAACGGACCAGCAGATTGATTTTATCATTTCTGATTTTGCAAAACGTGGGGTAGTTCTCGAGGATCTCCGAGATAACCTGTTAGATCACATGTGCTGCATTATCGAAAATGACATGACTGAGAGCGATGACTTTTATCAGTTCTATGAGACAGTATTGCCCAGGTTTTTTAAACGGAACCTGAGCGAAATACAAATTGAAACAGAAAATTTATTACGATTTAAAAACTTTTATACCATGAAAAAAATAATGAATATTACAGGAGTCCTAACGGTGATTTTAACGCTTTTAGGTTCTATTTTTAAAACTATGCACTGGCCAGGAGCTGGCGTAATGATTGTCTCTGGGGGCGCTTTGTTTAGTTTGCTTTTTCTACCTCTGCTTATTGCCATAAAATTCAGAGACGACAATTCACTCAAAGACAAAATTGTTTTTTCCTTTGGACTTCTATTAGGGATGGGTTTGTCTGCTGGATTTCTTTTTAAGATCATGCACTGGCCTGGCGCAAACGTCTTAATGATCTCCGGAACAGTGATCTTCACCTTTTGCTATGTCCCCGCTTATTTTATAACGCGGATTAAGCGGCCAGAGCTTAAGTTCAACACCATTGTGAATTCGGTACTTATGTTTGCCTGTGGAGGCATCCTGTTCGCAATGTTTAATTTGAAAAACTCAAAATCATACGACGACGCGGTGTCTAAAAATCACCAAGTTCTAAATGAGAATACAAACCAGCTTATAGAGTCAAATTTATATTTATATGAGCTGCAGGAATCAATTTCAAACGAAGGCCTTCACCTGTTGACTGATTCTATAATTAAGCAGGCCGACAAAGGAGTTTCTATTGTTGAAGAAGAAAAGAACAATGAGGCGATTATACAAGTACAAAACGACCTAAAGGGAATGTGCAAAAGGTACAATCAAATAAGTAGCGACTTAAAAATGGATAAGCTAAAAGCAATAGATTATTCCATTCTAAATGAGCACCATGGAAACCTTGAGGTGCACTTTGGTGAAGCCGTCTCTAAGAACTGTTTTTTGCGAATAAAACAAAAGGCAGCAGTAAACGAAAACACCTATTTGATCGACCAATTAAAGAACTAGCATTCATGTGCAAGTGAGGCGAATAGCGCTCAAGGTTTCCCTTAAGCGCTATTTCTATTTAACACGGTCAAATAAAACTGTATCTTTATTTTTAAACCATTACAATGGAATACATTAAAAAATATTGGAAACCCATATTGGCCATACTTACAGTGGCTTATCTTGTTTGGGCTATCAATCTTATTTCTGAATCCAAGAAATATTCTGCGAAGGCCCAAAATGAAAAAAATAAAATCGCCGAAATATTAAATTTTAATGATCGACTGCTAAATTTTCAAGAATGGGTTTCGGAGGCGGAATGGGAACGTAAAAACAAAAAATACAATGACGTTCTTATAAAAGCCGATGCGTACAATACAAAAGCTATTGACCAAGGCGTTTCTCTTCTATATATCAGTCTTGCTTTTGGGGTCCTGGTTGTTCTGCTGTTATTTCGTATTAAACCCTTTTTTAGTTTTGCGTTTTCTCTGTCTCTTATTGCAACAGCCTTACTACTTGAGGGGGTCCTCAACCCTATGCTAGAGGTCGGGGCATTTAAAGAGAACCTTACCGTAAAGGCAAAAGTTAAGCCTATTGAAACGCCTGCTTATGATTACGGAATGATGCAGGTTGACAGCATGAATAATCAGCTCAATTCAATGGTGGACTCCTTAGATCAGAACATTACTAATGTAACTAATGATATTCATGAAAAATCAAAAAGTGCACAAAACAAACTCAATAACGTTAGTGTTTTTTCATCAAAGGTTCCTCTTTATGGAAAAAACATTGCTGAAAAAATCAATTCATTATCTTCATTTATTCAGCCCCTCACAGATATTACCCATCCTCTTAATGATCAGCTTCTTCAGGTTAAAACCCTAAAAAATGGTGTTCTTGATTCATTAAAATCGGTTGCAGACATGTATGCAGACACCACTTATGGAATTGATAAGGTTTTTCCGGGTAGAACTTATTTTTACTACCAAAACAAAGGCGTGTTCGATATCATAGACATATTGGTAAAGTCTAAAAATTACGTGGTTGCCATTTGTATTGGCCTATTCAGTTTTATCATTCCCTGTATTAAGCTTAGCGCATCATTATTTATGCTTTTATTTCCAAAGTTCTCCTCCAAAAGAACCCAAACAATACTAGCTTTTATAAGTAAATGGAGTATGGCAGATGTTTTTGTCGTCGGTGCTTTTCTCTCTTACTTGAGCTTCTCTAATATGAGTCCTGGAGTTGATGTCGAAGCAAACATCGTTTTTGGTCTGTATTTCTTTCTGTGTTATGTAGTCATCTCTATTGTTTTAGGAGAATTGCTCAAAAGAAGCTTAAAGGAGTCATCGTTACTTGAAACAAAAAATAATTAAGGTTTTATTGTGCCTTCATGGTTTTGCACGATATTTGCCATTACGCATACATTAACTAAAAACAACTATTATGAAAAAAATTCTGTTTATCGCTTGTTTGTTTTCATTACAGGCCAATGCCCAAAATATTGATGATAATTTTGTGACTTTCAATTATACGCAACTCCCCCTCACCAGTGTTGAAGAAGACTTGCGTTCTTATAGGTTTGAGGTTGTTACAGATGTTGAAGGCGCAAATATGGATAGTACAGCTACCTACCAAATCAGGTTGGATAACGCAGTTAGCATTTATCAAAAAAGAATGGACACTTGGCTTTCTAAAATGTCTCTTTTACAACAGCAAGAGAATTCTTCTGGCCTATCGCAGTCTATGAATTACCCTCCAAAACCATCATTAGAACTGGTTCTTAAGCCTGTTCAGCACACAACAACAACCAGTGCCTCTGCCGAGGGCATTAAAATAAGTGGTTTCAGTGAAGGAGATAATGGTTTACTTGTTAAATACACCTTGCTTCCCCTTAAAAATCTAAAGTTTAGCTTTTCTAAAAAGGGAGAAGCTGCCAATACTAAATATGATTATAAATGCAGTTATATCCTTCAGGCAAAAATGGAAGTCATTGATCCAAACAATACTGTTTTATTTGAAAAAATAGTAGGAGGAACTCGAATCAAGGGATTGGGTAAATACAAAAGCACCTATGACTTTGCAAAGTGGTATATGAATAATCGTGAGTCTTTTTATGCTCAAATTGAAACCGAGGGGCGTAAAGCGGCCGTTTCAGGGTCGGGATCCGATTTGGACAATCAATTTGGATACATTAATAAATCTAGAAAAGCCGAAATATATTCCGTAAAAAAATACAAAGACTACGATTACACTGACGTAATTTTAGCCTTTGACCAAACCTCCGAGGCTCTTTTAAAGGTGGGTAATAACCGAGACAGAAGTGAAGCGATGGATGATCTTGATAATGCTAGGGAAATGTGGTTGAAAATTCTTGAAGAGAGTAATCTTCAAAACAAAAAAGAAAGAATCAACGCTAAAATATCCGCAATGATTTGGTGCAACCTTGCCGAAATTGCTGTTTGGATGGCTGATTTCAACGAAGCAGACAATCAAGTATCAAAAACAATGAACTCGGGTGTTTTTAAAGCCAAGAGCCATATTAAGGGGGAAAAGTCTTTCTACGCAGATCAAAAAAACCGCTGGAATGCCAATTTTGAATAAAGAAGTTTAGCTAATTTTACGCTTCAAAAAAATAAGGGAATGAATCATTTTCATATTGATGAGGATATTAGAAAAGCAGAAACCTTACCAGCGTATTTTTATCGGGAAGACGAAGTTTTTGAGCGCCTTAAAGAGCTTGTTTTTTCAAGGTCGTATCAATGGTTTGGAAGTGTTGATGACCTATTACCTCAAGAATCTTATGTCAAGCCCCTTTTGTTTGTAGAGGGATATCTTGAAGAGCCATTTTTCCTGAGAAAAGATGCTAAACTTGGATTGACTTGTTTTTCAAATGTTTGTACCCATCGAGGAAACCTCATCTTTCATCATGAGGGTGTTTCAAAGCGAATTACTTGTGGTTACCATGGAAGAACCTGGAAAACAGATGGGAGCTTCAAGTTTATGCCAGAATTTAAGGAGGCCGAAAATTTTCCAAGAGCCTGTGACCATTTAAAAGCATTCAAAACTTCTCAATTGGGACCACAGCTTTTTGTGGGTATTGATCCTGCTTTTGACATAGAACAGCTTCTTTCGAAAATGAAAGAGCGAATTGGTTTTCTTCCTCTTGATGAATTCAAACTTGACTCCTCACAAAGCAAGGATTATTTGGTGAATTGTCATTGGGCTTTATATTGTGACAATTACCTCGAGGGTTTCCACATTCCCTTCGTTCATGAAGACCTAAATGCCGCTTTGGACTACGGTAGCTATACCACTGAACTTTTTGATAAAGGCTCATTACAGATTGGCTATTCCTCAGGCGGAGAAGAGATTTTTGATCTGCCAAGCGGTCATCCAGATGAAGGAAAAGCTGTTGCTGCATATTACTATTGGCTATTCCCCAACATGATGTTCAACTTTTATCCTTGGGGCCTTTCAGTAAATGTGGTCCGCCCTATTTCTAAAAACAAAACCCGAGTGCTCTTCAGGTCATATGTTTGGGATGAGTCCAAGCTCAGTGAGGGTGCTGGATCGGTATTAGATAAAGTAGAAAGAGAAGATGAGTTTGTGGTAGAAGGGGTACAAAAAGGCCTTCAATCTGGCACTTATCAGTCGGGGCGCTTTTCACCAACAAGAGAGCAGGGTGTGCATCACTTTCATAGAATGCTCGCCAATGCGCTGAAATCATAACAATGAGACTCTATTTTCTACTTATTTTTCTTTTGCTTCCCTTTGTGCAAAAGGCACAGGTTCAGCTTGAATTTTGTCTTATCTCTGATTCTGTAATTCATACTCCTTTTAGAATAAATGAAACAGACTCGCTGACGAAGTTTAAATTCTACATCAGCCATATAGAAATCAAAGGGAAAAACAAATATGTCTCAGAAAAAGAACATCACCTCGTAGACTTTCATAAAAACAAACACACTTCACGAGTTATCAAGTTGAATAATGTAGATCCTTCTGATCTTCTCGAAATTGAATTTCTACTAGGGATAGACAGTAAAACCTGTAATGACGGTGTTGGGGAGGGAGCACTTGACCCAATACACGGAATGTATTGGACCTGGCAAAGTGGATATATTAATTTCAAGATGGAAGGCGTTTCGAAAAATAGTTCTGCTAAAAAAAATAGGTTTCAGCTACATCTGGGGGGATTTAGAAAGCCGTATAGCTCGACTCAAAAAGTCAATCTGACTCTCGAAAAAGAATCCTCCAAAATACAACTCTGCTTTGATGTAAACAAGTTCATTAGTGTCATAGACTTCAATAATCAGCATACCATTATGAGTCCTTCAAAAGAATCCGTTAGGCTCGCGAAGATTGCTCAATCTTGTTTTTATGTCAATTAAAAATCTTTTTTTATTTGGGGGAACTCTTTTGGTCTTTTCTTTTTATTGGCTAGACTGTTTTCATCAATCACCTAAATACTATATTCCAAAACCCAATTATAAGCTTCCTGTAAATCCGGAACAAAACGATACCGTTCAGCTTGGTCGCATGTTGTTTTACGACAATATATTGTCTGCAAACAACGAGGTTTCCTGTGCATCGTGTCACAATTCTTATAATGCTTTTGCGCATACAGACCATGACCTGAGTCATGGTATATACGACTCTATAGGAAATAGAAATGCTCCTGCCTTGTTTAATCTTGCGTGGCAAAAAGAGTTTATGTGGGATGGGGCAATCCACCACATTGAAGCACAGGCCCTCGCTCCTCTTCATGATTCGAGAGAGCTTGGGTCCAGTATCGAAGAACTTCTAATAAAACTTCGGTCTTCAAGTTTTTACCGAAATGAGTTTTTTAAGGTCTATGGCGATTCGTTAATCAATAGCAAGCGGGTATTACAATCCCTCTCCTCTTTTGAACTAAGCCTTATTTCTTTTAATTCAAAATACGATCGGGTAAAACAACAAAAAGAGGTGTTTACTAAACAAGAAAAACAAGGATATCTCTTATTTCAAAATCATTGTAATCGATGTCATACGGAGCCCTTGTTTTCTAATTTTGAATACCTTGATAATGGCTTGACTGTTGATCCTTTTCTTCAAGATTTCGGAAGGTTCTTAATCACTAATGTAGAAAAAGACAAATATAAATTCAAGGTCCCCTCTCTGAGAAATATTAGCTATACCTACCCATATATGCACGATGGAAGGTTCTTGAAGTTAAATGAGGTGCTGGACCATTATGAAGGCTTCCAAAAAATCAATCAAGGACGCATCATTAATTTAGAAAAACCTATTAAGCTTAGCTTTAACGAACGCGCCGATTTAATTTCTTTTTTATTTACTTTGAATGACGAACACTTCGTTTTTAATCAGAATCACGCATTTCCTAACCGTCTTAAAGAAGAGCTTATAAAGGATTAGTTCTTTTTAAAATCAATGAGCGGTTTTTGTGAAAGCGCTTAACAGTACTCTTCACAAAGGAAAAATAAAACGTATCTTTAATCTCACCTATTAAATCATTTAAATAAAACTATTATCATGAATTCAATTTTAGATAGAAACTTGTTTTTTGTAAAAGAACATGTTGGAATGTTCAAAGCTGCCAACAATTATGATATACTTGACCCTGAAAATCAAGAAATAATAATGAATTGTCGTGAAGAAAAACTTGGTTTTTTTGCCAAGATGTTGAGGTTTACAGGTTATAAAACAATGACTCCGTTCAATGTGGAAATTAAAACCCCTTCTGGAGACAAAGTAATAACCGTGAAACGAGGTGTATCTATCTTTCTTTCAACTGTGGAAGTTTTTGATGAAAACGATGTTTTAGTTGGAAAGTTCAAACAGAAACTATTTTCTATCGGCGGTAGTTTTAATGTGCTAAATCCTAATGAAAATGTGCTATGCACCCTTCGAGGCAAGTGGACAAGTTGGGAATTCAAATTCGTAAAAGAAAACAAGGAGTTTGGTAATGTAAGTAAAAAATGGGCGGGATTAGGCAAAGAAATGTTTACTACTGCTGACAATTATATGCTCGAAATCAATGAATCGGTTCCGAAAGATGATCCTTTGAGAATGCTAATTCTTGGCGCGGTAATCTGTATCGATATGGTTTTAAAGGAATAGATATTAATAAAAACTAAATTACCTAACTTACTCTCGAATATGAAATTATCTGTATTATCCGTTTGCCTTTTGTTTTCTTCATTTATCTTCTGTCAAAGTCCAGCCATTACTTCTTGGCTTCAAAACACCAGCCAAACCGGTAGTTACTACATGAATGGAAATGGCACACCTATTTCCAATGGAATACTTGTTAATTGTCAACAAGTTGAATATTCTAATGATTTCGTTTACGTAACAACAGAAGGCGTTCCCTCCTATCCTACAGGGCCCTTTTTGGACGGAAATCCTTCCCAGGCTCAAGCTCAAGGAGCTATATACAAAATACCCCTTAACCCTCAGCCCAATAATGGAAATCCAACGTCAACAACAATGGGAACCATTGGGATATTTATAAACGGAACCTCTCTATATGATTATCGAGACGGTGTGGCTTGGAATCCAAGCACAAATGCTTTATGTGGGGGGCCAGGAAATCCTCCTTGCCCTGGTGGTCCCGCTGCCTCAATGGATTGGAATAGGGACGCCATACCAGCAGAAATGGATGGTTTTGATTGTTCTAAAGGACATCCCGCAATGGGGCAATACCATCACCACCAAAACCCATCAGCTTTTGATTTGGATCTCAATGTGGTTTCAAGCATATGTAATCTTTATGACGCAGAAGGACTCTATGCAATAGATCCCGCCGCACACTCTCCATTAATCGGTTACGCTTATGACGGCTATCCTATTTATGGTGCTTATGGCTATAAAAACGTCGACGGAACAGGGGGTGTCACCCGTATAAAATCCAGCTATCAATTACAAAACCTGAGCACTCGAACAAATGGGCCCGCGGTTAATGCCACTTATTTTTTAGGTTATTTTCGGGAAGATTATGAATACGTAAATCAATCAGGGGAAGATTTTCTAGACGAACACAACGGCCGCGTCTGTGTAACTCCAGAATACCCTAATGGCACATACGCTTATTTCTGTACTGTTGACGAAAACCATAATTCTTATTATCCATATGCTGTTGGTCCTACTTTTTATGGTGTTTATTCTAATGCATCCGTAAATTCTATTAACGAGGGAACAACAATATATAGCCCATCTGTTGGAATAGATGAGTCTATCGAACAGCTTAGCTTTGATGTGTTTCCTAACCCAGGAATGGATCTTCTAGCTATACAGGCAAATGGACTTGTAAAAAGCCCATTAGAAGTAAGACTTCTTACCTCATCGGGGTCCCTAGTATTTGAAACAAGAATTTTCCCGGGTCAAACCATTGCTTATTTCGATCTTCAAACACTGAGGCAGGGAGTTTATATTGTCGATGTTGATACTGGAGAATCTCACAAGACATTTAGGGTGGTACACAATTAACATTTTTTATGTTATTTTATCGGGTGTTAGTCGTTAACATAATAAATCGTTAAAAACCATGAAAAAAATTATTTTATTCCTCATTGCTCCCATGTTAATGTTTGGTTGCAAAGAAAACTCGCCATTGTCAGATGTTGAATTAAATAACCCAGCACTTATTTCTCCTGAAATTACTTTGTCAAAACACGAAAATGAATTGGGTAGAAGAAATACAGAGCTTATCGTTTATCTCAATGATAAAAACAACAACAGTATAGATCTTCTAAAAGGAGGTGTTAAACTAAATAATAAGCCACTAGGGGTACACACCGAAGTGGGTGGAGCACCGTATTATTCACTTGATAATGTGGAATTGGTGCCTAAAAGAAAGTACGAGTTTAAGATTAGTCTCGCTGATGAAAAAGAATACCCGTGCATTATTTATTCCCCTGAAAAATCATTAAGCAACATAAATATTCCAGAGTATCATGACATGAACTCGCCTCTTATTATAAGCTGGGGAAACCTAAATCAAAGCGGAACAGATTATTATCTTGAAATTAGAAATGATGACAGAGTAGAAGAAATAATGCTGAACTCTATTCTTATAAAAGTGGGAAGCTATGCTTTTCCACCAGACCTATTGGCTTTTATAAATAAAGGACAACGAGGGGATATTTTTATAACCTTAAAAGCTGTAACCTCGGGGAAAATTGACCCTAAATTTAATGGCGGATCTGTAAAAATTGTTGAGTCTATCTGCCGACAAGTAACTTTAGGAAACGCTGGTTCAGCGATGGGCGAAGAAAAGGACTATCAATCCTACACGCCTAAATAAAAGTGCTTTTTAAAGCTTAATATTAAGTTTTTATGGAGAAAGTAAAACTCCGTTGTATATTTGGTTAGCGTGGAAAAGGCCCTTTATTTTAATCCCATTCATTTTGATTCTAATAAAATCACTGTTCCTTCTTGTTTTAATTTTCCTTTTAACCATGAACCAAATGCCATTTCATTACTTGCTGCAGAACAAGTAAAAAAGGAGCTTAAATCAAATAAATTGAAGCACGATTTTGGTTCTCAAGGAAAAATGTTTGGAGTTCTTATTGTAAAATCTCCTAATGGTGAATTGGGCTTCCTTAAGGCTTTTTCAGGTAAGCTAGAACAAAACGAGCAGCCTAAAAGCTATGTCCCTCCCGTGTTTGATGTGCATCAAAATGGCGGCTTTTTTAAAAAAGCCGAACAACAATTAGATCTATTAACCGAAGAAATTCAATTGCTTAAAAACACACCCAATTATCAGAAGCTCAATAAAAAGCTCAATAAAAAACAAAAAGAGCATCAAGAAATTATTCTTGAAATGAAGGGTAAACTAAAACAAAATAAAGCACTAAGAAAGGAAGAACGGGATTCAAAAATAAAAACTCAATCCCCTAAAGATTATGAGCTCCTTAACCAACAATTAAATGAAATCAGCAAGCAAGAACAAATCGTTTATAAAAAAGAAAGAAAAGCCTTACAAAAGAGCCTTGAATTGCTTTCAGCAGAGCTTAAAATAGAAGAAAACAAAATCAAAAAGAAGAAGAAAGAAAGAAGGGAGCTTTCTTCTCGAATACAAACTGCCATTTTTGAAAGCTATTCTTTTTTAAATGCCAAAAACAAGACCAAGAACCTTCTTGAGCTATTCGAAAAAACGTCTTTTGGCTTGCCTCCATCAGGCGCTGGGGAGTGCTGTGCTCCTCGATTATTACAGTATGCGTATAAAAATAATTTTGAGGCTATTTGTTTTACAGAATTTTGGTGGGGAGAATCTCCAGAGTCCGAAATACGTATGCACCAGCAACACTACCCTGCTTGTCGGGGTAAATGCGGCCCCATTTTACAACACATGCTTAAAGGTCTTAAGGTAGATAAAGACCCATTGGTTCCCTTGCATAAAATTGATTCTGTTACTGTTCTCTACGAAGATGCTTCTGTGCTTGTTGTTGAAAAGCCTGCCAATATTTTATCTGTTCCAGGAAAAGAAATTGAATATTCTTTAGCTAGTATTATACAAAAGCAATTTCCTAATATAGAAGGGCCAGGACTGGTTCATCGTCTAGATTTTGAAACCTCTGGCATTGTACTCGTTGCTAAAAACTTGAGCTGCTATAAGGCGCTTCAAAATCAGTTTACTGCTCGTTCCATTCGTAAAAAATATGTAGCTATTTTGCAGGAACCCATAGCTTCCGATAATGGAAAAGTCACACTTCCATTGAGGGTAGACCTTTTTAATCGTCCTAGACAGTTGGTTTGTTTAGAGCATGGTAAAAATGCTTTGACCAAATACAGCATAATAAAAAACAAAAAAACAGAAACAAGAATTGCTTTTTATCCTGTAACAGGTAGAACACATCAATTAAGGGTTCATTCTGCCCATAAAAAAGGTTTAAACAGCCCTATCTTAGGAGACTCTTTATACGGGACCGCTGACGAACGGTTATATTTACACGCTGCCTCATTGGTTTTTAAGCATCCCGTCACAAATAAAAAAATTGAAATTAATTCCACGGTGCCTTTTTAAGCAGGTTTTTCTTCTGCCCAATCACCGTGTTCTTTGATTAAGTCAACCAAAGCCTCCACAGCTTCGGCTTCTTGTATATTTCGTTTTACAACGGTTTTCTCTTTGTACAGGTTTATTTTTCCTGGCCCCGTTCCAACATATCCATAATCAGCATCTGCCATCTCTCCTGGGCCATTTACAATGCAACCCATTATGCCAATCTTCAAACCTTTTAAGTGGTCAGTTCTTGCCCTGATTTTTGCTGTAGTTTCCTGCAAATCAAAAAGAGTCCTCCCACATGAAGGGCATGAAATATATTCCGTTTTTGAAATCCTTGTCCTTGTAGCTTGTAGTATGCCAAAAGAGGTGCTGTTAATCAGTGCTGGTGACTGATTTCCATATAGCCAAATCCCATCACCAAAACCATCAATAAAAGAGGCCCCTGCATCAGCGGAGCTGTAAAGCTGAAAGTTTTCTGGATTTTTTTCTTTTGAATTTATTTTTAAAATAACTGGGGTTTTCAGCTCTTCTGATACCATTTCACAATAAACCTTTCTAAAAAGCTGTGTTTTGTTGTCATAATCCGTTTCTAATATGACCACGGCATTTGGATACAACTTTAAACTGATAGGAAGTTCTTCTTCTGCTTTTAGTATTACAAAGAAAATGTTCTGGCTGTCCATTTCAGAAAGCCTTGCTGGTGATATTATAGGTAAGTAAGCTCTTTTGTCTTTATAAAGAGATTTCCAGTTCTCATAATTACAGACAACTGATAGCGTCCCTGGTAGCTCAAAATCAATCTTGTTTTCTCCTATAAATAAATAATCTGCGGCCTGATCCATGATGTGCCATTTATCAAGTTTTTTAGAATAATTATACCCAAAACTAAAAAGGTTCGCTTGAGAAATACTTTCTTTTTCTGAAAGGTCTGCAAAAACAATAGGCACATTGCCCGCTCCGATTTTTAGCACCTCATTACTTTCTCTTTTACAATAAGAATAAGGGTTATAAGCATCCTGTGTTTTCATTTCAGGTAGAGAAAAAACACTCTGACGATTGTATTTTTCAATAATTTTTTGCGCTACCGGTATTTCGGCTTCTGGCTCTTCTGTTAAGGAAACCCTGATTGTATCTCCTATACCATCCTCTAAAAGCGCACCTATTCCGACTGCTGATTTTATTCTCCCATCTTCTCCATCGCCTGCTTCTGTCACGCCAAGGTGTGTGGGATAAATCATTTTATTTTTGAGCATTCTATTGGTTAGCAGACGATAGGCTTGCACCATTACAATGGTATTACTCGCCTTCATTGAAATGGTGAGGTCATAATATTCATTCTTTTCGCAAATTCGAATAAACTCCATGGCAGACTCAACCATGCCTTCAGGCGTATCTCCATACCTGCTTAATATACGGTCCGACAACGAGCCGTGATTTGTTCCGATACGCATTGTTGTGCCCTCTTTTTTACATAACAATACAAGGGGTGTGAATTTTTTTTCGATTCTTTCAAGCTCTGCCTGATAACTTTCGTTTGTATATTCTATTTCTTCAAACTTCTTCTTGTCAGCATAATTACCTGGGTTTACCCGTACTTTTTCAACGAGTTTACTGGCAATTTCAGCAGCATTAGGTGTAAAATGAATGTCTGCCACGAGAGGCGTATTGTAGCCTCTATTATTGAGCTCCTTTTTTATTAATTCAAGGTTTTGAGCCTCGTTTTTACTGGGCGCAGTAAGCCTTACTAGCTCACTTCCCGCCTTAATCATTCGAATAGATTGTTCCACAGACCCTTCTGTATCCATAGTGTCTGTTGTCGTCATAGATTGTACTCGAATTGGATTTTTTCCTCCCATCAAAAGCTTGCCAATAGAGACTTCCTTTGTGATGAGTCTCTCCCTGTTTAATAAATCAATACAATAGCTTTTTTTATTTTCTGACATATACATAAATCAATAATCCAACAAAAATAATCTTTGTTTGTTCCTCTGGCTAATCTTCACGGCACCATGCTTGTTTAATTTATGGGAAGCTTAAATGAAAAATCACTTCCCGAACCTTCATTTGAGCTAAACCATATTTCGCCCCCGTGGTTTTCAATGATTTGTTTGACCAAAGAAAGCCCTATTCCACTTCCGTTTGATTTTGTAGTAAAGTGTGGTATAAAAATCTTCTCTCTATCTGCCTCGCTGATTCCAGCGCCATTATCTGAAACAATAACTATAACCGCTTCTTCTTCTTCTTCACAAGTAATCTTGATATGTCCTTCCGCCTTATCGTAAAATGATTGAATGGCGTTTTTGATAAGGTTGTTTAGTACTTGGATGATTTGAGCTTTGTCAGCTAAAAGCACAATTTTTTTACTTTTAATCTCAAGGTCTATTGAATAATCTTCTCTGTCCTCATAAACAACTATTGTGCTTTTTATTATGGATACTAAA